>Ga0233425_10000233_pt1 | contig 145557 bp, 139 predicted proteins | sample Watercolumn_Towu_2_FD_181712 | JGI IMG/M metagenome (GOLD analysis project Ga0233425, IMG submission 181712) | Freshwater microbial communities from Lake Towuti, South Sulawesi, Indonesia - Watercolumn_Towuti2014_140_MG | ecosystem: Environmental > Aquatic > Freshwater > Lake | place...
GCCATAGCGTCGGTGTCCCACCCGATCCCATCCCGAACTCGGCCGTGAAACCCGACTGCGCCAATGGTACTACTGCTCAAGCAGTGGAAGAGTAGGGCGTCGCCAGGCATTACAGTCCGCGTATACACAAAACCCATTCACATACCTCACACACCTTCCAGAATTGGCGCGGGGTGGAGCAGCCCGGTAGCTCGTCAGGCTCATAACCTGAAGGCCGCAGGTTCAAATCCTGCCCCCGCAACCATTCCACCAACAACCAAACCGCCTCAGGATCTCCCGAGGCGGCTTTTTTGTGTCTGTTCTTCGGGACTTAGCCTCGAGTCGAGGACGCTCAAAACGCTTCATATCCGCCCCGGCGATGCCAGGACGTCGATTTGCCTTTGGGGGTATTTTCGTGGGTATCATCGCCGCCTCGGCAGGAGATACCCCCCCATGGCCCTCAAGGAGCTCGAAGTCCGCCTCGTGCTGCCGCTCAGGCGGCGGTACACCGTCGAGCGCCCGCCCCCGAGCGTGCTGGCGACCAGGCTGACCAGATAGTCCTGCGCCGCGGCGAGTGCACGAGCAATGTCGCTTTTGGGCATGCGCGCTCCAGCGCCTCCTTCAGGATCTCGACCTGGAGCGTCTCCTTGACGATCCTCAGCATCTCGACGGCATCCCACTGACGGTGACTGCGCAGGAGATCGCCCCAAGTCACCCTGTTAGGTTCAAATTTATCCGGTCGAAACGGGAGCAGTTCAACATCACCCATACCGGGCCGGTGCCATTGGCTTGGTCATAGGACTTCGCCACCCGCCACGAAGCCCTCACCGCCGAACGCCAGATCAAAAGCTGGTCCCGCGCCAAGAAGACCGCCCTGATCGCAACCGACTGGACGGCGCTCAAAGAAGCCGCGATACCGCGCGCGGAACGTGCCCTTCGACTTCGCTCAGGGCGAACGAAAGAGTGATCGTGAACAAGCCCCAGCCCCCCGTCATCGTCCTGGTCCGCCCGCAACTCGGCGAGAATATCGGCAAGGCCGCGCGTGCCATGCTGAATTTCGGGCTGGTCGAGATGCGCCTCGTCACCCCGCGCGACGGCTGGCCCAATCCGCAGGCGGGTCCGGCGGCGTCGGGCGCGGACATCGTGCTGGAACAGGCCAAGGTCTATGAGAGCGTCGCTGACGCGGTGGCCGACTGTTCGCAGGTCTATGCGACCACGGTGCGCAAGCGTGGTGTGACCAAGCCGGTCGTGACCCCGGAGGAAGCCGCGCGCGAAATCCATGCGGACACCGTGGGCCGGGCGGCCTTCTTGTTCGGGCCGGAGCGTTCAGGGCTGGAAACCGACGACGTCGCTATCGCCCGCAAGATCGTCACCGTGCCGATCAATCCCGAATTCGGCAGCTTGAATCTCGCCCAGGCGGTGATCCTGATCGCCTATGAATGGTCGAAGGGCGTCGAACTGGCCCAGCCGCCCGAAGTCGAACTGCCCGAGGTCGCGCCGCAGGGCGAACTGGATGGGATGATCGGCCAGCTCGAGGATATGCTGGAGAGCGCCGGCTTCTTCTTCCCGCCTGACCGTACGCCTGCGAGCAAGCGCACGCTGCGCACGCTGCTGACCAAGCCCGGCTGGTCGAGCCAGGAGGTGCGGACGCTGCGCGGGGTGCTGTCGACGCTGGCGCGGCCGCGTCAGCGGTAACGCCTTCCACTAATACAAATCTTCGCTCAGCCTGAACGGGCGGTGGGACAGGCCGGAGGGAGGGTAAGTTACCCCCGCGTCCGGTCGAACGTCGCCAGCTCATAGGCGATCGAGCCCTCGACCAGCGTTTCCCACATCTCTGCGATCACCGCCTCGGGCACGCCCAGCCGCCTGGCCTCGGCACGGGCCTGGTCGATGACCTGCGCCTTGCGGTCCTCGTCGCGCACCCGGTCGCGGCTCGGCTTGATGCGGGCGGCGGCGTCCATATAGGCGAAGCGCCGGGCGAGCAGGGCGACCAGTTCGCGGTCGAGCTGGTCCACGCCCGCGCGGACCTCCGCCATGGTGGTGCAATCGGGTCCGGCGAGAATCTGGGTCATGGGCGAAGGCTCTGCCGGGTGGCGTCCGTGCTGTCCAGCCCGGCTTGCCGATCCGGCCCGACGCAGGATAGCATGGGCGCGCGTTCCCATTGGGAGATAGGACGATGCTGACCACGTTGCTGCTGCTGGCCCTTGCCGGACAACAGGCCGAACCGACCCCGCCGCCAGTGAAGGAAAAGAAGATCTGCCGGGTACAGGAAACCACCGGCTCGCGCCTGGGCGCCAAGCGCATCTGCAAGACACAGGCGGAATGGGATGAGATCGCGGCCAATGCGCGCAACGATGTGGACAGCGCGACAGGTCGGCTGAACACCGCCAGCGGACGCTGATCCGCCGCTTCGCTTGACTCGGGCGTGCCTATCGTCTAGGCGCGCCGCTTCGCAATTGCCCCCGCATCCCGGTGAAGCGGTGGGCCTGCGCTTGTCCCCTTAAAAGGCTTGCATGGTGCGATACCGGGACCAACGTCGTTCGTAATTGCCAAGGATTCAAAATGTCGAAGCGTCAGAGCGCGAAGTACAAGCTCGATCGCCGCATGGGCGAAAATATCTGGGGTCGTCCCAAGAGCCCGGTCAACAAGCGTGAATACGGCCCCGGCCAGCATGGCCAGCGCCGCAAGGGCAAGATGTCGGACTTCGGTCTGCAGCTGCGCGCCAAGCAGAAGCTGAAGGGCTATTATGGCGACGTGACCGAGAAGCAGTTCAAGGCCTGCTACCAGGAAGCCGCCCGCATGAAGGGCGACACCTCGCAGAACCTGATCGGCCTGCTCGAGCAGCGCCTGGACATGATCGTGTACCGCGCCAAGTTCGCGCCGACGATCTTCGCCGCGCGCCAGCTGGTCAGCCACGGCCACATCCGCGTCAATGGCGTGAAGTGCAACATCGCGTCGCGTCGCTGCTTCGTTGGCGACGAGATTTCGCTGGGCTCGAAGGCGACCGAAATGGCGCTGGTCATGGAAGCGCAGCAGCTCGCCGAGCGTGAAGTGCCCGATTACGTCACCGCGGACGGCAACACCAAGGTCGCGCTGACCCGCATCCCGACCTTGGACGAGGTGCCCTATCCAGTGAAGATGGAACCGAACCTGGTCGTCGAATTCTATTCGCGCTAAGTTTCGGGTCTTACCGAATATACGGAAAGGGCGGTCCCATCGGGGCCGCCCTTTTTGTTTGGCGCTTGCTTGCCGGATCGCGGGGGCGGGCGCATACTCCGCCTGTTCAAAGGGGGAGGATATTGATGCGCCTGGGTTTCATCGCCGCTGCAGCACTGTTGAGCACGACCGCCGCCACCGCCCAGACGGCCGAGCAGGGGCTGTATGCCGACCAGCTTCGCACCATGATGACCGCCGTTGCGGGCGGCACCTGCCCCGAAGCGCTGATGGGGGAGGGGTTGCTCAAAGCCTGTCGCGAGCAATTGCCGAAGATGGCGCCCGCGATCAAGGCGGCGGGTGCGATCCAGTCGATCACGTTCGACAAGGCGCAGGACGCGAACGGACAGCGTTACGAGAAATATACGGTCAGCTTCGCCAACGGCAAACCCTCGTCTTGGGTGATTGGCGGGCTGAAGGATGGCAAGTTCGAAGCCGTCTATTCCCTGGGCGACTGACCGACAGCCGCCCAGAGCTATGCAGCACCAGGACCGCGATCAGAACCGGACCTGGCGCTCCAGCTGATCCGCGCGCAGCGCCGTCTTGGTGACGATGCAGCCGGTGTCGATCGTGTCGCCGTTGATCTTGCAGCTGTAATCCCGTTCGCGGATCCAGCGGCGCTGCTGGTCGCGCAGGGCGGTCTTGACCGCCGGGCGCGAGGCCAGTTGCCGCATAACCTGCTGATACGCCTTGTTCAGGCGGTCATCCTGTATCGCCGCCTCGCGCTGGGTGCACACCCCGCTCTGTACGGTGTTGCTACCGGCGCGGCTCATGCAGTTGATATAGGCAGGCGACAGGTTCGGTGATTCCTGCGCCAGCGCGGGGGCACCCGTTCCGATGACCATCGCAGCGGTCATGGCCGCAATCCACTTCATCATTCCCTCCTTTTATCCGGCATGACATTCTCATCGGCCGACAGAACTGCATAACCATTTGTCGCGACGACGGTTGCAGAAGCCGTCCAGCGCGGCGACCATTTCCCTGCTTTCCTGCCGATAGGGGTGGGGCGACGCCGAATGGCCGGGAATGTCCTATCCGGTCCGCTTTTTCTGCATGATCGCGACAATTACCGCAGCGACGAAGCCGAACGGAAACCAGAGGCCGAACTTCCCGGTCAGCAGCCCAATACAGCCGAATAAAACCAGCACGGCGAACGGTGACAGCATCTTCATGATCCCAATCTGACGGGCCAGTCGGCGCTTGGCAAGCTTGCCCATAGTGGTTCCGCGGGGCACAACATCCCCAAACACAAGGGGAAAGCCTATCATGCGTCGTCTGCTCCTGCTGTCACTGCTGCTGTCCGGTTCCGCCATCGCGCAGGAACGCCCCGCCATTTCCGTTGATACGTTGAAGACCGTCACGCAGACCCTGTCGTCCGACGCCTATGAAGGCCGCGCGCCGACCACCCCGGCCGAGGACAAGACGGTCGCGTACATCGTCGACCGGTTCCAAAAGGCGGGACTGAAACCCGGCAACAAGGGCAGCTGGACGCAGGACGTGCCGATGGTCGAGATCACCGCCACCGACGTCCAGCCCTTCACGGTCCGGGGGAAGGGCGCGCCGATCCCGCTCGCCTATCGCACCGACATGGTCGTCGGCACCTATCGCGTGACGCCGCGCATCGACGTGAAGGACAGCGAGCTGGTCTTTGTCGGATACGGCATCACCGCGCCGGAAAAGGGCTGGGACGATTATGCCGGGGTCGATGTGCGCGGAAAGACGGCGGTCATCCTGATCAACGATGCGGACTGGCAGACCATGGGGCGCAAGGGGCCGTTCGAGGGGCGGGCGATGACCTGGTATGGCCGCTGGCCCTATAAGTTCGAAAATGCTGCAAAGCATGGCGCCGCCGCCGCGCTCATCATCCATCAGACCGAGCCTGCCGCCTATCCTTGGGCGGTGGTGCAATCCTCCTGGACCGGGCCACAGCTCGAACTGGACGAGGCGGGGGATCATATGGACCAGTCCCAGGTCATCGGCTGGCTGCAACAGCCCATGGCCGAGCGCATCCTGAAGGCGGCGGGCAAGGACCTGACCACGCTGACCAGAGCGGCACAGAAAAAGGGGTTCAAGGCGGTACCGCTGGGCCTGACCCTGTCGGGTGGTTTCGCCAACACGATCCGGCGTCAGGCATCGAAGAACGTCATCGGCGTGCTGCCCGGCACCACCGAGCCGGGCGACTATGTTCTCTATTCGGCGCATTGGGACCATCTGGGCCGCTGCGACGCGGTGGAGGGTGACGATATCTGCAACGGCGCGCTCGACAATGCGACCGGCGTGGCGGGGCTGGTGGCGCTGGCCGAGGCGCAAGCCAAGGCCGGACCTGCCAAGCGATCGATCGCCTTTCTGGCGGTGACGGCCGAGGAAAGCGGGCTGCTTGGTTCGTCCTATTATGCGCAGCATCCGGTGTTCCCGCTCGCCCGCACCGTGGGCGGGGTCAATATGGACGGGCTGAACGTGACGGGGCGCGCCAAGGATTTCGTGCTGGTCGGCAAGGGCAAGTCCGAAATCGAGGACATCGCCAAGGGCCTGGTCGGCGCACAGGGCCGCTATATCGGTGAGGAGGCCAATCCCGAGCGGGGCAGCTATTATCGTTCCGACCATTTCTCGTTCGCCAAGCTGGGCGTGCCGATGCTCGACGGCGGGTCGGGGCAGGATAAGGTGATGGGCGGCGTCGCGGCGGGCAAGGCGGCGGCCGAGGACTATGTTGCGCATCGCTATCACAAGCCGTCGGACGAATATGACGCCAACTGGGATTGGTCGGGCGCGGTCGAGGATTTGACCGTCTACTATCAACTTGGCAGGACACTGGCCGACCGGCCGGGCCTGTGGCCCAACTGGTATCCCACCGCCGAATTTCGCGCCATTCGCGATCAAAGCAGGAAGAACGCCCAGTGATCATGCCATCGGTGACCACGCCCCCGCCGCCCGAATGGGCTCCGCATGAGGCCGTGTGGATCGGCTTTCCCAGCCACCCCGAGCTGTGGGAGGACGATCTGGAACCCGCGCGCGAGGAAGTGCTGGCCTTTGCACGCGCCGTCCATGCCGATGGCCGGGGCGAGCGGGTGATCCTGGTCGCCGCCGATGGCGAGGCAGCCGACGCCGCGCGCGCGATGGCGGGCGGCATGGCGGACGTGGTCGTACAGCCCTTCGGCGATATCTGGCTGCGCGATACCGGCCCGATCATCACGGGGGACGGCTCGGCACGTCTGTTCCAGTTCAACGGCTGGGGCGGCAAATACGACCTGCCCGGCGACGACACGGTCGGCGCGCGGCTGGCCGAGGATCGCGGGATCGCGGCTACGCCGTGCAGTTGGGTGCTGGAAGGCGGCGCCATCGATGGCGACGGTACCGGGCTGGCCGTGACGACGCGTCAATGCCTGCTCAACCCCAATCGCAACCCGGTCCTGAACGAGCATGAGATCGCCGACCGCCTGGCCAAGGACCTGGGGCTGACCCGGATCGTGTGGCTGGGCAACGGGTTGCTCAACGACCATACCGATGGCCATGTCGACAATCTGGCGCGCTTCGTCGGGCCTAACCGCATCGCCATTCCCGAAGCGGCGGAGAATGACCCCAATTGGCAGGTCTATGCCGCCGCCAAGCGCGATGCGCTGGCCGCCGGGCTGGAGGTCATCGCGATCCCCTCGCCCGGCCGCGTGCTGCGCGACGAAGAGGTCGTGCCCGCCAGCTATATGAATTTCTATATCGGCAATGCCGCGGTCGTCGTGCCGCTCTATGGCAGCGAGAATGACGGAGCCGGGGTGGCTGCGATCCAGGCGATCTTTCCCGATCGCCAGGTCGTCGGTCTGCGTGCCGACGCGATCCTGACCGGCGGCGGTAGCTTCCACTGCATTTCGCAGCAGATTCCGGCGCGCTGATCGCCTTTCCCGATCGGATGACGGGCCTGTGCTTTCCTTGCGGCAAGCGCAGGCCTTTCTTTTTCTTTGCTACGCGCCGGCCGCCCGCCACTCCAAGCGGCCACCGGCCCATCGACCCAGTTTGGACGACGCAAGGCGCATACGGTAAGACGGAGTCGCGAACTTTCCGGAAAAAGGCGCCTGTCATGTTTGTCGAGTTGCCCCGGAGGCCCGTCTGGCTTTCCCCCTCCACGATCCTGCCGCCGATCGTCATCATGGTCGTCGCGACGATGCTCCGGCTGCCCGTGGCGGCGGCCCATCCTCGCGCAGCGGCGCTGGCGTTTCTCTGGATTGCCTCCGATGCCATGATGCTGGGCCTGATGGCGCGCACGCGGCACCTCGACTGGCGTGGTGGGATCGCGGCAATGGCAACGGCGGGCCTGACGGTGCTCAGCCTTTCGCCGCCACCGGTGCGCGCGGCGCTGATCGCCATGCCCTGGGCTCTGGCGATTCCGGCCGCCGCAATTGCGATCCATGGGGGCTGGGGTCTGTGCCGGGTGGCCGAGCGGGTGCGGCGTTGGAATGCCAGCGATCCCGACCGCTGGGTGGCCCCGTTGGCCGAGATCCTGCCCCGGCCCCTTGCACGACTGGCGGTGGCGGAGGCGCGGCTGCTTCACCTGGCGCTGTTCCGTTGGCGCGCGGTGCCCGACATACCGGCGGGCGCGCAGGGCTTCGCCTATCACCGGCATCTTCAACCGATGATGATAGCGCTGCTGCTGCTGTCCTGCATCGAGATCGGCGTCACCCATCTGCTCGTCGCGCATTGGAGCCGGACGGCGGCGCTGGTCCTGTTTGTCGTCAGCGATGTGTCGCTGCTGTACCTGATCGGGCTCATCAAGTCGCTGCGCCTGTCACCGGTCCTGCTCACCGAGACGGGGGTGCGGCTGCGTGCCGGGCTGCTGGTCGACCGGACAATTCCCTATGACGCGATCGCGGCAGCGGTGGCGAACCCCGATGGCGAAACGGTCCGTGCGCTCGACAACTGGAACATCGCGCTGCTCGCCTGGCCCAACATCGTGATTCGCCTGTCGGAGCCGCTGCCGCCACGGTCGCGATGGCGGCGATCTCCGGTACGTGCGGTGGCCTTGCGCCTTGATCAGCCCGCCCCCTTTCTCGACGCCTTGCGCGCCCGGCTGGATGCGGAAGCGGGGTGACGCCTGGGCGCGGAGCTATTAAAGGGCGGGGCATGACCCAGATCACCGTCGCCGCGCTGCAACTGGCCTTTACCGCCGATATCGACCGCAACATCGCCAACGTGTCGCGGCTCGTCCGCGAGGCGGCGTCGCAGGGGGCTCAGGTGATCCTGCCGCCCGAGTTGTTCGAGGGCGAATATTTCTGCCGCGTCGAGGATGAGGGGCTGTTCACCAACGCCAAGCCGACCGCCGAGCATCAGGCGGTGCGCGCGATGCAGGAACTGGCCGCCGAGCTGAAGGTCCACATCCCGACCAGCTTCTTCGAGGCGGACGGCCCGCATCATTACAACTCGCTGGCGATGATCGGCCCGGACGGACAGGTCGCGGGCGTCTATCGCAAGAGCCATATCCCGGACGGGCCGGGCTATGAGGAGAAATTCTATTTCCGCCCCGGCAATACCGGGTTCAAGGTGTGGGACGGTCCCGCGACCAAGCTGGGCGTCGGCATCTGCTGGGACCAATGGTATCCCGAAACGGCGCGCGCGATGATGCTGATGGGCGCGGAAATCCTGTTCTACCCGACCGCGATCGGCAGCGAGCCGCATGACGACAGCCTCGACACCGCGCGGCTGTGGCGACGGGCGATGGTGGGCCATGCGGTGTCCAACGTCGTGCCGATCGTCGCCGCCAACCGGGTGGGTTGCGAGCATGGCCAGACCTTTTACGGCACCAGCTTCATCTGCGACGAGCGCGGCGACATCCTGGCCGAGCTGGACCGCGAGGAGGAAGGCGTGATCGTCGCCACCCTGGACATCGACCGGGTAAAGCGCCACCGCGCAGCCTTCGGCTTCTTCCGCGATCGGCGGCCGGAGCTGTACGGGCGGCTGGTGCAGGATATCTGACGCAAATTCCTTCCCTGTAAGGGGAGGAATGGGTTCAGCCCCGCAATTCCACCGCTCGCGCGAAAACCGCTTCGAACATCTCGGGGGTCAGGCGGCCGGTATTCTGGTTGTAGCGCGAGCAGTGATAGCTATCGATCACCACCGCGCCGCCGGGCATCCGGTGTTCGGCCATATGCGCGAATCGCGCCTTGGGCAGGCGTCCGCCGAGCGCCTTGATGACCGAGCGGTGCGCGATCTCGCCCAACGCGACGATGACCGACAGCCGGGGCAGTGCCGCCAGTTCCCGTTCCAAGAAGGATCGGCAGGTGCGGATTTCGTCCGGGGTCGGCTTGTTCTCGGGTGGCAGGCATTTGACCGCGTTCAGGATCGCCGCGCCGTTCAGCGTCAGTCCGTCATCGACCTTCGCCGCGAATGTTCCTTCGGCCAGCCCGAATTTGGCGAGTGTGCCATAGAGCAGCGGCCCGGCGCCATCGCCGGTAAAGGGGCGGCCGGTGCGGTGGGCGCCATGCTTGCCGGGGGCAAGGCCAACCACGGCCAGCCACGCGTCGCCATCGCCGAACGGCGGCACGGGGGCGTTCCACCAGCCAGGATATTCGGCAGCCACGGCTTCCCGGACCTCGACGAGGCGGGGACAGAGCGGGCAGTCGCGCGGCGGCTGAATCGGCGCCAGAGGGGCCGGGATCGCGGGAAGGGATGCGTCAGGCATCACGCTCGGGTAGTCGGGAGAGATGACGACGACAAGCTATGCCATTGCGCTGGGTTCCAACCGTCCGGGGAAGCATGGCGCCCCACGTGACGAGATTCGTGCGGCGTTGGTGGAATTGTCGGGCGTCTATGCGGTGTCGCCGATCCTGACCACCGCGCCGGTCGGCCCATCGATCCGCGCTTTCGCCAATGCGGCCGCGCTGGTCGAAAGCCCGCTGGACCCGCCCCGGATGCTCGCCCGGCTGAAGGCGATCGAGCGCGATTTCGGGCGGCGGCCCGGGCAACGCTGGGGCGCGCGGGTGATAGACCTGGACATCATCCTGTGGTCGGGCGGCCAATGGCGCTCGCCGGGCCTGATCGTGCCGCATGTCGCCTATACGGCCCGCGATTTCGTGCTGCACCCGTTGGCCGCCATTGCGGCGGACTGGCGCGATCCGCGCGACGGGCGGCGTGTGCGCCATATGCGACATGGTGTTGACCGCAGGCGTCCGCGCCCCTAGGTCGCTTCCACCCCGATGGCGGGTCCGTAGCTCAGTTGGTAGAGCAAGCGACTTTTAATCGAGAGGTCCCGGGTTCGAGTCCCGGCGGACCCACCACCGGGATGAAGCAGGGCGTCGCAGTCAAGCTGCTGGAATCAGCCTTCCCCATTGTCGTCGCGCAGCGCGCGTCCGGCGATCGTGATTTCCCCCACGAAACACGCCAGCCCCGCCACGGCGCAGATCAGCCCGCCGCCGAAGAAGAAGAGCAGCACCGTCGCATGACGGGAATCGCGCAGCGTGCCCAGAAACAGAGTGATCGCGGCGCAGCAGGTCATCGCCCCCGCCGCAGCGGTCAGGGTCACGGCGATGTCGAGAATCCTCGACCGCAGGCGCAGGCGGCGCATCTCCTGGCCATTCGTCCGGCCGTCCCTCTTGAGCCCCTGAATCCGGTCGCTGATCCGCCCCAGCCGCGTGGCGAAGACGTTGAGCAGCGATCCCACGGCGGTCAGCAGAAAGATCGGCGTCAAAGCCAGTTGGATGACATGAGCTGCAGCGTTCAGGGGTTCGGTCATCATCGCTCGCTTATCCCAAGTGAACCGACTGAACAAAGGTCGGCATTGTTCCTGGACGGCCGCGCGCGCCCGCTGGCCGGGAAGACAGACCTTTCTCCCGGAATGGGATCTTGGCGGCATGTCGATCCGGCTTGTGCTAACAAGTTCTTAGGAAGGATATGACAGAGGTCGGAGTGTGTTGCACGGGAGGCGACAGATGGAATATCCGCTCATCGCACCGCGACCGCCCCGGCTGTCCGAACAGAAGGAAGGTCTGGAGCGGATCGAGGCGTCCGGCCAGTTCAGCAACAACGGGCCAGAAGTGCGCGCGCTCGAAGCAGAGATGGTCGCGCAGCTGTTCGACGGGCGCGGGGCGGCGCTGGCGGTCGGCAATGCGACGCTGGGCCTGATGATCGCGATCCGGCAGGCGGCAGGAATGCACCCCGCGCCGGGAACGCTCGCACTGATGCCCGCCATGACCTTCGCCGCGACGGCGCAAGCGGCCATCTGGGGAGGGTTGACGCCTTTGATCGTCGATGTCGATCCGCAGACCTGGGCCGCCGATCCCGCAGAGGAGGAGCGGATGCTGGCGCTGCACGGCAGCCGGATCGGCGTCATCGTCCCCTATGCGACCTTCGGTACGGTCATCGATCTCGATCGCTATGCCTGGCTTGCCCGGCGTCATGAGGTCGGCATCGTCATCGACGCGGCCGCCTCGCTGGGAACGCTGGACCAAGGCGGCCGGGGGTTCGGCACGGGCGCGCCGTTCGCGCTGGTCTATTCGATGCACGCGACCAAGACCTTTTCGGTCGGGGAGGGCGGGCTGATCTACAGCGGCGATGCGGATCGCATCGACCAGTTGCGCGCCATGACGAATTTCGGTTTCGAAAGCGGCCGCAACGCGACGCTGCCCGGCATCAACGCCAAAATGCCCGAGGTGCTGGCGCTCATGGCACGGAGCAAGCTGGCGGAACTTGATTCGATCTGCGCCGCGCGGGCGGCGATGGATCGAGAGTATCGCGATGCCTTGACCGGCTTGTCATGCCAGCGCGTCGACGCCATGCGGCAGGCCACGCAATTCATGCCGGTTCTGCTTCCTGCCGAACTCGCACCCCGTCGTGCCGCCATCGTCAGCGCACTGGCGGCCGATGGGGTGGGGGCGGGCCAGTATTTCAGCCCGCATCTGGGCGAACAGACGCTGTTTCGCGACACCGCACTGATCGAGCCGACTCCGGTTGCGGATGACGTCTCGGCACGGATGCTCAGCCTGCCGATCACCGACGCGATGGGGCCGGGCGATGCGACGATCATTGCGGGGCGGGTGATGGCCGCCATCGCGCGCGTGGCCGCCCAGTACGGGCCGGTTTCGGCAAGCGGCGAGGCCGTCCAGGGCTGCGTCATGATCGGCGGCGGACCGGCGGGCACCGCCGTGCTGACGGCCGCCAGCAAGCAGGGGCTGCTGGAACGGCTGGCAGGCGACGGGCTGGTCATGGTCGAGCGGTCGGCCCGCCTCGGCCCGGGGGCACTTGGCGACTATGCAATCCGGTCGGACACCACGGCCGAGACCTTCCTGTCGGCGGTCCGGAACAATCCCTATCCCGAACTGGCGGCACTGGAATCGCATCCGGCGGGGCAGATGATGGCACGGCATTGTGGAGCCCTGGGGGCACCGCTCAGCGAGACCGCGCCGCTGCTGACGGTGACCGCGCAGCGGCTGCGGGACATCATCACCGCGCATGGCGGCGATGTCCTGACCGATACCGAAGCCCTCAGCGCCCAACAGACGGAGGAGGGATATTGGCGCACCACCATCGCGGGACCGGGTGGACAGCGCAGTCTGACCTCGCGCAGCCTGGTGTTGGCGACCGGGGGGTATCAGAGCGACGAGCAGATCGCCGAGAGCATGGTCGCAGGCGCAAGGCTGGGCGCGCTGGCGGGCGATCGCCTGATGCGCTCCGACGCCCTGTTGCGGCGTGGCGGCGTGGAGCAGGTGGCGGCGCGGCTGGCCGACCGGCGGGCACCCCGCGCCGTGATCGTCGGCGCGTCGACCAGCGCGCTGGCGTCGGCGGTGCAGCTTTTGAAATGCCACGACCTGCCTTGGGGCGCCGGCGCCATCACGCTGATGGTACGCACTCTGCCCAAGCCGTTCTTTCCGTCGGTCGAGGCGGCCGAGGCGGAAGGTTTCACCGACTTTACCCCGGACGATGTCTGTCCGGTCAGTGGGTTCGTGCTGCGCCTTGCCGGGCTTCGGCTGGAGTCGCGTGAGTTGGTGATGCGGATGCTGGCGCTGGGCGGGCGCACGCCCGATCCGCGCGTCACGCTGCATCGGATCGCGGGGGATGACGATCCGGAGGCCCGGCGGATCATCGCGCAGGCCGATCTGGTGGTCGGGGCGCTGGGCTATCGTCCCCATGGCTTGCCGCTGTTCGACGCGAATGGCCAGCCCATCGCGCTGGCGTACAGGGCGGGGCGACCGATGGTCGATCGGCATTGCCGCATCCTCGACGATCGGGATCGGCCGGTGCCGAACGCCTATGGCATCGGCCTGTCCGCCGGTTTCGTGCCCTGGGGGCGGCTGGGTGGCGAGAAAAGTTTCCAGGGGCAGGCCAATGGCCTGTGGCTCTGGCAGAATGATGTCGGCCAGATGATCGTGGAGCAGTTGCTGGGACAGGGCACGCAAGGTTGGAGCAGCGCGGCGGCATGAGCGATCCTGCCGCCCCGCCCCCCACCGCTCCGCCGATCGTCAGTGTCGTCATTCCGGCCTATAACGGGGCCGCGCTGATCGGCGAAACGCTGGCCAGCCTGGGCGAGCAGACGCTGACGGCGTGGGAAGCGCTTGTCGTTGACGATTGCTCGTCGGACGACACGCGCGAACTGGTGCGGAACTGGCCCGATCGCCGGGTTCGCCTGATCGAGAATGCGGTCAATGTTGGCCCGGTGAACACCCGCAACCGTGGCTTTGCCGAGGCGCGTGGCCGGTATCTCGCGGGGCTGGACCAGGACGATCTGTGTCGGCCCGAACGGCTGGCGCGGCAGGTCGCCTATCTCGAGGCGCACCCCGATGTCGTGCTGGTCGGCGCGCAGACCGAACAGTTGGTGGGCCGCCGCGTGCTGCCCATGGACTATGCGCCGCACACCACGCCCGACCTGATCGCCTGGCTGAGCTGGATCGAGAATCCGCTGGCCTGGTCGACGGTGATGGTACGCGCCGACGTCGCGCGGCGGCTCGATCCGTTCACCCGGCCCGAAATCCTCTATGCCGAGGATTTCGACCTGTATCACCGCATCGTCGCGTTCGGCCGCATCGCGCGGCTGGACGAGCCGTTGCTGATCTATCGCCAGCATGAGGGGGGCGTGTCCAAGCGATTCACGACGCTGATGCGCGTCAGCGCGACGCGGGTGCTGGCGGAGGTCCACACGCCGTTGCTGGGGGAAGAGGCGGACGAGGTCGCACGGCTCTTGGTTGTGCATAATATGGGAGGCGCGCCGATCCCCGATGGCGCGACGCTGCGCCGACTGGGAGAAGCGATCACCCGATTGCAGAACGCTTTCGTCGAGCGGGTCGAACCCGATGCGCAAAGCCTGAAGCTGATCCGCTGGGAAACCGCGCGACGATGGCGGCAACTGGCGCGCGCAGCGCTGCGGGGTGGCAAGGTGACGCTGGGCGACGTACTGGCTTCGCGGCCCCCGCATCTCGGCCTGGGCTATGCGGGCGTCGATGACCTGCTACGCTGGCGGGCGATCGGAATGGCGCGACGTTTCTATCGGGGCGGGCATGGCAGGCGGCAGGACACGCCCCTTCAGCCCTGATCCCTGGCTCAATCCCCGACTGTCTGATGCCGGGGATTGCGCCGTTTTGCTTCAGAAAAGATGTCCGATCAGTTTCGACGTGCCCAGCACGACGCCGCCGACGGCCAGCCAACTCGACACCGCACCGACGGCCAGGATCATCAGGCGATCGATCGGCGAAATCACATGCTCTTCCATGGTGGTACAATCCTCTCCCGCCAATCGTCGCGTCGGCGTGCCTCATTCATGAGACAAAAACCGTAAACAAACAAACCCATTTTTCGAATATATATGATCGTCCGCATGATCGGGCGGTACCTGGCTTTGGATCGGGGCTTGGCGCCACGCTGGCGGCCGAGAGATTTCGTTCGGATTGCTGATCCGCTTGCCCTGCAGTCGGGTTGGCCGCAAAGACCGGGCATGACGGCAGACATTTCATGACCGATCGAGCCTCTGCCTCGGGCGGCGACGAAGCAGGCGATACGCTGCCCGTCGCGCCACCGCGCATGTCGGCGATGCCGATGGCGTTGCGCGGCGTGGCGGCGGGGGCGATGGCGCTGACCCTGCTGCTGATGCTCGGGCTGGCGGTGGACCACTGGCCCTTCGCCTGGGATCGCGCGATCCTGACGGGGCTGCGCACTCATGCCCGGTCGGAGGGGTTGCGCGCCGTGGCGGTGGATTTCACCGCGCTGGGCAGCGTGCCGGTGCTGATCCTGGCGGTGGCGGGGGCGGCAATGTTGCTGCTCGCGCGCGGCTGGTGGCTGCTCGCGCTGGCGACCGTCGCGTCGGGGATCAGTGGCGGGGCGGTCGTGACCTGGGTGAAGCACATGGTCTCACGCCCGCGGCCTGATCTGGTGCCGCATTGGGTCGATGTGCACAATGCCAGCTTTCCCAGTGGCCATGCCGCCGGCAGCGCGATGGTCTATCTGACGCTCGCCACGCTGGCGACGCAGCTGACCGGCCATCGCCGGGTGCGCCATGCGATCGTGGCGATCGCGGTGCTGCTGGTCGGGGCGATCGGGGCGAGCCGCGTCTATCTGGGCGTGCACTGGCCGTCCGACGTGGCGGCGGGCTGGTGCTTCGGCACGCTCTGGGCGCTGGGCTGGTGGTGGGCGACGGCGGCCGCCCGCCGGTCATGGGGTGGCGCGCGCCAGTAACGCCTGCGCCGCCTTCAGGTGCGGGGCGTCAAGCATCTTACCGTTCAACTGGAGGACGCCGGATCCCGGATGTGCGGCGAACAGATCGACGATCGCCTGCGCGTGCGCCAGCTCTTCGGACGTCGGGGTGAAGGCGGCGTTGATGACCGGCACCTGCCGGGGATGGATCGCCATCATGCCGGTAAAGCCGTCGCGCCGCCCGCGCGCGGCATAGGCGGCCAGGCCGTCCAGATCGGCGAAATCGGGATAGACCGTCTCGATCGCCGCCACGGCCGCCGCATGAGCCCCGAACAGGGTCAGCGAACGCGCGAACTGATAAGGCGCGGTATAGCCGCCATCCGCCTCGCGCGAGGTGGCCGCCCCGATCGCGGCGGGAAGATCCTCCGCCCCCCAGGTCAGCCCGGCCAGCGGCAGAGGCGATCCGGCATATTCGTGCAGCCGGAACAGCGCCATCGGCGTTTCGGTCGCGATCGGCAGGATCGGGATATGCGTCACCCCGCGCGCCGCCAGTGCGTGAAGGCTGACCAGTCCTTCCGCCTTGGGAAGGACGATCCCGTCGGGCCGGGCGGGCAGGATCGCGGCCAGGTCATCCGCCGCAAGTGGACCGTCGACCGGGTTGATCCGGATGAACAATCGCACGCCCGCCTCGCGCGGCTGGGCCAGGAACCGCGCCACCTCTTCGCGTGCGCGCGCCTTGGCATCGGGGGCAACGGCGTCCTCCAGGTCGAGAATCAGCGCGTCGGCGCCCATCCCGACCGCCTTGGCCATCCGCTCGGGCCGGTCGCCCGGCACGAAAAGGAGCGAGCGCAGCCGCACCGGGTCAGCGGCCCATTTCGGCCAGCTTGCGCTCCCAGGCCAGCGCGTCGCGAACGATGCCTTCCAGATCGTCGCGCTCGGGCCGCCAGGGCAGGGCAGCCAGGATCGCGCTGTTGTCGGCGACCAGTTCGGCCGGATCGCCCGCGCGGCGGCCTTCCATCCGGCGCTCGATCTTCAGGTTGGTCACCCGGTCGACCGCGTCGAGCACTTCGAGGACCGAGAAGCCACGGCCATAGCCGCAGTTGAGCGTATGGCTCTCACCCGGACGCTCGACGAGCAGTTCGAGCGCGGCGACATGCGCGGCGGCAAGGTCGGAGACATGGATATAGTCGCGCACGCCCGTCCCGTCGCGGGTTGCGAAATCGGTGCCGTAGACGCCGACCGCCTCGCGCTTGCCGATCGCCGCCTCGACCGCGATCTTGATGAGGTGGGTCGCGCCCACGGTCGACTGGCCTGACCGCCCTTGCGGGTCGGCGCCCGCGACGTTGAAATAGCGCAGCGCGCAGTAATTGATCGGATGCGCGGCGGCGACGTCCTTCAGCATGATCTCGGTCATCAGCTTGGACATGCCATAGGGGTTGATCGGCGCCTTGGGATCGCTCTCCTTGATCGGCACCCGCTCGGGCGTGCCGTAAGTGGCGGCGGTCGAGGAGAAGATGAAGTGCGCGACACCCTCGGCCACCGCGCTTTCCATCAGCGAGCGGCTGGCGGCGGTGTTGTTGCGATAATATTTGAGCGGATCGGTGACCGACTCGGGCACGATGATCGATCCGGCGAAGTGCATGATCGCGCGGACCCGGTGCTCGCGGATCGCAGCGCGCACGGCATCGTCGTCGGCGACGTTGGCGACGACCAGCGCGGCGCGACGGTCGACCGCCCAGTCGAAGCCGGTGACGAGATTGTCGAGCACGACGACCTCATAGCCCGCATCCAGCAGTGCCAGCACGGCATGGCTGCCGATATAACCGGCCCCGCCGGTCACCATCACCTTGCCGTCGATCGTCGCCATCGCATTTGTCCTTCAACCCCGATTGCCGTCGCCTAGCGCCTTCCTATCTAGGCATACAAGACGACAAGGAGATTCCGAGTGACCGAATATGTGACGCTGGCCGGAGGCTGCTTCTGGTGCACCGAGGCGGTGTTCAAGGACGTGATCGGGGTCGGATCGGTCGAAAGCGGCTATATCGGCGGCACGCTGCCCAACCCGACCTACAAGCAGGTTTGCGGTGGCGACACCGGCCATGCCGAGGCGATCCGCATCGGGTTCGATCCCGAACAGCTGGCGCTGGACGATCTGCTCGACATTTATTTCGCGACGCACGACCCGACGCAGCTCAACCGCCAGGGCAATGACGTCGGCACCCAGTATCGCTCGGCGATGTTCCCGGCGGACGAAACGCAGGAGGCCGCGATGAAGGCAGCGATCGAACGCGCGCAGGCCGGGCTCGACAAGCCGGTCGTCACCACGATCGAGCCGATGGCGGAATGGTATCCGGCTGAGGATTATCATCAGGATTATTGGGAAACGTCGGGCCGGTCGAACCCCTATTGCATGGCGGTGATCCCGCCCAAGTTGCAGAAGCTGCGCAAGAGCTTCGCCGCGCGATCGAAGGCGGTGACGGCGTAAGGGGTCGGGGCGGGGTTGGCGTCAGCTTTCGATCCCGCCCCGTTTCGCTTGAGCACAGTCGAAGGCCATGTCCCGAACCCTACCGCGTGGCCGCCCGCCTCAGCCGGTCGTTAATCGCTTCGCCGATCCCCTCCATCGGGATCGGAGCCACCGCCAGCCTCGCGCAATGGCTGGCATCGGCGCGATGTAGCGCCTCGAACAGTCTAGCCGCCGCTTCGACCGGATCGCCACTTTCCGACAGACTGTCATGCCCGCGCACCGCGCCAAAGCCGATCAGCCATTCGTCCGCCGCCGCCTGGGCCACGTCCAGGCGCAGGGGTTTGCGCGGGGCATAATGGCTGGCAAGCTGGCCCGGCGCGGTTACGATGGCGGGCGCTTCGGGGCCTTGCCTCATATCGCCCAGCACCTGCGCCAGCATCGCCGCCGTCACCGGGCCGGGGCGCAGGATGGTGCGACCTGCGACGATGGTCGATTCCAGACCCGCCTCGGTCGCGCCGTCGTCGAGGATCGGCACCTCCGGCCCCAGGCTGGCGCGGACATGGCGGCTGCGGGTCGGGCTGATCCCGCCGCTGGCATTGGCGGAGGGCGCGGCAAGCGGCCGGCCGGTTTCGGCCAGCAGCGCCTGCATCGCGCGGTGACGCGGCACGCGGATTGCGACCGTGTCCAGCCCTGCCGTTACCAGCGACGCGATGCCCACGCCATCGTTCAGCGGGCGAACCAGGGTGAGGGGGCCGGGCCAGAAGGCTTCGGCCAGCGCCAGCGCATCGTCGTCGAAGCTGGCCAGCGCGCGTGCCGCCGCCAGATCGGGGACATGGACGATCAGCGGATTGAACGACGGACGCCCCTTGGCCGTATAGATGCGCGCCACCGCGCGCGCGTCGGTCGCGTCGGCGGCAAGGCCATAGACCGTCTCGGTCGGCACCGCGACGATGCCGCCGTCCAGGATCACGGACGCGGCGGCGCGGATCGCGTCCGGGCCGAAGGGCAGGGTCAGGTCGTCGGGGGGAAAGGTCATGATCGCCCCCACCTATATCCCCTCGCGCGCAGGGACAGAAGCACTGGTTGTGGGAATTGAGGAACGGACAGAGGTATATCCCCTCGCGCGCAGGGACAGAAGGGGGCGGGGAACCGGCTGGCTCCCCCTTCGACAATTCCGGTTCGGCCCCCTAAAGGACGGGCGCATGTTCGATCTCGATTCCTATCTCGCCCGTATCGCTCTGCCCTCGCGCGTGACTGTCGATGCCGAAGGGCTGGCGCGGTTGCAATGGGCGCATCGCCAGGCCATTCCGTTCGAGAATATTGATGTCCGGCTCGACCGTCCCATCGCGATCGACAGCGCAGGCGTCTTCGCCAAGCTGGTGGTGGCCAAGCGCGGCGGCTATTGCTTCGAACAGAACCGACTGTTCCTCGACGCGCTGGCCGCGCATGGCTTTTCCGCTCGGCCGCTGCTCGCGCGGGTCTGGCTGGGGGCGACGGAAGTGCCGCCGACCACGCATACGCTCAGCCTCGTTCATATCGACGGGCAGGACTGGATCGCCGATGCGGGCTTTGGAGGCAGCTATTCACCTCCCATGCCGCTGTTCGAGGGAGCCGAGACGACCGCGCCCGACGGCGCGCGCTTCCGGCTGGCCCGCGATCCCCAACATGGCTGGATGCTGCTGCGTGACGGGCACCCGGGCCTGACCGATGGCCGCGCGACGGGTGAGGGATGGCAGCCCCAGTACAGCTTCACCACCGATCATGTGTGGGATGCAGACTTGGGACTGGCTAATCACTGGACCTCGACCGCGCCGGACAGCCGCTTCCGCCAGGCGACGATCGTCAGCATCGTTCTTCCGCGCGGGTTTGCTGCGCTGACCGACCGGCATTATCGCCGCCGGGTCGGACAGGACGAAACCGCCGCGACGATCGGCGATCCGCGCGTCTATCGGATGCGATTGAGCCTGATGTTCGGAATCGATCTGACCGCCGAGGAAGCGGGCGCGCTGTTCGCCGAATAACGGATGCGCTGCCCCTGCAACAGGGGCTTACGCGACTCGACAGGCCGGTCGGGGAGCCGCCCTTCGACGTGACGATTGTCTCATGCGCCGGAGATAAGCCCATTGTGGTGCTTGTCCGAAAGGCGTGCGAGCGACCAATGCCCATTTTCGACATGTGGCGTTACCATTTAAGCTGGATTTTACTATTGCCTGCTACACCGCCCGATGAATTGGGGGGTATTGCAGATGACAAGGTGTGGAATGATCCCGCTGGAACCGATGTGTTTCGGCCGGGCCGCCTCTATGGACCGGGCGGCTGCCGCCCCGGTCGGGCTTGCTTGGTATTTCATGAGCTTTTGATTGGGCCGCGGGGAGATCCCGCGTGTCCGGACCTTTGACCTGAAGGATACATCATGTCGATCACCATGGTGATGGCAAGCGAGGACGTGTGCCTGCCGACCATCGGCGCTTTGGCCGAAGACTTGAAGAATGCGATCGCGCCCGATGCGACCGTCCGGCTTGACCTGACCGCTGCCGCTTCGCCGGACCTCAGTGTCATTCAGCTCGTCCAGTCGGCGCGTCTCAGCGCGGCGGCGGCGGGGTGCGATTTCGCGCTGTCGGCGCCTGCCGACGCGACGCTGCGCGCGCTGCTGACCCGTGCGGCCTTCCTGCCCGCCTCGGCGAACGACACCCAATTCTGGCTTCACGGAGACACCGTCCAATGACCGCTTCCATCCTGACCGTCGACGACAGCGCGAGCCTGCGCATGGCGATCCGCATCGCCCTGACCGGCGCGGGCTATACGGTGACGGAAGCCGCCGACGGCGCCGAGGGGCTGGCCAAGGCGACCGAAACCCGGTTCGACCTGATCGTTACCGATCTCAACATGCCCAATATGGATGGGCTGGAGATGATCCGCGCGCTGCGCCAGCAGCCGTCGCAGGCCGGCGTGCCGATCATCTTCCTGACCACCGAATCGGACGATTCGATGAAGGCACAGGCCAAGGCGGCGGGCGCGACCGGCTGGCTGGTCAAGCCGTTCCAGCCCGAACAGCTGATCCGCGTCGCCCAGAAGGTGCTGGCACGATGAGCGGCCCTGGGAGCGGCGAAGATCCGACGGCCGCCTTTCGGATCGAGGCGGGCGAGCTTCTCGAACAGGTCGAACAGGGCCTGCTCGACCTGGAGCACCGGCTGGACGACATGAACCTCGTCAACGCCGTGTTCCGGGGCCTTCACACGCTGAAGGGCTCGGGCGCGATGTTCGGCTTCGATGCGCTGGCCGCCTTCACCCATCACTGCGAAAGCGCGTTCGACCGTGTCCGCAAGGGCGATGTCCGTGCGACGCCCGAACTGGTTTCGGTGATCCTGTCGGCGGCGGACCATATGCGCGCGCTGGTCGATGGCGATGCCCCGGCCGCACATGGCCAGGCGATCCTAGACCGGCTGGCGGGGGCGGTCGATGCCGCGGCCGGGGGCGGTGCGCCCGTTCCCGCTCCGGCGCCGCGCAAGCAGGGCTGGGCGCTGTCCTTCCGCCTGCCGCCCGACGCCATGGCCAACGGCACCAGCCCACTGGCGCTGCTCGACGAGCTGCGCGAACTGGGCGAAGCGACGATCGTGGCGACCTTCGACAAGGTGCCCACGCTCGACGACCTCAACCCCGGCCATTGCTTCGTCGGCTGGGACTGCACGCTGATCGGCGACATTTCGCGCGAGGCGATCGAGGACGTGTTCCTGTTCGTCATGGATGATATGGAAATCACCATCACCCCGCTGGCGGTCGAAGAGGCCGAGGCGGAGGTGGCGGCGACGCCCGAACACGCGCCCGTGACCGTGGATGCGCCGGTGGCCGCCAACGACACGACGCCGCGCGGAGCCTCGGCCAACCGCTCGCAGGGCGAGCATGTCCGCGTGCCCGCCGAGCGTCTGGACGAACTGATGGACCGGGTCGGCGAACTCGTCATCGCGCAGAGCCGTTTGTCGCAGCTGGCGGGCAACGGTCATGACCTCAGCCTGCGTTCGGTGTCGGAAGAGATCGAGCGTCTGGCGGGTGAGATGCGCGACACGATGATGATCCTGCGCATGGTGCCGGTGTCGACGCTGTTTGGCCGTTTCCGCCGCCTGATCCACGATCTGGCCAACGAGACCGGCAAGGCGATCGAGCTGGTGACCGAAGGCGAAACGACCGAGGTCGACAAAACCGTGATCGAGCGTCTGTTCGATCCGCTGGTCCACATCATCCGCAACAGCTGCGACCACGGCCTGGAAAAGGCCGAAGACCGTATCGCGGCGGGCAAGTCGGCCAGCGGCGTGATCCGCTTGAGTGCGCATCAGGCAGGCGGCGAAGTCCTCATCACTATCACCGATGACGGACGCGGCATCGATGTCGAGCGGGTCCGCGCCAAGGCGGAGGCCAATGGCTTGATCCAGCCCGGCCAGGTGGTGAGCGAGGACGAACTCCTTGGCCTGATCTTCCATCCCGGCTTCTCGACGGCGGCGCAGGTCACGAACCTGTCGGGCCGGGGCGTGGGTATGGACGTGGTCAAGCGCACGATCGAAAGCCTGCGCGGCTCGATCGACGTGAAGAGCGTGTCCGGCCAGGGGTCAACCATCACGCTGCGCATCCCGCTGACGCTGGCGATCATCGAGGGGCTGCTCGTCCGGGTGGGCGAGGGACGCTATGTGATCCCGCTCGCGGCGGTCGAGGAATGCCTGGAGCTGTCGCTGGAGGAGGATCTGCGCTCGCGCGGGCGCAGCATCATCACGCTGCGCGAACGGCTGGTGCCCTTCCTGCGGTTGCGGGACCTATTCGAGACGGGGACCAAGCCCGACACCTATCAGAAGATCGTCGTGGTCGGCACGGGTGCCGAGCGCGTCGGCCTGGTCGTCGACCAGATCGTCGGCAACCACCAGACGGTCATCAAGGCCATGTCGCCGCTCCACCGCAACGTCGCCGCCTTTGCGGGCGCGACCATCCTGGGCGACGGTTCGGTCGCCCTGATCCTCGACATCGCCCAGCTCATTGCGCTGAGCCAGCCCAGGGAGGAGCGGCGTCTGGCCGCTGGATAAGCCCATGCCCTATCACAAAGTACCCCATTGGACGCCCGACAACGGCCTGGAGGTTTTGACCTTCGGCCTGGGCGGAGAGACCTTCGCGCTGGAGGCGGGCATCGTCCGAGAGATTCTCGACATGATGCCGGTGACGATGGTGCCGGGTGCGGATGCGCTTGCCGCCTCGGTCATCAATTTTCGCGGTCGCATCGTGCCGCTCGCCGATCTGCGCGGCTCGTTCGGGATGGAGGCGCATGCCGCCACCGCCGACAGCCGGATCATCGTGATCGAGCTGGACATGGACGGCGCGCCCATTCTGATCGGGCTGACCGCCGACCGCGTCGACGAAGTCACGGTGCTCCATGCGGGCGATGCCGAGGAGGCGCCCGTCATCGGTATGCGCTGGCCGCGCGAGCATGTCCGCTGCCTGGTTCGGCGCGGGGGCGATGTCGTCGTCCTGCCCGACCTCGCGGCCCTATTTTCCCGTCTCACCGCCCGTGGCGGTGAACCTGTCAGCGTTCACTGATTTCACCAGTTTCGGGGGGGTAACATAAACATGCGTGCAACGATTAAACTCAAGCTGGGCGTGACGTTCACGCTCATCATCTGTCTGCTACTGGCCGTCGTCGGCGTCGGCGTGACCAAGATGAGCGTCCTCAACGAGGCGATCACCGAGGTCATAGCGGGGCCGGCCAAGCGGCTGGAAATCGCGGTCCGCGTCAACGAGCGGATCAGCAAGGTTCTGCGCTTCGAAAAGAACATGGCGCTGACCGAGGACGAGGAGTTGACCCAGAAGTTCGATGCCGAGGTCTTGAAGGCGCGCAACGAGGCGCGGGACCTGATCGCCACGGGCATCGGCATGGCAACAGCCGAGGGCAAGCCGCGCTGGATGCAGGTCCAGGCGCTGTTCGACCAATATGTGCCGATCAACGATCAGGTTCGCCGTTTGGCGATGGCCAACAAGAATGCCGAAGCGGGGCAGATCTCGATCTCCAAGTCGCGTGAGCTTGCCGGGCAGATGACCGCGGAGCTCGACCAGATCGTCGGCATCGCGCAGCAGGGCATGAAGCAGGCCGACGCCGATACCGATGCGCAATATGCCAATGCCCGCAACGTCCTGTTCATCACCGCCGGTCTGGCGCTGCTGATCGCGGTGGCGGGTGCTTTCTGGATTTCGCGCCTCGTTTCGCAGGGCTTGAAGACGGTGTCCGTGGCGATCGACGCGGTGGCGATCGGGGACCTGTCCCAGGACGTGGTCGTCCACTCGAACGATGAGATCAAGGATCTGGTCGACACCGTCAACCGCATGACCGCCAACCTGCGCGAAAGCGCGCAACTGGCCGACACGATCGCCAGCGGCGACCTGACCGTCAACCATCAGCCGCTGTCCGACAAGGACGTTCTGGGCCATGCGTTGATCGCCATGGTCGACCGTCTGCGCGGCGTCGTGGGCGATGCCACCCAGGCGGCGCAGAATGTCGCGGCGGGTAGCCAGCAGCTGTCGTCCTCGTCGGAACAGGTGAGCCAGGGCGCGACCGAACAGGCGGCGGCAGCCGAGGAAGCCTCGGCCTCGATGGAGCAGATGGCGGCCAACATCAAACAGAATGCCGACAATGCGGCGCAGACCGAAAAGATCGCGCGCCAGTCGTCGCAGGACGCCGAGCAGAGCGGCCAGGCGGTGCAAAAGGCGGTCGTGGCGATGCGCACCATCGCCGAGAAGATCGGCATCGTGCAGGAAATCGCGCGTCAGACCGATCTGCTGGCACTGAACGCCGCCGTCGAGGCAGCGCGTGCGGGCGAACATGGTCGCGGTTTCGCGGTGGTGGCCGCAGAGGTGCGCAAGCTGGCCGAGCGCAGCCAGTCGGCGGCGGCCGAGATCAGCGGCATGTCCTCCGACACCGTCTCCGCAGCGACCCAGGCCGGCGAGATGCTGACCCGACTGGTGCCCGACATCCGCCGCACCGCCGAACTGGTCGCCGAGATCAGTGCCGCGTGCCGCGAACAGGATATCGGCGCGGTCCAGATCAACGAGGCGATCCAGCAGCTCGACAAGGTGACGCAGCAGAATGCCTCGGCCTCCGAGCAGATCTCGTCGACGTCGGAAGAACTCGCCAGCCAGGCCGAGGAGCTTCAGGAAAGCATCGCCTATTTCCGCGTCGAAGGGCACGGCGCCCAGACCCGCTCCACCGGGCTTCGCGCCCCGCTGCCCCGGAGCAAGGCGAAGCCCAAGGCCGTTGCTGCCACCTCGGCCTCGCGTCCGGGTTCGGTCGCCGATCAGCAGGCCCGCGTGCGCGGCTTCGCACTCGACCTGGCCATTGGTGGCCCGGACGGCGAGGACGCCGCCTTCGGACGCGCGGCATGAGCGGCACGCACGACATCCAGGTCGTGGTCTTCGGTCTCGGGGAGGAGGAATTCGCCCTCCCCGTCACCACGGTCCGCGAGATTCTGGACCATCGCAACGCCTATCGGGTGCCTCACGCACCCGACTGGTTCCTGGGGTTGACCGATGTGCGCGGCGAGTCCGTGCCGATGGTCGACCTGCGCGTCCGGCTGGGCCTGAGCCCGGTCGAGCCGACGCTGACCACCCGCATCCTGGTCGTCGACATGACCGGGGACGAAGGCAAGCCGCTTGCGCTCGGGCTGGTCGTCGACCGGGTGCTCGACGTGGCGACCTTCCCCGCCGGCTCGGTCGAGGGTGCGCCCGATCTGGGCGGTCGCTGGCGGTCGGACCAGATCGAGGCGATCCTGCGCCGGGGCGCGGGCTTCGTCGCGCTGCTCGATCCGGCGCGGTTGTTCGGCGCGACTGACCTTGACGCGACCCGCACGGTCGCCGCGGCGGCCTGAGCGGTCGCTTCATAGTCCTATCAGGAGACGATAATGCGGTTCCATGCTTCGTTGAAAGACACATCGCATGTCGATGTCGCCACGGCCGAGATCGGCCGACTGCAGCGGGCCTTTGCCCAGGGACGGCTGGACGAACGGGCCGACCTGTCGGGGGCGACCGGGAAGGCGCGCGACATGCTGATCGCGGTCAACGATCTGCTGGAAACCGCCGCGATGCCCGCCGCCGCCTTCAACCAGCGGCTGGCGCATGTCGCCGCCGAGCATGAGCGGGGCGATATCGACGTGATTCTCCCCGTCGACGAATTCCACGGCGATCTGGCTGCTGCGGCCCGAACCGTCAACGAGCTGGTCGCAAGCCATATCGCAGTCAAGAAACGCGCCATGGCCTGCATCCAGTCGCTGGCGCAGGGCGATTTCGAGGCACCGCTCGCACCGCTGCCGGGCAAGAAGGCGTTCATCAACGATACGATCGAGCAGCTTCGCGGCAATCTGAAGGGCCTGATCGCCGAGATGAACACCATGTCGGCCGAGCATGATCGGGGTGACATCGACGTGTTCGTGCCGGTGGAGAAGTTCCAGGGCGATTTCGGCGTCATGGCCCGCCACCTGAACGAGATGGTCGCCAATCACATCGCCGCCAAGAAGATGGCGATGGCCTGCATCCGGCAGTTTGGCGAGGGCAATTTCGACGCGCCCATGCAACAGCTGCCGGGCAAGAAGGCGTTCATCAATGACACGATCGAACTGCTGCGCGCAAATTTCAAGGCGATCATCGGCGAGATCCAGCGCCTGATCGCGGCCTCCACGGCGGGCAGGCTCAGCGAGCGCGGCGACGCGACCCGCTTCCCCGGCGACTTCGCCGGGCTGGTCAGCGGGATCAACGGGATGCTCGACGCGATCCTGCTTCCGATCGGAGAGGGCAACCGCGTCCTCAACCTGGTCAGTACCGGATCGCTGCTCGAACGGGTCGAGATCGAATGTGACGGCGATCACCGGCGCATGAAGGATGCGATCAACCATCTGGTCGACAATCTCACCCATTTCGCGACCAATGTCGCAAGCGCCGCCGATCAGGTCGCCAGCGGCAGCCAGCAACTGTCCTCCGCCTCCGAACAGGTGTCCGAAGGGGCGACCGAACAGGCGGCGGCAGCCGAGGAAGCCTCGGCCTCGATGGAGCAGATGGCGGCCAACATCAAACAGAATGCCGACAATGCCGCGCAGACCGAGAAGATCGCGCGCCAGTCGTCGCAGGACGCCGAGCAGAGCGGTCAGGCGGTGCAGAAGGCGGTGCTGGCGATGCGTACCATCGCCGAGAAGATCGGCATCGTGCAGGAAATCGCGCGCCAGACCGATCTGCTGGCGCTGAACGCCGCCGTCGAGGCCGCGCGTGCGGGCGAACATGGTCGCGGTTTCGCGGTGGTGGCCGCAGAGGTCCGTAAGCTGGCCGAGCGCAGCCAGTCGGCGGCGGCCGAGATCAGCGGCATGTCCTCTGCCACCGTCTCTGCGGCGACCCAGGCCGGCGAGATGCTCGTCAAGCTGGTGCCCGACATCCGCCGCACCGCCGAACTGGTCGCCGAGATCAGCGCCGCGTGCCGTGAACAGGATATCGGTGCGTCCCAGATCAACGAGGCGATCCAGCAGCTCGACAAGGTAACGCAGCAGAACGCCTCGGCCTCGGACGAGATTTCCAGCACCTCGACCCAGTTGGCCGGGCGTGCCGAGGATCTGCAGGATAGCATCACCTTCTTCCAGGTTGCCAAGGGCGCACGCCCTGTCGAAGCCAAGCCTGCGGTCCGCAAGCCTGCGCCCCGGCAGGCGATCGCCAAGGCGCCCAAGGCCCCGGCGCGCGCAGGTTCGGTCACGCACCAGCAGGCACGGGTCCGTGGCTTCGCGCTCGATCTGAGCGAGGGCGGGCCGGACGGGGAGGACGCGGAGTTCGGCCACGCGGCCTGACACGACCCCGGATCAGCGGAGTGCCGGGGGGCACTTCGCTGATCTGCACCAATTATTGCGCCGATATCAGTTTTTTTGACCAATAATTCATCACTTTAGGCTCATCATATTCTCCAGTTTCTCCGGGTGATTTCATGACATCCGAAACGGTTAAACATCATACGGGGGGTGGGTCCATGCGTATAACGATCAAGGCCAAGCTGGCCGGTACATTCGCGATAGTGTTGTTGCTTCTGGCTGTTGTCGTCGGAGTCGGGGTTTCAAAAATCAACGCATTGAACGTGATGATCACAGAGATCATCGACGGGCCGGCACAGCGCATGAAGCTGTCCTTGATGGCTGATGGCGATATCGGCCGTGCAATTCGCGCCGAAAAGAACATGATGCTGACGCAGGACATCACGCAAACGCGTAACTTCGACAGCACCTTTGCCCAATATGACGCCAAGATTCAGGAAAGCCTGAGCAGTGGTCTGAAGATCTCCACCGACCAGGGGCGGCCGCTATGGACCAGGGCGTTGGACGAGTGGCGCGCCTATAAGAATGTCAGCGACCGTGCACGTGCCTTGGCACTGCAGAATCAGAATGCCGAGGCTGGCGTCATTTCGATGACCGAAGGCCGCGCGATCGCGGTGAGCCTCAGCGAAGCGCTGGGCAAGCTGGCGGAAAACACGCAGGGCCAGATGGTCAAGGCCAAGGGCGATGCCGCGGCGCTCTATGGGTCGGCGCGTACCACTTTGATGGCCACGGCGGTCGTCGCGCTGCTGATCGCGATTGCGGGCGCGCTGTGGGTCGCGCTGCTGGTGTCCAAGGGCCTGCGCAAGATCGAGGAAGCGGTTTCCGCCGTCGCCGAGGGCGATCTCTGCACCGAGGTTTCGGTCGCCAGCAATGACGAGATCAAGGATCTGGTCGATACCGTCAACCGGATGACCCTGCGCCTGCGCGAGACGATCGGGCAGACCACCCATGCGGCACAGAATGTCGCGGCGGGTAGCCAGCAGCTGTCGTCCTCGTCGGAACAGGTGAGCCAGGGCGCGACCGAGCAGGCGGCGGCAGCCGAAGAAGCCTCGGCTTCGATGGAGCAGATGGCGGCCAACATCAAACAGAATGCCGACAATGCGGCCCAGACCGAAAAGATCGCGCGCCAGTCGTCGCAGGACGCCGAGCAGAGCGGGCAGGCGGTGCAGAAGGCGGTCGTGGCGATGCGCACCATCGCCGAGAAGATCGGCATCGTGCAGGAAATCGCGCGTCAGACCGATCTGCTGGCACTGAACGCCGCCGTCGAGGCAGCGCGTGCGGGCGAACATGGTCGCGGTTTCGCGGTGGTGGCCGCAGAGGTGCGCAAGCTGGCCGAGCGCAGCCAGTCGGCGGCGGCCGAGATCAGCGGCATGTCCTCCGACACCGTCTCCGCAGCGACCCAGGCCGGCGAGATGCTGACCCGACTGGTGCCCGACATCCGCCGCACCGCCGAACTGGTCGCCGAGATCAGTGCCGCGTGCCGCGAACAGGATATCGGCGCGGTCCAGATCAACGAGGCGATCCAGCAGCTCGACAAGGTGACGCAGCAGAATGCCTCGGCCTCCGAGCAGATCTCGTCGACGTCGGAAGAACTCGCCAGCCAGGCCGAGGAGCTTCAGGAAAGCATCGCCTATTTCCGCGTCGAAGGGCACGGCGCCCAGACCCGCTCCACCGGGCTTCGCGCCCCGCTGCCCCGGAGCAAGGCGAAGCCCAAGGCCGTTGCTGCCACCTCGGCCTCGCGTCCGGGTTCGGTCGCCGATCAGCAGGCCCGCGTGCGCGGCTTCGCACTCGACCTGGCCATTGGTGGCCCGGACGGCGAGGACGCCGCCTTCGGACGCGCGGCATGAGCGGCACGCACGACATCCAGGTCGTGGTCTTCGGTCTCGGGGAGGAGGAATTCGCCCTCCCCGTCACCACGGTCCGCGAGATTCTGGACCATCGCAACGCCTATCGGGTGCCTCACGCACCCGACTGGTTCCTGGGGTTGACCGATGTGCGCGGCGAGTCCGTGCCGATGGTCGACCTGCGCGTCCGGCTGGGCCTGAGCCCGGTCGAGCCGACGCTGACCACCCGCATCCTGGTCGTCGACATGACCGGGGACGAAGGCAAGCCGCTTGCGCTCGGGCTGGTCGTCGACCGGGTGCTCGACGTGGCGACCTTCCCCGCCGGCTCGGTCGAGGGTGCGCCCGATCTGGGCGGTCGCTGGCGGTCGGACCAGATCGAGGCGATCCTGCGCCGGGGCGCGGGCTTCGTCGCGCTGCTCGATCCGGCGCGGCTGTTCGGTGCCGATGGCGCGCAGTCCGCGCTGGCCGATCTCGGTATGGCGGCATGATCGCATAACCTACCGGCCGTCTCGTGCGGCGGCCGGTCCATTCTTCCCGCTTCTGACAGGAGCCGTCCCTTTGAGCAATCTTGCCCCCGCGGCGGCGGCGCCGTCCCCTGACGCGCTGCAGCGCCGCGATTTCGATCGCATCTCCGCTTATGTCTACAAGGAGTGCGGCATTCGCCTGCCGCCCGCCAAGATGACGATGATCGAAGGCCGTCTGCGCCGCCGGGTGCGCGCGACCGGGCTGAGCAGCCTGGGGGATTATTGCGCCTGGGTGTTTCAGGCCGATCATCTGGAAAGCGAGCGCGAGCATCTGTTGAATGCGGTCACCACCAACAAGACCGACTTTTTCCGCGAGCCCAAGCATTTCGACTATCTGATGGGCACGGTGATGCCGCGCTTGCGCGACGAGGGGGCTCGCCGGGTACGGGTGTGGAGCGCGGCCTGCTCGACAGGCGCGGAGCCCTATACGCTGGCGATGTTGCTCGACGCCTTTGCCGCAGACAAGGGCGGTCCCGATTTCGGCATCCTGGCGACCGATCTGGACAGCGAGGTGCTGCGTACCGCGCGCCGGGGCATCTATCCCGCAGCGATGTTCGATCCGGTCCCGGCAGCCTTGCGCAAACGCTATGTGCTGAGCGCCAGCGACCCGAAGCGTGACGAGATGCGCATCGTGCCCGCGCTGCGCTCGGCGATCGGCTTTGCCCAGATGAACCTGATGGATGAGCGCTATCCGGTGGGCGATCCGATGGACATCATCTTCTGTCGTAACGTGCTCATCTATTTCGACAAGCCGACGCAGGAGAGGGTCGTCCGCCGCCTGACCGAGTGCCTGCGCCCCGGTGGCTGGCTGTTCCTTGGCCATTCCGAATCGACCACGGGTTTCGACCTTCCTCTGACCACGGTGTCCAACACCGTGTTCCAACGGATCTGACGGCCATGAAGAAAATCCGCGTCCTGGTGATCGACGACAGCGCCAGCGTCCGTCAGGCGATGACTGCGATCCTGTCCGCCGATCCCGAGATTCAGGTGGTGGCCGCCGCCGCCGATCCCTTCGCCGCTGCCCGCCATATCCAGGACGAGGTGCCCGACGTCATCACCCTCGATGTCGAGATGCCGCGCATGGACGGCATCACCTTCCTGCGCAAGCTGATGGCGCAGCGTCCATTGCCGGTGGTGATGTGTTCCTCCCTGGTGGAGGAGGGCTCGGAAACGCTTCTCCAGGCGCTCGAAGCCGGGGCGGTCGACGTCATCCTGAAGCCGCGCGTCGGTGTCGCCGATCATCTGAACGAAGCGCATATGATGATTCGCGAGACGGTGAAAGGCGCAGCCAAGGCCAAGCTCGGCGCGCGGCGCTCCGCACGCTCGCTGTCACCGGCGCAGAAGCTGACCGCCGATGCCGTCCTGCCGCCGCCGACGGGGCGCGCCATGAGTCGGACGACCGAGATGGTGGTGTGCATCGGCGCCTCGACCGGCGGGACCGAGGCGCTGCGCGAAGTGCTGGAGGCGCTGCCCGCCAATTCGCCGGGCATCGTCATCGTCCAGCACATGCCCGAGAGCTTCACCCGTGCCTTCGCCAAGCGGCTGGACGGGCTGTGCCAGGTCGACGTCAAGGAAGCCGAGGATGGCGACACGGTGATGCGCGGCCGGGTACTGATCGCGCCGGGCGGCCTGCGTCATACCATGCTGGAACGGCAGGGCGCGCGCTATGTCGTGTCGGTGCGCGAAGGACCGCTGGTCTCGCGCCATCGTCCCTCGGTCGATGTGCTGTTCCGCTCGGCGGCGCGCAATGCCGGGGCCAATGCGGTCGGCATCATCCTGACCGGCATGGGCGACGACGGGGCGCGCGGCCTCCTCGAAATGAAACAGGCGGGCGCGCGCACCTTTGCGCAGGACGAGGCGACATCGGTCGTGTTCGGCATGCCCAAGGAAGCGATCGCGCGCGGTGCGCACGACAAGATCATCCCGCTGAGCAGCGTCGCACGCGAACTGCTTCACGCCACGGCCCGTTAAGAAGGAACGACAGATGTTTGTGGCACGGATCGATACCGACAACGCCGCCCCGCTGACCGGCGATGGACCGGCTCCCGCCATGGCCTTCGCGGAACTGGCGGACCAGGTGCAGGATCGGATGGGCGGCCTGGAGGATGCGTTTCGCGAAACGGGCGAGACGCTGGCCGCCGCGGTCGGCACGATCGACGGCATGGCGCAAGGGCTGGCGAGCATCCGCCAGGACCTGTCGCACGACACCGCCGGCGTAGCGGTCTCCCGGCTGCGCGACGTCGCCTATCGCCTCATCACCCTGCCGATCATCCAGAAGCGGCGCGCGATCGAGGTCGAGACGCTGACCGGCCGGACCCGCGAACTGCGCGGCCTGCTGAACGAGGTCAGCACCATCCTGAAGCTGCTCGGCATCTATGGGATGAACATCAAGATCGCCTCGTCGGGCGAAGCGGCGTTCTTCAACTTCGTTGTCGGCATGGACGAGAAGCTGACCACCGGTCGCCAGGAACTGCGGCAGATCGAGCGGCAGCTCGACCAGTTCGGCCGCGTGGTCGGCGACGTGCAGCAGGCCGACCGGCTGCTCGCGACCGAATGCGAGCGCGCCGGAGCCGCGGTGCCCGCCGAACTGACCGCCAATGCCAATGCGCTTCAGGACCATGTCGAGGCGGTGATGCGCATGACCGACGAGGTCGGCGGCATCGTTCGCACGGTGCAGGGCGAGGTCGCCCGCATCCTGGGCGCGATCCAGATCGGCGACAGCGTGCGCCAGCGTGCCGAACATGCGATCGCCATGCTGCGTCGGGTCGCGTCGCAGGACGGGGCCGCGCCGGTGCCGGACGGCGCAAAGGCGCATATGGCCCGGCTGGTCGCCGCGCAGCTGGACGCGATGGCGGACGAGTTCGGACGCGAGATCGGATCGATCATCACTTCGTTGGAACGGCTGGGGCCGCTGGCGGATCACCTACGCGATCTGCTGGGATCACAAGGCGGCGATGATGGCCAGCTGTTGTTCCGGCTGGAACATGGCATCGCCTCGTTGCGCAGTGTCACCGACCAGCTTTGCGACGCCGATGGCCATCTCGCCGAACTGACCGGCTTTGTCAGCCGTACCCTGGCGGACTTGACTGAAGGGCTCGGCCGCATCCGCCATATCGCCGTCAATGTGCAGGATATCTCGACCAACACCCAGTTGCTGTGCCGCCGCCACGGGGCGCTGGGCCGCGCGGTCGCGGTGATCGCCAAGGAAGTTGCACCCTGCGCCAGCCGGCTCGACCAGTTGAGCGTGGCGGTCGGCTCGCTGATCGGCGTGCTGAGCGGCATCGACCTGGTTCAGGACAGCGCACAGGGGCAGGGCGGCGATACGCGCGGCGCGCTTCAGGAAGCGCTGGCAGTGGTGCGGCGCGCCTGCGAAAGCTCGGCGGGCGCCATGGTCAAGGGGGGCGGGGATGCCGAACGGATCGTCGCTTCGCTCCAGGCGGGCGCCGAGGATCTGGGCCGGCAGCGCGACTTTGTCGAAACACTCTGCGGGGTCGCGCGGGGGCTGACCCATTATGCCGACCAAGTTGCGCCCGAAACGCCCGAGGGGGCCGAGCTGACGGCCGCAGACGAGGCCGTGCTGGCCGAACTGCTGCCCTGGGCGGCCAGCCTCTATACCATGGCGTCCGAACGGTTGATCCACGCGGCGTTCTTGCTGCCCGGCATGGAGCCGGTCGCGACGGTGGCGGCGGTGTCGTTCGACGATGACGATGACGGGCTGTTCTGATCCGGGTTGCAGGGTAGTTTAGCCGTCTTGCAAAAACTTCACATGGGGGGCGCGAAGCTATTCGCGGCCCGGCTCGTTTCGCCCTTGCAACATGAACACGGGGCCTCATGCTATGGGTGAGGCTCCGATCACGGCAAGGGAATGATGAGCCATGGTCGAGACGATCGCCGATCTTCTGAACCGCACCCTGATGGAGGCGGGCGTCGAGCGAATCTGGGGCGTGACCGGGGACAGCCTCAACGCCTTCAACGATTCGCTTCGGAAATCGGGCGCGATCCGGTGGATGCATGTCCGCAACGAGGAAGCGGGCGCTTTTGCGGCGGGAGCGGAAGCGGCGGCGACGGGGGAATTGGCGGTCTGCGCTGGCAGTTGCGGGCCGGGCAATCTTCATCTCATCAACGGGCTCTATGACTGCCATCGCAACCATGTGCCGGTGCTGGCGATCGCGGCGCATATCCCGTCGAGCGAGATCGGTCTCGGCTATTTCCAGGAAACCCATCCGACCGAGCTGTTCCGCGAATGCAGCCATTTCTGCGAGATGGTGCAGGACCCGCGGCAGATGCCGGAACTGCTCCACCGCGCGATCCGCACGGCGATCGGACGGCGCGGTGTCGCGGTGCTGGTCATCCCCGGCGATGTCGCGCTGAAGCCCGCGCCCGAGACGCGTCGCGTCGCCTTCCCGCCGCTCGCCACGCCGCGTATCGTACCTCCGCCGCAGGAGCTGGGAAAGATCGCCGAACTGCTCAATGGGTCAAAGGCGGTGACGTTGCTGTGCGGCGCAGGCACGGCGGGCGCGCATGACGAGGTGGTGGCGCTGGCCGAAGCGCTCAAAGCCCCCATCGTCCATGCCTATCGCGGCAAGGAATGGATCGAATACGACAACCCCTATGATGTCGGCATGACCGGGCTGATCGGCTTTTCGTCGGGCTATCACGCGATGATGGAATGCGACACGCTGCTGATGCTCGGCACCGATTTTCCCTATCGCAACTTTTATCCCGAAAAGGCGAAAGTGGTGCAGGTCGACCGCGACCCCGGTGCGCTGGGGCGGCGGGTGCCGCTCGACCTGGGCGTCGTCGGTGACGTGGCCGAGGTGGCGCGCGGCCTGATCCCGCTGATCTCCGGCGAACGGGACGGGCGGTTCCTGGACAAGGCGCGCGCGCATTACCGCGATGCGCGTAAAGGGCTGGATGATCTGGCCACCCCGCGCGACGGCGAAGAGCCACTGCATCCGCAATTCGTCGCGCGGATGATCGACCGGCTGGCCGACGGGGATGCGGTCTTCACGGCCGATGTCGGCACGCCCGCCGTCTGGGCGGCGCGGTATCTGACGATGAATGGCAAAAGGCGGCTGATCGGGTCGTTCAACCATGGCTCGATGGCCAATGCCCTGCCGCAGGCGCTGGGTGTGCAAGGCGCCTGTCCGGGGCGACAGGTGGTATCGTTGTCAGGAGATGGCGGCCTGACCATGCTGATGGGCGACATGCTGACTGCTGTTCAGATGAAGCTGCCGGTCAAGATCGTCGTCTTCAACAACTCGACGCTTGGCTTCGTCGCACTGGAGCAGAAGGCGGCGGGCTATGTCGATGCCAATGTCGCGCTCCACAATCCAGACTTCGGCGCGATCGCTCGCGAGATGGGCTATTTCGGGGTGCGCGTCACCCGCTCCGACGCGCTGGAGGGGGCGTTGCGCGAGGCGTTTGCGCATGACGGCCCGGCGCTGGTCGATGTCGTGACCGAGACGCAGGAACTCATCATGCCGCCCAAGATCCAGGTCGAACAGGTCAAGGGGTTCAGCCTCTATGCCGCTCGCGCGGTCCTGAGCGGGCGGGGGGACGAGGTGCTGGAACTGGCCAGGGCGAATCTGTTTCGATGACGCCACCGCCCGCGCTACGGAAGTGGGTGACGGCGCATGCCTTGCGCGAGGAGACCGTCCGGTCGGTTGCCTTCGTCGCACGATGCACCGGCGCGGCGGTGCTGGCGCTGAGCATCGCCGATCGCCTGCACCTCGACCACCCGGTCTGGGCGAGCGTATCGGCGCTGGTCGTATCGCAGGATAGGCTGGGCGATACGCATCGGTCGCTCACCTGGCGGATCGTCGCGACACTGATCGGGGTGGCGGTGGCGCTGCTCGTGGCTTTCGCCATGCCGGACGCGGGAGCGGTCGCGACGCTGGCGGTGGCGGTCGGCGTCACCGCCGCCATTGCACGTATCCGCACCGAATTGCGGGTGTGCATGTGGACCTCGGTCATCGTGCTGCTGACCGTGCCGCCGGGCGGGACGATCCTAACCGCCGCGCTGGCCCGCGCGCAGGAAGTGCTGCTGGGCGTCGCCATCGGCGCGATCCTGCACTGGGGCTTCGAGCGGCTATTACTCCGCCACACCGACTGATTATCTGTCTGACAAATAATTACCGGTCAGCCGCTGCCAAGACGCAAATTTCGTGGCCAAGCTCGAAACCATTTGCGGATTCGGACTGTCCGACGCAAACTGCCAAAAAATAGAATAGTCGGAGAAGATCGGTGCCTTCATGCTGTCCCGCCCCGTCGCGGCGTCAAGTCCTTGCCACGGCCAGTACGGCTGCGCTCGCGACCGGATGGGGGGCGGTGATGCCAGCCTCCGCCTGGGCGCAGAATGGAGTCGGCGCCAAGTCGATGGCTCCGGTGCCCGCCAATGCGGTCCAGCCCTTCGACATGGCCGACGTCGCGCTGGCCGACAGCCCCTTCCTCCACGCGCAGAAAATGACCGAGGCGTATCTGATGCGCCTGCAACCCGACCGGATGCTTGCCAATTTCCGCAAGAATGCCGGGTTGAAGCCCAAGGCGCCGGTCTATGGCGGCTGGGAGTCGGAGGAGCAGTGGGCCGACATCAACTGCCACGGCCATACGCTCGGCCATTATCTCTCGGCCTGCGCGCTCGCCTATCGCGCGACCAAGGACAAGCGCTACCGCCAGCGCATCGACTATATCGCGAACGAACTGGCGGCGTGCCAGCAGGCGGCTGGCACCGGCTTGGTCTGCGCCTTCCCCAAGGGGCCTGCGCTGGTCGCGGCGCACCTGCGCGGCGAGCCGATCACCGGCGTGCCCTGGTACACGCTGCACAAGGTCTATGCGGGGCTTCGTGACTCGGTGCAATTGGCGGGGAGCGAGGCGGCGCGGCCCGTGCTGATCCGGCTGGCGGACTGGGGCGTCGTCGCGACCAAGCCCTTGTCCGACGAACAGTTCGAGAAGATGCTCGAGACCGAATATGGCGGCATGAACGAAATTTACGCCGACCTGTATTTCATGACCGGCAACGAGGATTATCGCCGCGTCGCCGAGCGTTTCTCGCAAAAGGCGGTGATGAAGCCGCTGACGCAAGGCCGCGATTATCTCGACGGGATGCATGCCAATACGCAGATTCCCAAGATCATCGGGTTCCAGCGCGTCTATGAGGCGAATGGCGACGACGCCTATCACAACGCCGCCGCCTTTTTCTGGCGGACGGTCGCGCATACCCGCGCCTTTGCGACCGGCGGGCATGGCGATGGCGAGCATTTCTTCGCGATGGCCGATTTCGACAAGCATGTTTTCTCGGCCAAGGGATCGGAAACCTGCTGTCAGCATAATATGCTGAAGCTGACCCGCGCGCTGTTCCTGCGCGATCCGCAGGCCGAATATGCCGATTATTACGAGCGCACGCTCTACAACGGCATCCTCGCCTCGCAGGATCCAGATTCGGGCATGGCGACCTATTTCCAGGGCGCGCGGCCCGGGTACATGAAGCTGTACCACACCCCCGAGGACAGTTTCTGGTGCTGCACCGGCACGGGCATGGAAAATCATGTGAAGTATCGCGACTCGATCTACTTCCATGACGACCGCGCGATCTATGTGAACCTGTTCATCCCCTCGACCGTGACCTGGGCCGACAAGGGCGCGTCCCTGACCCAGACCACGCGCTTTCCCGAGGCAGCGAACACCCAGTTCCGCTGGAAACTGCGCCAGCCGACCGAGCTGACCCTGAAGCTGCGCCACCCGAAATGGAGCCGCACCGCGACCCTGCTGGTCAACGGCGCGGAAGTGTCGCGTTCCGACAAGCCCGGAAGCTATGCCGAGCTGACCCGGACATGGAAGACCGGCGATACGATCGAATGGCGTCTGGTCATGGAACCCGCTGTCGAGAGCGCCCCCGCGACGCCACAGATCGTCGCCTTCACCTATGGCCCGCTGGTCCTGGCGGGCGCGCTGGGCCGCGACGGCCTGGCACCGGGCGCGGACATCATCGTCAGCGAACGGAAATATGGCGAGTATAACGACACGCCGTTCCAGGCTCCGACGCTGTCGGGTGAGCCCGATGCCTTGACGAAGAAGATCAGCGCCACGGGCAAGCCGCTGGAGTTCACCATCCCGGCGGCGGACGGCCAGCCGGTGCGGCTGGTCCCGTACCATAGCATCGCGCATGAGCGTTATGCGACCTATTGGAAGCTGGCCTAAATCCAAACTCGACCACCCCGGCGAAAGCCGGGGTCCAGTTGCCACTCCGTGGTGGGTAAAATCATAAAGAGATTTTGTTCGCGCGGAGGCGCGGAGGACGCAGAGAGGGTGTCCGATCGGCTGCGGCACGTCTTCGTCACCAGGCGGAGAGAGGCGTAAAGCTGCCGCAGGCGAGACACCTCCGCGTTCTCCGCGCCTCTGCGCGAACAAAATCGTTCTCGGCTCGCCGCCGTTTCACCGCACACATAACATCTGGACCCCGGCCTTCGCCGGGGGTGGTGTCGTTAAGTTGCTGTCGGAAAATGGTGGGCGATGACGGGCTCGAACCGCCGACATTCTCGGTGTAAACGAGACGCTCTACCAACTGAGCTAATCGCCCCCTCTCGGGAAGCCCCGCCTAATGCCGATGCGCTCCGCATCTGGCAAGCCGCTTTTATGCCTCCAACCCATCTGGTTCGTTTGTTGGATACAAACCCCGGCGCAATCGGTACATAACGGGAACATCGAGAGGCGGATGCGATCGGGGGAGCGGTCGGGTTCGCGCTCGGTGTTTCGGGGGGAGTGGGGATGGCCGGAACGGGAAAGGGCGCGCGGTGGACGCTGGCGCGGCGACGGCAATTCCTGGCGGCGCTGGCGATCAGCGCCGACGCGGAGGCGGCGGCATGCGCGGTGGGAGAGACGCTGCGGGCCGCACGCGCCTTGAGGGCGCGCGATCCGGCCTTTGGCGAGGCCTGGGACCAGGCGATCGGCGCGGCACATGCGCTGGTCGAGGAGGGGCTGCTGCGCCGGATGCTCGCCCTGTTGGCGGCCGGGGACGGGGAGGCAGGAGAGGCCGGTGCGGGGACCACCGGCCTCTCCATCACCCCGCCGCTCCAGCCGACCGAAGTGCAATTTTATCTGAAGCTGCTCAGCCGACGGGATGCGCTGGCTAAGGCTGGTGACGGCGCGAGCGAAGCGGCGCGAGTCGATGCGGCCGAGACCGATGCGGCGCTGGAACGCGCGCTCGACGGGCTGGCGCGGCGGCGGTTAAGGGGGATGGCGTGATGGCGAGGGAGGATGCGGCAACGCGGCTCGCCACGCTGGCGATGCTGGAACCAAGCGCGCGCGAACAGGCGCTGGCCGCTTTGACCTCGGCGCAGAAGCGCGAGTTGGTCGAACGCTGGGAGTTATGGGCGCATGACGGACAGGTGGCGCCGCCGGGCGACTGGCGCGTGTGGCTGATCCGGGCGGGGCGCGGCTTCGGCAAGACGCGCGCTGGGGCGGAATGGGTGAGCGCGCTCGCCCGCGACCATCCGGGTGCGCGGATCGCCTTGATGGGCGCGACCCTGCGCGATGTCGAGCGGGTGATGGTGCGCGGCGAAAGCGGGCTGCTGGCGGTGGCACGCAAAGGCGAGACGCCGCGCTGGATCGGCAGTCTGGGGCAAGTGCATTTCGCGTCCGGGGCGATCGGTTTCGCCTATTCGGCGGCGGCGCCCGAAGCCTTGCGTGGGCCACAGCATCATGCGGCCTGGTGTGACGAACTGGGTAAGTGGAAGGGGGAGGCCGGATGGGACAATCTGATGATGACGCTTCGGCTGGGACACCATCCCCGCGTGCTGGTCACAACGACACCGCGACCCACGCCGCTGATGCGCAAGGTGATGGCGCTGCCCGATTGCGTGGAGACGATCGGGCGGACTAGCGACAATTGCCATCTGCCCGACAGTTTCCAGGACGCGATGATCGCACAATATGGCGACACGCGGCTGGGGCGGCAGGAACTGGACGGCGAGATGGTCGACGACCGCGAGGGGGCCTTGTGGACCCGTGCGCTGCTCGACCGGCAACGGGCGAAGACCGTGCCTGCGCTCGACCGGGTGGTCGTCGGCGTCGATCCGCCCGCGACCAGCAGCGGCGACGCCTGCGGGATCGTCGCGGTCGGGCTGGGGCGCGACGGGCATGGCTATGTGCTGGAGGATGCCAGCGAAGCGGGCCTGTCGCCCGAAGGCTGGGCGGCGCGGGTGGCGGGCTGTGCCAGACGGAACCGCGCGGACCGGGTAGTGGCCGAGCGCAACCAGGGCGGCGACATGGTGGAAAGCGTGCTGCGGCTCGCCGACCCGACCCTGCCGGTGCACCTGGTCTACGCCTCGATCGGGAAAGCCGCGCGCGCGGAGCCGGTGTCGTTTCTCTATGCGCAAGGGCGTGTGTGGCATGGACAAGGGTTTCCGGCGCTGGAGGACGAATTGTGCGGGCTGGGGGTGGCGGGGGCCTATGACGGACCCGGCCGCTCGCCGGATCGCGCCGATGCGCTGGTCTGGGCGCTGACCGAGCTGATGCTGTCGGGGCGCGGGCCGCCGGGGATACGAAATTTGTGAGGTTCCGATCCTCCCCGGAACGGGGAGGGGGTGTGGGGACTTTGGCTTGCCCCCGGCAAGCCAAGATTGTGCCGAGGGCACAATCTCGTCCCCACACCGCGAAGCGGTGGTGGAGGGGGATCGCCTCATAGGGTGACCCATGAGGAAGCCCCCCTCCGTCAGCGCTGCGCGCTGCCACCTCCCCGTACCGGGGAGGAGTCAAAGGAGATTCGACGATGAGGATGTTCGGTCGCAAGACCGGGCGGGGGGCCGCGCGTCCTTTGCTCGGGCTGGGGTTGGCGCGGTCGGGGGTGCCGTTGACGGGGGCGGCGCCCTCTTACGAAACGCAGGTGCGCGAGGGATATTTGCGCAATCCCGTGGCGCAGCGCGCGGTGCGGATGGTCGCGGGCGGGCTGGCCGATGCGCCGCTGACCGCCTCGCACCCCGAACTGATCGCGCTGGTCGCAGCGCGTAGCGAGGGGCAGGCGCTGCTGGAGACGGTGGCGACGCACATGCTGCTTCACGGCAATGCCTATGTGCAGATCCTGCGCGATGCCGAAGGCGAAGTGGCCGAGCTGTTCGCGCTGCGGCCCGAACGGGTGACGATGGAACTGGACGCGAGCGGCTGGCCCGCCGCGTTCCTCTACCGCGCGGGTGGTCGGGTGACGACGCTGCCGGTCGATCCGGTGCGTCCACAGGTCGTGCATCTGAAAAGCTGCCATCCGCTCGACGATCATTATGGGCTGGGCTGTCTGGGCGCGGCGGCGGGAGCGATCGCGATCCACAATGCGGCCGCCGCGTGGAACCGCGCGTTGCTCGACAATGCGGCGCGGCCTTCGGGCGCTTTGGTCTATGATCCGGGTGACGGCTCGACGCTGACCCCCGACCAGTTCGAGCGGCTGCGCACCGAGATGGAGGGTTTCGCTGGCAGCGGCAATGCCGGGCGTCCGCTGCTGCTGGAAGGGGGGCTCAAGTGGCAGGCGATGAGCCTGACGCCCGCCGAGCTCGATTTCATCGCCGCCAAATCGTCGGCGGCGCGTGAGATCGCGCTGGCCTTCGGCGTGCCGCCGATGCTGCTCGGCCTGCCGGGAGACAACACCTATGCCAATTACCGAGAGGCGAACCGCGCGCTGTGGCGACAGGCGATCCTGCCTCTCGCGGGCGGAATCCTGAGCGGGCTGGCGCAGGGCCTTACGAGCTCGTTCGAGGGCGCGAGCCTGTCGGTCGACATCAACCGCGTCACCGCGCTGGCCGAGGAACGCCAGATGCTGTGGGCGATGGCGGCGAGCGCCGACTTCCTCGATTCGGCGGAGAAGCGCCAGATGGTCGGTCTGGCATGAGCGGGGATGTTCTGGCGCGGCTGCTGGCGCAGGCGGCGGATAGTGGCGCGGACCTCGTGACGCTGCGCGCGGTGGCGGAGGAAGCGGGCGAGCTGGGCGCGATGCGCGCGCTCACCCGGCTGGGGCTCGCCGACGCAGAGGCGGCGGGTGATGTCGCCGAACTCCGCGAACTGCTGAGCGCGTGGCGCGAGGCCAAGTCGTCGGTGTGGAAAAGCGCGGTCGGCTGGCTGACCCGGCTCTTGGGGGCGCTGCTGCTCGCAGGAATCGCGATGCGGCTGGGGATGGAGGACTGGCTGAAATGAGCCTGACCTTCACCGGCTATGCCGCGATCTGGGACAGGATGGACCGGGCGGGCGACGTCATGCGGCGCGGGGCCTTTGCGGGAGCGGGCGACGTGCCGCTGCTCTGGCAGCATCGCGGCGATCCGATGGGACGCGTCACCGCGCTGGTCGAGGACGAGACCGGCCTGGCCGTCGAGGGGCGGGTCGAGGACCCCGCGCTCGCCGCTTTGGTCCGCTCGGGCGCGGTGGCGGGCCTGTCGGTCGGATACCGGCCGCGCGTCATCCATCAGGGGGCGGCCCGGGCGATCCTGTCGGCCGAACTCATCGAGATCAGCCTGGTGACGGTGCCGATGCAGCCGCTCGCCCGCGTGAATCATGTTTTGACCAAGGGGGAATGATATGGACGTGATCGAACGGCCCGTGCTGGACGGCGCGCGCAAGACCGGTGGCGCATTCGACGGCTATGTGCGCAGCGGCACCACCGTCGAACTCAAGGCCTTTACCGGCACCACCGGGGACAGCGGCGGCTTCGCCGTCCCACGTGAGATCGATGCGGCGATCGGATCGGTGCTGCGCAATGTCTCGCCGATCCGGGGCATCGCCCATGTCGTGACGGTCGGCTCGGCAGGGTATCGCAAGCTGGTGACGACCGGGGGCACGCCCTCGGGCTGGGCGAGCGAGACGGCGGCGCGGCCCGAAACGGCGACGCCCAGCTTCGTCGAACTCGCGCCCCCGATGGGCGAGCTGTATGCCAACCCGTCGGCCAGCCAGGCGATGCTCGACGATGCGGCGTTCGATGTCGAGGGCTGGCTGGCCAGCGAGATCGCGACCGAGTTCGGCCGGGCGGAGGGACAGGCCTTCGTCAACGGATCGGGCGTCAACCGACCCAAGGGCTTCCTGAATAACCCGATCTCGACGGCCAAGGATGGGGTGCGCCCCTTCGGTACGCTGCAATATCTGCCCAGCGGGGCGGCGGGTGCGTTCGGGAGCGGGGAGGAGGACCGGCTGGTCGATCTGGTCCAGTCCTTGCGCGCGCCGTACCGCCAGGGGGCGTGCTTCGTGATGAACGCCGCGACCTCGGCCCGGATTCGCAAGATGAAGACGACGGACGGCCAGTTTCTCTGGGCACCAGGGCTGGCCGCCGGGCAGCCCGCGACGCTGCTCGGCTATCCGGTGGTCGAGGCGGAGGACATGCCCGACATTGCGGAGAACAGTTGCGCCATCGCCTTCGGCAACTTCCAGGCGGGCTATCTCATCACCGACCGCGCCGAGACCGCGATCCTGCGCGATCCGTACAGCAACAAGCCGTTCGTCACCTTCTACGCCACGCGGCGGATCGGCGGCTGCGTCAGCGACTCGGAGGCGATCAAGCTGATGAAGTTCGCAACCAGCTGAACCGGAAAAATCGGGGCAGCCGCAAGGGGCTGCCCCGTAGTTCAGGGAGGATGCCGAACCGGCCGGGGGGCGCGGGGTCGGCATGGCCGGTGCCCAAGGGGGAGGCGGGCAGCGGCTGTCCGACTCTCTGCGCTCCAACTGTGACGCCCGTGTGTCGGACCTGTCGCAGTTTGTATCGATGAAGGAGTTTACATGATGAGCGGGACGAAGGAGGCCATGCCCCTTGCGACCGTGACGGCGGCGGCGGGTGCGGTGCGCACGCTGCTGCGGTTGGAGGAGGGCAATGAGGCGGCGCTGGTCGAGCGAGTCGCTGGCGTCGCGCTGGGGCTGGCCGAATCCTTTTGCGGGCAGATGCTGGTCGCGCGGGTGGTCGAGGATAGGCTGGCGGGCCGCGCAGCTTGGCAGGCGCTGTCGGCGCTGCCGGTGCAGACGATCCTGACGGACGGCGAGGGGGCGATCGATCGCGACGGGCGCGGCTGGTTCCGCACGGCCGAGGATGTGACGATCCGCTATCGCGCGGGGCTTGCCCAGGACTGGGCCAGCCTCCCGCCCGAGATCGCGCATGGCGTGGCGATCATGGGGGCGCATCTGTTCGACAATCGCGACGCCGCCGCCGTGCCGCCCGCCGCCGTCGCCGCTTTGTGGCGGCCGTGGCGGCGGATGCGGCTCGACGGGCCGAGGCGGGCATGACCGCGCGGGAGGCGCTGCGGGCGGGGCTGATGGCCGCTCTTCGGCCTGCCCTGACGCCGCTGGGGGTGTCGCTGTTCGATGCGGTGCCGGTGCGGGCGAGCGTTCCGCAAGCCGTGCTGAGCGAGCCGGTCGACAGCGATTGGGGGGCGGCCGGGATTGAGGGGCGCGAACTGCGTGTCGCGCTGACCCTGACCGATGAGGGGGAACAGCCCCGGCGGCTGCGCCTCTGCGTCCAGGCGGTGGAGGCGATCGGCTTGTCCGGAGCGCTGGCCGATGGCTGGCGGGTCGCGGGGCTGAGCATGACCGGCACCCGCATGGCGAAGACGGGCGCGCGGTGGACGGCGAGCGTCGAATGGCGCGCCCGGCTGTGGCGCGTGAGGCAATAGGGGGACAATCATGGCAATCGAAAAGGGAAGCGCCTTTCTGCTGAAGATCGGCGACGGGGCCGAGCCGCCCGCCTTCGCGACGATGGCGGGGCTGCGCACCACGCAGCTGTCGATCAATGGCGAGACGGTGGTGGTGACGAACAAGGATTCGGGCGGCTGGCGAGAATTGCTGTCGGGCGCGGGCGTGCGCCATGTCAGCGTCGCGGGCGCGGGAGTCTTTACCGGATCGGCGGCGGAAGCGCGGATGCGCGGCCATGCGCTGGCGGGCACGATCGAGACCTATCGGCTGAGCTTCGAGAGCGGTGGGTCGATGACCGGGCGGTTCCTGGTAACGCGGCTGGATTACAGCGGCGATTTCGGTGGCGAGCGGACCTACACGCTGGCGCTGGAAAGCTCCGGCCCGGTAGCGTCGGCATGAGCGGCGCGGAAAATCCCGTGCGCGGCGAAGCGAGCGTCCGTGTCGGCGGCAGCGAACTGGTCGTCCGGCCGAGCTTCCAGGCTTTGGTCGCGGCGGAAGGCGAGCTGGGGCCGCTGTTCGAGCTGGTCGAGCGGGCGGGCGAGGGCAAACTCTCGCTCGGTGAGGCGGCTGCACTGATCTGGCATTGCCTGCGCGAGGTGCCCGAGGGGCTGAGCCGCGAGCAGCTGGGCGAGGCGCTGGTCGATCTGGGACTGGCCGCGCTGGCGCCCGTGTTGCGGCAATTGCTGCGCCAGATACTGGGCGGAAAATGATGTTCGCCGAGGTGGCGGCGCGACTGGCGGGGATGGCGGGCGCGGTGCTGGGCTGGTCGCCCGACCGCTTCTGGCGCGCCACCCCGGCCGAACTTCAGGGAATCGTGACGGCGATGACGGGCGGGGCGGAGGGCGGCGGCGATCCGCCCTCGCCCGCCACGCTCGCCCGGTTGCGGGAGATGTATCCGGATGGATGAGCAGGAATTCGCACCCCGTATCGATATGCGGGGCTTCGCCGCCGACATGGCGACGATGCGCGCGGAGCTGTCGCGCGGGCTGGGCGATGCGGCCGAGCTCGGTGCACGAACGGTCGAGGGGGCGCTGCTGCGCGCGGTGCGCACGGGAAAGTTCGGGTTCGAGGAGTTGAAGGCGACCGCGCTGTCCGTGCTCGATCAGATCGCGCGCCTGGCGTTGCGGCAGGGCGTGGGGACGGTGGGCGATGGCGGGTTGTTGGGCTTGCTGGGCGGACTGGCGTCGGGCCTGCCCGGCCGGGCGACCGGCGGGCCGGTATCGCCCGACCGCCCCTATCTGGTCGGCGAGCGCGGGCCGGAGGTCTTTGTGCCGACCAGCAATGGGCGGGTCGAGACGCTGCGCCCCGGCGGTTCCCCGCGGGATGTGCGGGTGGCGATCACGATCAATGCCGGGGCAGGCGAGGCGGCGAGCGTGCTGCAACGCTCCAGCCGACAGGTCGCGCGCGCGGTCCGCGCGGCGCTGGCCGAGGACTGAGCCGCATCTTTCCTCCCGTCGCAGCGGAGGAACTCGAGGAGCGATACCATGAAATGGTGCCTGCATAGCGAACGCCGCGACCAGCGGAGCGACACGCTGTCTCGCTTCGACCCGCGCTATTGGACGGTCGATTTCCCGCGTCCAATGATGGCGGCGGTCGTCGCGACCGCCCCCGATGGCTTGCGAGTCGATGCGGTCTTCTACCGCGCGGATGATCTGGCGGGGCTGATCTGGGAATCCGCGGATCGGCACGACCATCCGCTGTTGCGCTATGACACGGTGCGAGATTATCGCGATTGCCGGTTGCGGTTCCGCTGGCGCTCGCGCGGGATCAAGCCGCTCGATGCGATTCACGGCCCGACCCTGACCATCGAGGGACGCGATGCGGCTGGCCGACCCCGCGCCTGGTATGTCCGGCTGTGGAATTACGCGACCGGCACGGCCGAGGATGCGGAGGTCGTCATCGACTTCGCGAACCTGGCGGGCGGGTTCCGATTTCCCGAGGATCGCGATCCCGTCTGGGCGGGCGATGTCGACCGGATGTTCGTCTCGCTGGTCGCGCCCGATTATGATGCAGGCGCCCGCTTTCTTGGCCAGCCGCAAGAGGGCTGGGTCGAGCTGACCGGGATCGTCTGTGACGGGCCGGGCGCAGCGATCGGCGTCGGCGCGGCGGTGCTGCCCGAGCAGGGCTTCGGTATCGCGAGCGGTTATGACGACAGCTATCACCTGACGCCGCAACGTTTGCTGCGCAACATGCTGCATCTCGGCTATCGGGGCAGCATCGTCCATTATGTCGGCATGAGCCATTATTTCCGGCTCGAACGCAGCGGCGACGGTCTCTACGCCAGTCTGACGGGCGGAGCGCTGAACGTCGCGAGTGCGGCCTGGCATCGCGGCTTCGCGAGCGAGGCGGAGGCACTGGGCTACGACCTGATCTGGTCGCTATCCTATGAGGTGTTCGACGCCCATTGCTGGGGCGACTGGAAACAGCGTTCGGCGGACGGTGCGCCCGCGCTGACCGGCTGGGAACCGCCCTCGACCTTGCTCAGCCCCGCGCATGGTGGGGCAATGGCCTATCTTCAGGCGGTGGCGCGGGCCTTTCTGGCGATCGGGCAAGCGGCGGGGCTGTCGCCGCAATTCCAGATCGGCGAGCCTTGGTGGTGGGTGCGTCCCTCGGACGGCGCGCCGTGTATCTACGATGCGGCGGCGATGGCGGCCTTCGCGCCGGTGCCGATGGCCAGCATGGCCGGGGCGAAAAGCCAGGCGCAAGGCGACACGCTCGACCGGGCGGGGGCCTGTCTGGCCGCCTCGACGGCGGCGCTGTGCGCAGCCGTGAAGGCGGCGGCGCCGGGCTGCGTCACCCATCTGCTCACCTATCTGCCGACCGTGCTCGATCCCCAGGCGCCGGAGGCCAAGCGCGCCAACATGCCGATCGGCTGGGCAAGCCCGGCCTTCGATGTGCTGCAGCTGGAGGATTATGACTGGGTGACGGCGGGGGACAGCGCCTCCACCCGAAAGGGCGTGGCATTGGCGGAAGCGCGGCTCGGCTACCCGCCCGAGCGACAGCACTACCTGGCAGGCTTCGTGCTGCGCGCCGATCAGCGGGCGCAATGGGCCTGGATCGCCGATGCGGCGGAGGCGGCCCGTGCGCGCGGGGTCGCCGCGACCTTCCTATGGGCAATGCCGCAGGTGATGCGCGACGGTTTCGTGTGCTGGGAAGGCGAGGAGGATGAGGTGCAGGCTTTCGATGATGTGCTGTTCCCGCTGGCGCTGGGCCGCGAGGCGGAAGTGATGCCGGGCTTCTCGACCGCGATCCTGACCGGCGCGGGGGGACGCGAGGCACGCAATGCGAGCTGGGCGGAGGCGCGGACGACCTATGATGTCGGCCCCGGCATCCGCTCGGCCGAGGATATTGCCGCGCTGCTTGGTTTTTTCCGGGCGCGGATGGGACCGGCGCGCGGCTTCCGCCTGCGCGACCCGTTCGACAGCATCGGCACCGACGAGGCGTTGGGCATGGGCGACGGTGCGACGCGACGCTTCGCGCTCACGCGCCGTTATGGCGACCAGTCGCGTCGCATCACCCGCCCCGTTCCGGGGAGTGTGTCGGTGAAGGTCGCGGGGCGCAGCGTGACCGGGTTCACGGTTGAGCCGGGCGGCTGGCTGCTCTTCGACGCCGCGCCCGGCGTGGGCGCGGCGATTACCGCCAGCTTCACCTTCGACGTGCCTGTCCGCTTTGCCGAAGATCGACTGAGCGTAACGCTGGCGGGATTCCGGGCCGGTGCGGCGGCGTCCGTCCCGCTGGTCGAGGTGCGCGAGGCATGAGCGCCGACACGCTGACGACATGGGTGCTGTGCTGGCGGATCGAACGCCGTGACGGGGTGACGATCGGGCTGACCGGTCATGACCATGATCTGTGGATCGACGGGCTGCGCTACCGCGCCGCGCCCGGCCTGACGCCGAGTGCGATCCTGCGCGGGGACGGGCTGGACCCCGATCTGATGGAAGCCTCGGGCGCGCTGACCAGCGCGGCGATCGGCGAGCGCGATCTGCTGGCCGGCCGATGGGACGGGGCAGGCGTAGCGGCGATCGCGGTCGACTGGACCGGTCAGGAACCACCCGTGGCGCTGGGACAGGGCACGATCGGCTCGGTGCGACTGGGCGAGGGCGGCTTTTCCGCCGAATCGCGCGGGGTCGGAGCGCTGCTCGACCGCCCGGTGGCGGAGGAAACCTCGCCCGATTGCCGCGCATCGCTGGGCGATCGGCGATGCCGCGTGGCGATGGCGTCGCGCCGGCACTTCGCGCGGGTCGTGACCTGGGATGGCGAGGTGATGCTGACTGTCGATCGGCCCGAACCGGTCGCAGGCGCCTATGGCCAGGGGCGGCTGATCTGGTTTGGCGGGGCCAATGCCGGGCTGGAGGCGCTGATCCTGGGATCGGAAGGCGACCGCATCCGGATCGCCACCGCCCCGGCCTATACGGTCGAGGAGGGCGCGCTGGTCGAGTTGGTGGAGGGGTGCGACAAAAGGCTGGAAACCTGTCTGTCGCGCTTCGGCAATGTCGTGAATTTCCGCGGCGAGCCTTTCCTGCCCGGCATCGATCTGCTCACCCGCTATCCGGGCGCATGACCCGGGTGGAGGTGGCCGCGCGGGCGCTGGTCGGCGTGCGGTTCCGGCTGCACGGGCGCGATGCGACCCATGGGCTCGATTGCGTCGGGCTGGTCGCGCTGGCGACGGGGCGGGAGGCACCGACCGGCTATGGCTGGCGCAGCGGGGACGAGGGGCGGGTGGCGGCGATGCTCGATGCGGTCTTCGCGCGAGGGGCGGACGCGCCCGGCGCGATCCTGCTGCTGCGCGCGGGGCCGGGACAACTGCATCTGGCGATCCGGGTGAGCGACGGGATCGTCCATGCCGATGCGGGGCTTCGCCGCGTCGCCTGGCGGCCCGGCGTACCGCCCTGGCCGGTGCTGGGATATTGGAAGGGGGAGGGATGATGGCGACCTTGGTCTTGGGCACGGTGGGGCGGGCGCTGCTGGGGCCGGTGGGCGGTGCGATCGGCGCGTTGATCGGCAATCGGGTCGATCATGCCGTGCTGGGCTCGCCCCGCAGGCAAGGCCCGCGCTTGGCCGAGCTGTCGGTCCAGACTTCCACCTATGGCACGCAGATGCCGGCCGTCTTTGGCACGATGCGCGTCGCCGGGCCGGTGATCTGGGCGACCGATCTGGTCGAGGCGCGCGGGGTGACGGGCGGCGGCAAGGGGCGGCCGGGCGTCGAAAGCTATAGCTACAGCGCCAATTTCGCGGTCGCGCTGTCGGGACGGACGATCCGGCGCGTGGGGCGGATCTGGGCCGATGGCCGTTTGCTACGCGGGGCAGCGGGGGACTTCAAGGTCGCGACCGGCTTTCGTCTGTACCCGGGGACCGAGGACCAGCCCATCGACCCGCTTATCGCCTCGATCGAGGGCGCGCGGGCGTCGGCCTTTCGGGGCGTCGCCTATGCAGTGTTCGAGGGGTTGGCGTTGGCCGAGTTCGGCAATCGCATCCCGCAACTGACCTTCGAGGTGGAGGCCGATCAAGCCCCCGTGTCGTGCGAGGCGATCGCACAGGCACTGTGCCCTTTGGTGCGGTCTGGCGATGCGGGGATGAGCGTGGCGGGCTTCGCCGCCAGCGGGGGCAGCGTGCGTGCGGTGCTGGAGATGCTGGCGCAGATGAGCGGCGGGCAATGGGTCGCCGACGGGCCGGGCGTGCGGCTGGTGGTGGCGGGGACCGACGCCGGGCGGGTGATCCGTGACGATGGCATGGGCGCCGATGGGCCGGGGCGGCGCGGCACGCGCAACATCGCGGGCGAGGCGGTGGTCCCCGCCAGCGTCACCATCGCGCATTACGATCCGGCGCGCGACTATCAGATCGGTATCCAGCGCGCGCGCCGCCCCGGCGGGGTGCGCGACGATCGGCTGGAACTGGCCGCCGCGCTGGATGCTGCGACCGCGCGCATGTTGGCGCAGGACCGGCTGGCCCGTCATGCCGCCGAGCGGGTGCGGCGCATCGTCACGCTCGGCCCCGAGGATCTGGCCATCACGCCCGGCAGCATCGTCCAGATCGACGGCGAGGCCGGACGCTGGCGGGTGACGGAGGCGGCGTGGGAGGCGATGGCGGTACGGCTGACCTGTGTACCGCTGGGGTCGCGCGGTCCGATCCTGCCCGCCTCGCCGGGGCGGATCGCGCCCGCGGCGGACCAGCTGGTCGGAGCGACTCGGCTGATGGCGTTCGAGATGCCGCCGCTGGCCGACGAGTTGCTATCGGCGCCGCGCCTGTCGGTGGTGGCGGCTGGCGGTCCCGGCTGGCGGCAGGCGGAGCTGGCCTATAGCCTGGACGATGGCGGAAGCTGGACCGCGCTCGGCCCCACCGCATTGCCCGGCGTCATCGGAACGGTCAGCGCCGTGACGCCCGGGGGCGGCAGCGCCCTGATCGATCGCCGCGGGACATTCGACGTGCAGCTGGCCGAGGATCTGGCCGACGCCGATGACGCCGCGCTGGATTCGGGCGCCAATCTCGCCTGGATCGACGGAGAGCTGATCCAGTTCGCCCAGGCCCGGCCGCTGGGCAATCGGCACTGGCGACTGAGCGGCTTGCGGCGCGGGCTGCGCGGGACCGAGGCGATGATCGGACGGGCCAGACCCGGCGCGCCCTTTGTCCTGCTCTCGCCTGGGACCGTGCGAACGCTGGACGTGCCGATCGCGATGCTCGGGCGCACCGTCCGCTTCCTGGCGCATGGCCTGGGTGATCCCGCCGAGGGCGTCCAGGCGTCCGCCGAGGTGACGGGCCTGTCGATCCTGCCGCCATCACCGGTCGGCTGGCGGTGCCGTCGCGGGGCAGACGGGCGCGTCACCATCGGATGGACGCGGCGCAGCCGGATCGGCTGGCGCTGGCTGGACCGCGTGGACACGCCGCTGGGCGAGGAAGCGGAGCGCTATCGCATCGCCATAGGCGACCGGGTGGAGGAGCTGGCCGCGCCCGGCTGGAGCGGCGCGGCGCCCGACGGGACGCGGGTCACCATATGGCAGATCGGGACCTGGGGCGCCTCGGCTCCCCTGGTCGGAATCGTGGGGGAGGGAGCATGACGACGAACGACACGCCGCGCTGGTCGCTGCCGCTGCTGGCGGCGGGGCAGGCGCAAAAGGAGATGACCCATAATGAGGCCTTGAGCCTGCTCGACCTCGTCGTGCACCCGTGCGTCCAGGCGGTGGGGGCAAACGTGCCGCCGGGCGATCCGCTGCCCGGTCAGGCCTGGATTATCGGGGACCAGCCGGAGGGCGATTGGACAGGGCGTGCCGCAATGCTGGCAGGCTGGACCGATGGGGGCTGGCGATTCCTGCTTCCCCGGATAGGATTGTCGGTGTGGAGTCGGTCGGATGATTGCCGCTGCGACTGGGACGGGAACCAGTGGCGGCTGGGCCGGGTCGCCCCGCGTTTCCTCATGATCGAGGGAAAAAAAGTTGTCGGCGCGCAACGACCTGGCATCACGCCACCTGCCGGTGGTCAAGTTGTTGATTCCGAAGCGCGTTTGGCGTTGAATGCGATAATCGCGGCGATGCGCGACCATGGTCTTGTGGCGCCCGGCTGACCAAAATTCTGTGCCTTTAATGCCACAGTCGCGGGCTTTTGTTTTCTTGCGTGGAAACCAACGCTCCGATAGTGGGTTTGCGCTGTCCGTAGTGACAACCAAGAAAGGGGACTATGATGCGGAAGATTGCCATTGTTCTGGCACTCGCCTCCACCGCTCTGGCTTCGCCTGCCCTCGCCCGCGACAAGTCGTGGTACGTTGGCATCGAAGGCGGCGGGATGATCGTCGAAGATATCGACTATGATATCACCGGCACGCGCACCGGCACCGCCACCGTTGACCATGATTATGGTTACGATGTTGACGGCGTGATGGGTTACGACTTCGGTGGTTTCCGTCTGGAAACCGAAGTCGGCTATCGTCGTGCGACGGTTGACGGCTTCAGCTCGACCACGCTGACCAACACCGGCATCGGTGCTGGCACCGTTCCGGCTGGCAGCTATGACTATGCCGGTGGCTCGACCTCGGCGCTCAGCTTCATGCTGAACGGCTTGCTCGACTTCGGTGCTGACGACGGCATCCAGGGCTTCGTCGGCGGCGGTGTCGGTGTGGCTCGCGTCAAGGCGAACTATGCGCTCAACAACCGCGCTGACTTCCTGAACGACTCGGACACCGTGTTCGCGTGGCAGGCTCTGGCGGGCATCCGTGCTCCGCTGACCGACCACATCGACGCGACGTTGAAGTATCGCTTCTTCAACGCCGACAACGTCAAGCTGGTCGACGTCGCCAACAACACGCATGACGGCCGTTTCCGGTCGCACTCGCTGCTGGGTGGCGTGGCGTACAACTTCGGTGAGCCGGCTGCTCCGCCGCCTCCGCCGCCGCCCCCGCCGCCCCCGCCTCCTCCTCCCCCGCCGCCCCCGCCGCCGGCTCCCGAGGCCGTGCCGTGCTCGCCGGGTCCGTTCATCGTGTTCTTCGAGTGGAACAAGTCGGACATCACCCCGGAAGCAGCGTCGATCCTCGACAACGCGATCACCCAGTACCAGAGCTGCGGCAATGCCCGCGTGATGGTTGCAGGCTTCACCGACACGTCGGGTACGCCGAAGTACAACATGGGTCTGTCGCAGCGTCGTGCCGACGCGGTGAAGGCGTACATGACTTCGCACTCGATCCCCGATGGCTCGATCGCCACGGAAGCCTTCGGCGAACAGCGCGACAAGCTGCGCGTTCAGACCGCCGACGGCGTCCGCGAGGTTCAGAACCGTCGCGTCGAAATCACCTACGGTCCGGGCGCTGGCCAGTAAGCCACGCTCAGCCAAGGCTGATTGCGAAAGAGGGAGGTCGGCGAAAGCCGGCCTCCTTTTTCGTATGGGAACGCGGCGCCAGGCGCTGACCTTCCCCCCGCAGATCCTTTTCACCCGGCGGTGGCAGCCCGATGGCCGGGCGTAGGGCCACCGGTTGCGACGGGGCTGTCCAGGCCATCCTCGAGAATCGCAGCGTTGAACCGTTCAGCCGCCGGTCAAGCCAGATGCATCATTGATGAAATCCGATTCATCCTTTCTTTGTCTCTGCGCCTTATGGACCGATAGTTCTATCGAGTATGCAGCAGGGGAACTGCCATGGGGCGGTCGGGGCCGGGCTATAAGAACCGCGAAGCGCGCCGGCAGGTTCTGATCCCCTGTCGCATCAAGTCCGTCCGGGGCTGGGGCGATGCGTGCATCCACAATGTCTCGTCACGCGGCATGATGATCGCCTGTGACGATCCGCTTGCGCCGGGCGAATATCTGGACCTGCGCCGCGGCCGCCAGGTGGTGATCGGGCGTGTCGTCTGGCGGCGCGACCGTTTCTCAGGCATCCGGACTCAGGATGTCATCAGTGCCGACAGCTTGGTCAACGAACCTCGTCTGGAAGGGCGGCCGGTGGATCCTCAGCAGGGGACGGAGCGCCGCGTCATGCGACAAAGCATGGCCAGCGAGATCGACGCAGCCCGCCGGATGGAGCGCAGCCGTTCGCTGTCCCAGATGCTGCAGTTCGGCGCGCTTGGCATTTTCGGGCTGGTCGCCGCGGTCGCCATTGCGACCCAGGTCGGCCAAATGCTCGCCAGACCGGCCGTCCAGATCAGCCAAGCCCTGTCGCGTTAGTCCCGATCGGGCACAAAGGGGCGGTCACTCCTGTTCCGCCTGCAATGCCGCCGTCAGCCAGTCGGGGCGGATCGCGTCGGCCAGTGATTCGACGCGGCGATGTTCGACCATCAGACCCAATTCGGTATAGGTTGCGCGCGTCCGATCGCTCGCCTCGCCCAGCGGCGCGACGACCAGCCGCCGGTTGACCTTCGACCGATGGTGCATCCGCGCCGTATTCTCCTGCCCGACATAACAACCCTTGGTGAAGCTGACGCCGTTCAGTTCGCGAGCATTGCACTCCAGCCAGAGCGTCTCCCCCGATCCCAGCTCGCCCACACCCTCGGTCACACCCAGCGACAGCCGATGCCCGGACCAGCCGCACGACGCCTCTCCCGCCGGGGCCAGCCAGCGATGGCCGAGTTCGGCAAGGCGCGGATCATGGGGGCGGCCTTCAGCGTCGCGGCTCCAATGGACAGCCAGCCCCTCGACCGGCTCTATCGTGATCGCGCGGCGCAGCCGGTATATGCTCAGGCGCCGCGCCAGCGCCTCTGCCTGCGACGCCTCGGCATCGATCAGCACCGCGTCGCCATCGGCCCACAGGATGAAGTCGAACAGCGCCTTGCCCTGTGGCGTCAGCAGCCCACCCCAGCGCGGGCGGTCGGGCGTCAGGTCCGTCACGTCCTGCGTCACCAACCCTTGCAGAAAGCCATGCACATCCTCGCCCGCGATACGGATCAGGCGGCGCCCGGCCAAGGTCGTGCCGGGGGTGGGGCCGGGGGCGGTCGTCGGGGTGGCATCGGTCATGGCCGCAAGGTAGGAAGGCGCGACCATTCGCGAAAGGCCCGTTTCCCATGACCTTCGATCTGCTTCTCTCCGGTGGCACCGTCCACACTCCCGGCGGCCCGATCAGCGCCGATATCGGCGTGAAGGGCGGCCGGATCGTCGAAATCGGCGCGCGGGGCGATGCGGGGCGGGTGATCGATTGCACCGGGCTCGACATCCTGCCCGGCGTGATCGATAGCCAGGTGCATTTCCGCGAGCCCGGCCTGATGCATAAGGAAGACCTGGCCTCGGGAAGCCGCGCGGCGGTCATGGGCGGCGTGACCGCCGTGTTCGAAATGCCCAATACCAAGCCGAACACCGATTCGGCCGAGGCGATCACCGACAAGCTGACCCGCGCCAGGACGATGTATTGCGATCACGCCTTCTATGTCGGCGCGACCAACCACAATGCGCGCGACCTCGCCGACCTGGAGCGGATGCCCGGCACGGCGGGCGTGAAGATCTTCATGGGCGCGTCGACCGGCGATCTGCTGGTGTCGGAGGATGCGCGGCTGGCCGAAGTTCTCGCCTCCGGCCATCGCCGTGTGGCCATTCATGCCGAGGACGAGGATCGGATGAACGCGCGTTCGGGTGAGCGCATCGAGGGCGATCCCTCGTCACACCCCGTCTGGCGCGACGATGAGAGTGCGCTGCTCGCCACCCGCCGCATCCTGCGCCTGGCGCGCGAGGCGAATCGCCGCATCCACATCCTCCACGTCACCACGCCGGCCGAGCTGGAATATATCGCGCAGCACAAGGACATCGCGACCTGTGAGGTGACGCCACAGCATCTGACCTTGGCGGGCGAGGAGGCCTATCCGCGCCTTGGTACGCTGGCGCAGATGAACCCGCCGATCCGCTCTGGCGCGCATCGCGACGGGCTGTGGCATTGGCTTAACCAGGGCGTGCCCGATGTCATCGGATCGGACCATGCGCCGCACACGCTGGAGGAAAAGGCCAAACCCTATCCGGGCAGCCCCAGCGGTATGCCGGGTGTCCAGACGCTGCTGCCGCTGCTGCTCGACCATGCGGCGAACGGCCGCCTGTCGCTCCAGCGGGTGATCGAGCTGACCAGCGCGGGCGCGCAGCGCATTTTCGGCATCGTCGGCAAGGGACGGATCGCAGCGGGCTACGACGCCGACTTCACGATCGTCGACCTCAAGAAGCGCTGGACGATCGAGGAGCGCTGGCTCCAGTCCAAATGCGGCTGGTCGCCCTTCACCGGCATGGAACTGACCGGCAAGCCGATCGGGACGATCGTGCGCGGACAGGTGGCGATGTGGGAGGACCAGCTCGCCGACGTGGCCACCGGCCAGCCGATCCGCTTCGAGGCGGTCGATTTCGGATGACGGCGATGCGGGCGGTGCGCGACATCCGGGTCTATTGCCCCGTCGCGCCCGCGACGCTGGCCGCGCTGATCGCGGGCGATCCGGGAGCGATCGAGCGGGACGACACCGCCGCCACGCTGCTTGCCATCCTTCGCACGCCCCCGCTCGGCGATTTCGGGCGGTATCGCGAAGTGGTGGAACTGGCGATCGGCTATGAGGGGTTCCGGCCGGGCGAGGGCGCTGCGCCGACGCTCGGCGCGGTGGGTGAAGCGAGCTGGTCGCCCACCGTCATCCTGACTGCGATTTATGACGCGGAGGCGGATGTCGGGTCGCTGGCGGACGAGCTGCTGGCCGCGCATCCGTGGGACGTACCGGTGATCGCGGTCAGCGAGCCGTATCGGCTTCTCGTGCGGGGATAGGGCGGGGCGTGGGCTTCAACTTCGCTCCCCTTGAGCGAAGTCCAAGGCCAGGGTCCTCCCTCCGCCAGGAAGGCGAAGGGAGGACCCAAATCAAAACGGCAACCACCGCGCCTTATGGGTGAAGTTCATATACCCCACATTGACGCCGGCCCGCCAACCGACGCCCAGCCGCACCGGGATCAGCACGACATTGCCCCGCCGCAGATACGTCGCCGCAAAACCGCCGACGAAATAGAGTCGCCCCTCGGCCGCCGGGAAGCGGTGGAACAGTTCCTCGGTGTCGTAGAGGTTATAGACCAGCACGAACACCTTGTTCGCATCGCCGCCGATATCGAAACCCAGCGACGGTCCGGTCCAATAGACCGGCATCTGTCCCTCGACCTTGTGGGTCATGATGCCCGAGCCATAACGCAGGCCAACGACGAACGCGCCCGACGCCTCGCGCCCGGCGATATAGGCGTTGGGGCGCCCCTGTTCGCGCAGGATGCGCTCGATCATGCCCGCCAGACCCTCTGCACCCTGGCCGAACACGCCTTCGCCCGCGGCCAGCAGGTCGTCGCGCTCGAAGGTGTCGGCCGCCTGGGTGGTCTGCGTCGCCCGCGAATCGGGGGTGGTGGCCGGTGGGTTGGTGACCGGCGGTTGCTGGACCGGCGGGGTCGACTGGACCGGCGGCACGTCGTCCTGGGGCGGCGTACTGCGCTGCGGCGCGGGCCGCGAGGGCTGGGTGCCGAGGTCGCTGTCGATGCCCTGATTGGGATCGATCGTGCGGACCTGCGCCGCGACCGGCGCGGCGACGACCATGGCAAGCCCGCCCAGCAGCGACAGACCCAGACAGACGATACGCATGACTTTTCAACTCCCCCGGCGAACCGATTGGCCACGTTAACCAGCCCGCAGCTTGCGTTGCAATGAATGACGAAAAGGGGACTAGTCGATTTTCATCGCAAAATCCCGCTCCGACCCGGTTGATTGCCTCCACCGGCCCCGCTATAGCCGCACCTCGCCGCAGCCGGAGACGTGGGTGAGTGGCTGAAACCAACGCTTTGCTAAAGCGTCGTATGGGAAACCGTACCGAGGGTTCGAATCCCTCCGTCTCCGCCAGATCTCGTTGATTTTATTAGATAAAATCGAAAACGATGATCTCGTGCCCATATTCATGCCCACTTTTGATTTGGTTCTCTGCGACCGAGCGTGAATGCTGACGAAGCGTACGGTGCGTGATTCTGTGATCCGTCTGCTTTCCATATGCGGATGGCATGTGGCCACGCCTCGGCCGAGGCTTCACGCTGCGGCGTTCAATTCGAGCTGTCTCATGATTCCATTCAGCGCTGCCGTGCAGCCCTGGGCGCGTCCAATGTCGTGATCGGTTCCGGCCGAGTTCCAGAACATGTCGAGCGGCCAGCGCTCCGGGCAATGCGCGATCAGGCAGCGCAGCGCGAGCCGCACCTCGATGGTGTCGACCTTGCCCTTGCCCGACCGCGCGGCGGCCGCGCGCAGGATGTGGAGCGATAATTCGATGATGATCCGCTGATGGCGCGACATGGCGGGTCAATGAAAATCGCGCGACTTGATCCGCACCACCTGTTCGGGGTCTTGGCCATCGGCGTGCGGTGGCCAGGAGCTGTCGCGCGGGCCCGGTCGCCAGCCGGCATCGCCCCGGTCGGGCGACCCGGCATGGCGCGCACCGTCTCCCCGGCCGGTGGCATGGGGGAAGTCCATCTGTCCGACCTGTGCGAGTAGCCCGCCATAATCGATGATCCGGTCACAGATGACGTGGATGACCAACCCCTCGCGCTGGACCCGGCCCTTCATTCCGATCATCGCCGCCGACATGACGGTGCGGCGCTGCGCCTCGAACCGATCGGGCCAGAGGATGCCGTTGGCGATGCCGGTCTCGTCCTCGATGGTGATGAATAGCACGCCCTTGGCGCTGCCGGGCTTCTGGCGGACGAGGATGATGCCGGCAACCTCGACGTGGCGGCCGTCCTTGATGTGGGCGAGGTCGGCGCAGCGGACGATGCCGCGGCGGGTGAGATCCTGCCGCAGGAAGGCTAGGGGATGGGCGCGCAGCGACAATTGCAGCGCGCGGTAATCCTCCACTACCTCGCGGCCCTCGGTCAGCGGGCGGAGCGACACTTCCGGCTCCAGCCCCTCCGGGCTGAACGAGACTTCGCGCGCATCGGCGGCGGCGAACAGGGGGAGGGGGGCCTCGCCCAAGCCCTTCACCTTCCATAACCCCTGACGGCGATCCTCGCCGAGCGCATGGAAGGCATCCGCCTCGGCCAGTCGCTCGATCGCGGCCCTTGGGACGCCGGACCGCCGCCACACCTCCTCGACCGACTGGAAAGGCGCGTCCCCCCGCGCCGCGACGATCGCCGCACCATGCGCGTTGGCAAGGCCACGCACCTGCCGCAGCCCCAGCCGTACGGCCAAATAGCGGCCGTGCGTCAATTCCAGCGTGCAGTCCCAGCGGCTGGCGTTGATGCAGGCGGGGCGTACCTCGACGCCATGTTCGCGCGCGTCGCGGACGACCTGGGCGGGCGCGTAGAAGCCCATCGGCTGGGCGTTGAGCAGTGCCGCGCAGAAGACGTCGGGATGATGATGCTTCATCCAGCAACTGGCATAGGCGATCTTGGCGAAGCTGGCGGCGTGGCTCTCGGGGAAACCGTAGGAGCCGAAACCCTCGATCTGCTTGAAGGTACGCTCAGCGAAGTCGCGGGGGTAGCCGCGCGACACCATGCCCTCGACCAGCTTGTCGTAGAAGTGGCTGACCCCTCCGGTGAATTTGAACGTCGCCATGGCGCGGCGGAGCTGGTCCGCCTCAACCGCGGTGAAGCCTGCGCCAACGATCGCGACCTTCATCGCCTGTTCCTGGAAGAGCGGCACGCCGAGCGTCTTCTCCAGCACCGCGCGCAGTTCGGGCCGCGGATAGTCGGACTTCTCGCGGCCCTCGCGGCGACGGAGGTACGGGTGGACCATGTCACCCTGGATCGGTCCCGGCCGCACGATCGCGACCTCGATGACGAGGTCGTAGAAGCGAGCGGGTTTCATCCGCGGTAGCATCGACATTTGCGCGCGGCTCTCGATCTGGAAGGTGCCGAGCGTGTCGGCCTTCTGAATCATCGCATAGACGTCGGGATCATCGTCCTGCAGGTCGGCCATGCCAACCCGCACACCCTTGGCCCCCTCCAGCAGGTTGAAGGCGCGGTTCATGCAGCCGAGCATGCCGAGGCCGAGCACATCGACTTTCATGAACTTCAGCGCGTCGATATCGTCCTTGTCCCATTCGATGACCTGCCGGTCGACCATTGCGGCCGGCTCGATGGGGACGAGATCGTCGAGGCGGTCATGGGTCAGCACGAAGCCGCCAGGGTGCTGCGACAGATGGCGAGGTACGCCGATCAGCTGGCGCGACAGCTCCAGTGCTAGGCGCAGGCGCCGGTCATTCGTGTTAAGGTTGAGCTGTGCGACCTGCTTCTCGCCGACGCCCTCTTGGCTCCAGCCCCAGATGAGGCCGGTGAGCGCCTTAGTCAGGTCTTCGGGCAGGCCGAGTGCCTTGCCGACTTCGCGCACCGCGCCGCGCGCGCGGTAGCGGGTGACGACGGCCGTCAACGCGGCATGGTTGCGGCCATAGGTGTCATAGATCCACTGGATGATTTCCTCGCGCCGCTCATGCTCGAAATCGACATCGATGTCGGGCGGTTCGCGGCGTTCGCCGGACACGAACCGTTCGAACAGCAGCTCGTGCTTGATCGGGTCGATGCTGGTGATGCCGAGCATGAAGCAGACGCAGCTGTTCGCCGCCGAGCCACGCCCCTGGCACAGGATGCCACGGCGGCGGCTCTCGGCGACGATGCTGTTTACGGTGAGGAAATAGGGCGCGTAGCCAAGTTCGCCGATCAGCTTCAGCTCGTGCGCGATCTGGTCGCGATAGGCTTGCGGCACGCCGTCGGGGAACATTCGCGCCGCTGCCGTCTTGGTTAGCTGTTCGAGCGCGCCCTGCGCGGTCAGCCCCTCGACCACCCGCTCGTGTGGATATTGGTAGCTGAGTTCGCGAAGGTCGAAGGTGCAGGCGCGCGCGATCGCGGCGGTGGCGGCGATCGCATCTGGGAAGGCGGCGAAGCGCCGCTCCATCTCGGCTGGGGATTTGAGGTGCCTGTCGGCATGCCGCTCGCGCCGGTAGCCCAGCGTGTCGACCGTGCACTTCTCGCGGATCGCGGTGATGACGTCCTGCAACAACCGAGCCTGCGGGGCATGGTAGAGGATGTCGCCGAGTGCGACGGCGCGGACGCCTGCCTTGCCGGCGAGCGCGGCGAGATCGTACAGCCGCAGTGCATCGTCGGGCCGGCGGCGGAAGGCGAGGCCGCAATAGCCGCGCGCGTCGAATGTGGTGCGCAGTTCGGCGAGCTGCGTCGTGGTTGTTGCGTCCGCCTCACCCGGCAGCAGGACTGCGAGCAGCCCCTCATTCCAGGCAACCACATCCGCCCAACCGAGCGTGCAGCCGCCCTTGCCCGCGCGCGACTTGCCCAGCGTCAGTAGCCGGGTGAGCCGCGACCAGGCTGGCTTGTTGGTCGGATAGAGCAGCAGCGCCCGCCCATCGTCGAGATCGACGCGCGCGCCTGCGATCATCCGCACGGCAGTGGCCTTCTGCGCCTCCCACCCGCGCACCAGTCCGGCGACACTGCCCCGGTCGACGATTCCGAGCGCGGTGTGGCCTTGCAGCGCGGCGGCGGCGAAGAGTTCGTCGGGGCTGGAGGCGCCGCGCAGGAACGAGAAATGGCTCGTCACCTGAAGCTCGACATAGGTCGTGGTGGGGGCCGCCATCAGCCGAATAGCCCGTGGAGGTACCAGCTGAGATCACCGGTTGCGGCATCGACCCCGTCGCCGCGGCGGAAGAGCCAGAAGCGTGCGCCGGTGTCGTCCTCGACCCGAAAATAGTCGCGCACCGCCCAGACCTCGCCGTCGCGCCGCCACCATTCGCCATGGATGCGCTCTGGACCATCTCCGGCCACCACCGCATGGACCTGCCCGCGCCAGGTGAAGCGGCGCGGCGGTGCGTCGGGGAGGAGGGCGAGCACGCCGGTCAGCGGCTCGGGCCGGCTGAGCAGCCGTACCGGCCGGCGCCAGGCCGGCCAGCCAGTCGGTGCGGCGAGCGGCGGCGCGCGGCGTACCGCGCGTTCGGGCACGTCGCTCTCGACTGGCGCGGCGGTGAACAGCGCCGCCTCGCCGACCCGGCCGGCGATCTGGTCGACAAGCGTCGCGACGTCGGGCACCGCCGCCTCTCCGGTCAGGTCGCCCGCCACCGCGGTCGCCCCCAGCGGATCGGTGCGGGTCGCGGCGAGGCGCATCGTCTCGATCCCGTCACCCGGATCGATCCGCTCGATGCGCAGGTGGAAGAGGCGGGCGAGATGCACGACATCGCGGGTCGCGCGCGCGGTGCCGATCGCGAGCCGTTGCTCGCTGCCGTCGATCCGGTCGAGCAGCAGCACCAAGGTGCGCGCGCCGCGCCCCCGTTCCTGTAATAGCAGCATCATGTCGGCGAGAAGGTCGCCGATCACCTGTTCGATCGCCTCGGCGGTGCCGATCGGCTCGAGCAGCCGGCGTTTTGCGACCGGCGTCTCCTCGGGCATGACCGGCACAATCGGTTCGGGGACACGCCCCAGTGCCTCGTCGAGGCGGCGGACACTCGCCATGCCCAGCCGCCGGGCGAGCGGCCCGCGTGGCAGTGGAAGCAGATCGGCAATCCGGTCAAGACCGAACCGGTTCGCCGCCGCTGTTGCTTCCGGGGTCAGGCGGAGTGCGGCAGGAGGTAAGGGAGCCAGCGCCTGTGCCTCTTGTCCGCCGGGAACCAGCAGGATGGCATCGCGACCGAAACGGGCGAGCGCATGAGCTGCGCCTGGCGTGGAGGCGACCGTGACCCGTGCGGTCAGGCCGAAACGTCGGCAGAACCGGACCAGTCGTTGGGAGAAGCAGGTCTCGCCGCCGTGCAGATGCGCGACGCCGCTCAGGTCCAGCCACAGCCCGTCCGATCCGCTGACCGCGGCGGTCGGGGTCCAGTGACGCACGGCATGCAGTGCCAGATCCGCCAGCAACGCGGCATCTGCCGCCCGGTCGGCGGGTCGGATGTCGAGATCCGGGATCAGCGCCCGTGCCTGCGTCACTGCCATGCCCGGGGTCAGTCCGAGCGTCATCGCCGCCGGGCAAGCGGCGGCGATGACCTGTCGCTGTCCGATCTGCTCGGCCAATACCATCGGCACGAGGTTCAACGCGGGTGCTGGCCCTGATACTGCCTTGTGCTGGCCCGGAGCGCTGGAGTGTTTGAACGGATGGTCCGCCGCCTCGGACCGGCGACCCAGTTCGCGCATCGGCGGTCGCTGGTGCAGCGGTAGTGCCGCCACCTGCTCCTCCACCGTTGCACGCGCATCGCCTTGCTGCGCCCAGCGCGCACCGGGACGCCAGCCGCCGCCCCGTGGCACCGAGCAGGCACCAGGGTCATCGTCGATAGGAAGCATGAGCGCAGGTTTTGGCTCAGGCAGCGCGCGCGGCCGCTCCAGCCGTCGCAGTCGCTCGATCGCGAGATGCGGCAGGTAGAGCGAGGCGACCCGTGTCATCGCATGCCTCCAAGTCCATCGTGAAGCCCGGGCCACCGCGCTGGCGCGCCAGCTCGACCATCCAGCGCGCGCGGCCGACCCCGGGGGCGGGAAGCGGCGTGGAAGGCACGCAGGCGATCCGCCACCGTGTCATCGCCGCCGACAGCTCGGTGAGTGGGCAGGTGCTCTGTCGGCGCCAGCGGCGCGAAAGCAGGGCAGGGGTATTTCCCGTCATCGCCGCCAGCTGCAGTCGTCGGGTTGCGACCATGTCGGCGCGCTTTACCTCGCCGACCACCGCTGCAAGCCCGCCATGACGCAAGCCATCCTCCATGACGGCCAGAACGTCCTTGTCCTCGCGTACCTCGGCAAAGAACAGCGTGGCCGGGCTGAGCCCGGCCTGTTCGAGACCCGGCGCATAGAGGTCGAACCGGGTGAGCGCCCAGAGCACCCGGCGGCCGCTCAGCGCTGCTGCGCGCGCGGCAATCCCGACCGCGAACAGCGTGGCAGCTGCATCATCTGTAAGGGTCGGTGTCGCCGAAGTCGTCTCGTGTAGACCGCCGAGCGCCAGGCCGCCGCCCGTCAATCGCGTGTCTACCGCTTCGATGCCGAAAGGCAGGACCGCACCCTCACCGCCGCCTACAGCGCCTATGGCGCCCCGCAGGCGGGCCAATGTTTCCAGGGGTGGGGCGGTAGAAGACATCATTGCTGCGACTCATGTGTTCGCTATATGTTCCGTTGATTCCGTAAGCGGGTCAAGGCGTTGCGGAAGCGGATCGATAGTCGAAACGGGACAGGGCCGTGGCAGAAGAGGGCCGTAAAAGGGGTAGCCAAGAAGCCAGGGCAGGGGCCGATCACGATCATATCGGGCGGCGTCTGCGCACGTTGGAGGAGTGTGCCCTGCACAAGCGCACGCTGCGTCTCAACTGTCCGAAATGCGGTCACGTCCGCGTCCTCGACGCGGTTGCGCTCTGGTGGATGTTTTACCGGCGAGGATGGGACGGCACGCTCGGATTGGTGGGACGGCGATTATGTTGCTCGGCATGCCAGGCGGAAGGACGCACCCAGCGTCCCCATATGGTGATCGGGCTGGACCAGCCCACGGGCACCGCTCTGCCCTATCCGGACGCCGCGACGTGGAAGAAGCTTGTCTCGCGCTACCGGTCGTGATCGAACGAGCGAATGTGTAATCTTTACAATATCAAGTTCGATCCCCGGACCTATTTCGACGCGCTTGCTACGGTCGACGACGCGAGCAACACGCTGGAGGTTGAGAAGGATTACGCAGCGCCCGGCAAACCCGGCTATGTCGTTCGCGTCGAGGAGGGCCGGCGGGTTCTGAGCACGATGCGCTGGGGCTTCCCGACCCGCAAACCGCGTAAGCGGCCAGCGCGCGAGGGGGAACTGCCGTTCCTCTACGACTGGTGGACCAACGCCCGGAACATGCAGAGCAACATGTGGAAGCCGTGGCTGATGAAGGCCGAGCATCGCTGCCTCGTGCCCTTCACCCGCTTCTCCGAACCCAAGGCCGCCGCCGATCGGAAGGCACTAGGCGACACCAACTGGTGGTTTACCGTCGAGGATCAGGCGGTGCCATGCTTTGCCGGCTTGTGGAAGGTCGATCAGGATCATCACCGGGTCTATGCCTTCTGCACGACCGAGCCCAATCCGCTGGTCGCGCCCAAGCACCCCAAGGCGATGCCGGTGATCCTGCTGGCCGAAGATCAGGAACGCTGGCTAACCGCCCCGATGGAGGAGGCGCTCAGTTTACTGACGGCCTATCCGTCACAGCTCATGAGCGTTGCCTGACCATGGCCCACAACCGCTATTATGACGGACCGCCGAGCGATCATTTCGATGGTACGCGCTTCTTCAATCCGGGGCAGCCCAGCACTGATCGAGGCTTGCGCGCCATCCTGCGCTGGAAGCTGGCGGGTGCTGCTGCCAAATGGCCGAATTCGGTGCCGGTGACGCCCGCCAGGCCCGAGGCGCGCGTTGATGGTCTGTGCGTGACGATGGTGGGTCATGCTTCGCTGCTGATCCAGGCGGCGGGGGTGAATATCCTCACCGATCCGGTCTGGTCGGAGCGTGCCAGTCCGTTCCGCCGCATCGGACCGAAGCGGGTGACCGCGCCGGGGATCGCGTTTGACGACTTGCCCCCGATCGATGTCGTGCTGCTGAGCTACGGCCATTACGACCATCTCGACGTCGACACGCTGCGGCGCCTTCAGGCCGCGCACGATCCGCTGATGGTGATGCCGCTCGGCAACGAGGCGATCGTCCGGGCGGCGGTGCCGGCGGCGCGATGCCAGATCGGCGACTGGTGGGATCGGCTCGACCTCGGGGGCGGCATCGTGACGACGCTGACCCCGGCCAATCACTGGTCGAACCGCTGGCCGAGCGACACGCGCATGACGCTGTGGAGCGGGCATTATCTGGACACACCGGCGGGCTCAATCTGGTTTGTCGGCGACACGGGCTATGGCGATGGACGTATCTTCGATGAGGTGCGAGAACGTCTGGGGTCACCTGACGTCGCCCTCATTCCGATCGGTGCCTATGCGCCGAGGTGGTTCATGGCCGCACAGCATGTCGACCCGGCCGATGCCGTAAGAATCTTCAACGATGTAAGGGCGGGGCGAGCGCTGGGTATTCACTGGGGCACGTTTCAGCTGACCGATGAGGCACGCGAAGAGCCGGTGGAGGAGTTGGCCACGGCATTGCGTGCTGCGAGTATCGCACCCGAACGCTTCGTCGCGGCCGAAGCGGGCGGTGTTTACCGCTTCGGCTAGAGCATCTCCAACGGTACGCGGCCCTTGGGGCGGGGGAACAGCTTGTCCAGACGATCAAGGACGCTTCCATCGAGGGTCAGGTCAGCCGCAGCCCGATTGTCGCGCACATGCGCAATTCGGCCAGCCTTGGGAATGGCGATGACGTTGTCGCGCGCCAACAGCCAAGCCAACGCTAGCTGGGCGGGTGTCGCACCAAGTTCGTCTGCGAGGGAGCATAACCCGGCATGGCCGACGAGGCGGCCCTGCTCGACGGGGCTGTACGCCATCGTCGGGATCGCATGTTCGGCAAGCCAGGGCAGCAAGTCGTGCTCGGGACCGCGCCGGGTCAGATTGTAGAGGATCTGGTCGGTTGCGCATGCATTGCCACCGCTGGCGACCAGGTCTTCCATATCCTCGGCATCAAGATTGCTGACGCCCCAACGGAGAATCTTGCCCGCGTCCACCAGTCGCTCCATCGCCTCTACGGTCTCGCCCAAGGGCACATTGCCTCGCCAATGCAGTAGGTAGAGGTCGAGTCGGTCGGTGCCGAGCCGCTCCAGACTGGCCTCACACGCGCGGGGCAGGCGATCGTGCGACGCATTCTGCGGATAGGCCTTGCTGACAAGAAAGACCTGATCCCGCTTGCCTTGGATAGCCTCTCCGACGAGCTGTTCGGACTCGCCATCAGCGTACATCTCGGCCGTATCGATCAGCGTCAGACCAAGATCGATACCTTCACGCAAGGCGGCGATTTCTTCTGATCGGACTCGCCGATCCTCAGCCATCATCCAGGTGCCCTGGCCAAGCGCGGGGACAGTGATGCCGTCGGGCAAGCGGATAGTCTTCATGCCACCCTAAACGTACCAACGAAATTTCGGAGCCATGACCAGACGGTTGCGCGTCAGTCGCGTTTATCGAGCCAGCATATGTTCCCAATTCGTTCCAAATGCGATAAGCTCGACGGCATGGTCATGCGCAAGATCATTCACGTCGATATGGACGCCTTCTTCGCGTCGGTTGAGCAGCGCGATGATCCCAATCTTCGGGGGCGTCCCGTTGCGGTCGGCTCGGCCGCGGCGCGCGGGGTGGTCGCGGCGGCGAGCTATGAAGCGCGCAAGTTCGGCGTGCGGTCCGCCCTGCCGTCGGTAACGGCGCTGCGCCGTTGTCCTGACCTTCTCTTCGTGCGGCCGCGGTTCGAGGTTTACCGCGAGGTCTCTCGCCAGATACACGCGGTCTTTGCCCGCTACACGGACCTGATCCAGCCGTTGTCGCTCGACGAGGCCTATCTTGACGTGACCGCGGACAAGCAGGGCCTGGAAACGGCCTGGCGGACCGCCAAGGCGATCCGCGCCGATATCCTAGCAGAGACCGGGCTGACGGCGTCGGCTGGCATCTCGTACAACAAGTTCCTGGCCAAACTCGCGTCCGATCACCGTAAGCCAAATGGGCAGTTCGCGGTGACGCCGGAGATGGGCGCCGCATGGGTCGAGACGCTGCCGGTTGATCGCTTCCATGGTATTGGGCCGGTCACTGCCAGGAAAATGAAGGGCCTCGGTATCGAGACGGGTGCAGACCTGAGGGCGAAGCCCCTGGAGTTCCTGCAAGCACATTTCGGCAGCTCGGCTCATTGGTACTATTCGATTGCGCGCGGAGAAGACGACCGGCCGGTCAATCCCAACCGGGGCCGCAAGTCATCCGGATCAGAGACGACGTTCGACCGTGACCTGGTCGAGGCAGCGGAGATCGAAGCGGGCGTCTTGCAAATGGCGGATGACGTCTGGCGATGGTGCGAGAGCCGGCAGGCATTTGGACGAACCGTGACGGTGAAGGTCAAATATGGCGACTTCCACCAGATCACGCGCAGGCGCAGCCAGCCGATGGTCGTGGCGACGCGAGATGCGCTGCACCGTGCCGCCCTCGAATTAATCCGGTCGGTGTTACCGACCCAGAAGGGTGTTCGGCTGGTCGGCGTGACGGTGTCGAATTTCGCTGACGCCCAGGCCACCACGGCCCCTGAACTGGCAATCTTTGCAGAGGCGGCAGCATGACCTCCGATTTGTTCGATACCCCGATCTTGCCGGGGCTTCGCATGCAGCCTGACCTGATCGACCAAGCCGAAGAGCAGATGCTGATCGCGCGCATCGACGCGGCCGATCTGACGCCGTTCCGTTTCCAGGGATGGACGGGCAAGCGTCTGACGGCGTCATTTGGTTGGAGTTATGACTTTGAGGTGGGACGTCCAATAGAGGCGCCTCCGATCCCCGACTGGCTGCGTCCATTCCGGGAGCGAGTGGCGCTTTTCGGGCAGTTGGACCCCGAAGACCTGATCCAGGTGTTGCTGATCCACTATGACCCGGGGGCGGGGATCGGATGGCATCGTGATCGACCGATCTATGGTCACGTTCTTGGGCTCTCACTTGGCGAGCCTGCGACCATGCGGTTTCGCCGCCGGCGAGCTGGCGGATTTGAAAGAGCCGCCGCACCCTTGGAGCCGCGTGCGGCCTATCATCTGAGTGGGCCGGCCCGGCACGAATGGGAGCACAGCATCGTCGCTCTTGAGCGACCGCGCTGGTCGATTACCTTTCGCAGCTTAGCAGCACACGCGTCCCGCCTTTCATAACATCTCCGGCGCGGAATCTCCGCTGGATGGGATGCACACGGACTTTGCGGGTGGAAACCGGAATGGCCGGTTTAGAGCGAGCATCGCGAGAAAGCGGGCATTCGTTCAGCCGGGGGGCAGGGGCTTTGAATGCTCGTCGATTTTGGCAATCTGACTATCGGTTTTGGGGTGCTTTGTCGCGTTTATCACCATTCGCCTATACGTACGGCGAGCCCCCCGAACGCAGTCAGAGGTGGGATAGCGGCGCGTTCGTTTTCGGGGAGTGATGGCTGTAACTAACTGTTCGTCGCTGCAGATTGAACGTCCTGCTGCCGAATGGCTCCCGCTGCTAAGTCCGCAAAGGTTCGCGTTATTGACTTGACGTCCGGACAGAAAGTCGCGTTCGAGCGCCCTTCCCGATCGAAATTCAGACGTTCGACGTCCGATCTGGTGGCGGGCGTCGCAAAAGCTGGGGTATTTCCGCGTTCGGGTTCGAACCTTCAAAACCGGGATTCCCATCGCCGGCAGGCCCTGTGACCAATTCGCCCGCCAACTTCGGCAGGTGCGACATCTTCGTCGTAGCTGCCCGGCTTAAAGAGAAATGATATGGCTTAATAAAAGGGGCGGCACTCCGCAGATGCGATCGGCGTGACCATCGCCCTGCGGAATGCCGCCAAATCATCCGTTGCTACACCACGCCGGAATCCCGGGCTTCATACCCGTTCATCCACATCGTATCAGAATCCGAAGCGCACGCCGACGCGGTACGACCGGCCGAGCAGGTCGTAATAGGCGTTGTTGTTGATCGCTGGGAGCGGCGGGTCGCGGTCGAAGACATTGTTGACCGTCACGAACAGTTCGGATCGCGTGCCGCCCAATCCGAGGTCGTAACTCACACCGAGGTTGAGATAGGTCACGGCGGGGATGACGTTGTCGTTGATGCTGTTGAACAGCGCCGGGCTGTAGCCGGCTTGGTCGGGGCCGATCAGCGCGTTGTTCTGGTGACTGCGGCTGATGTACCGGATCTGCGCGTTGAGGTCGAACTTGGCGACGCGATAATCGATCGTCGTGTTGACGCTCCAGCTCGGCAGGCCGGCGGTGCCGCCGAACAGCGCGCCGGTCTGCCCGGCGCGATTGACGCCACTGGGATAGAGGATCGAGACGTCGGTCGACGCGCGATATTCGATGACGTGCGTGGCCTGGCTGGTCAGCGACAGGCGACCCGGCAGCTTGGCGCTGATCTCGCTGAGCGGCTGGACATAGGACAGAGCGAAGTCCAGCCCCTTGGTCCGGAATTCGGCGAAATTGGCGTTGGCCGAATTCACGCTCTGGATGGCGCCGTTGACCAGGTCGTTGTTGGCGAAGGTGATGAGCTGGCAATAGGGATTGCTCGCCGACGCCGTACCCGACCCCAGACAATTCTGGATGATCGAGGCCTGCCCGAGTGCACCGATCGCATCCTTCAGCCGAATCCGGTAGAAATCGCCGGAGATTTGCAGGCGTGGCATGAACCGGGGCTGGAGCACGATGCCGGCGGTCAGCGTGCGTCCGATCTCCGGCTTCAGGTTGACGTTGCCGCCGGTGAACACGTCGATGGCATAGGCCTGCCGGTTGGCGAAGGCGGGACGCACGTCGGTTGCCGCACCGTTGGTCAGTGGCCGCGGCTGGGTCGCGACGTTGGGCGTGAACAGTTCCGGCAGCGATGGCGCGCGGATGTCGCGCGAGAGGGAGCCGCGCAGCATGATGTCGGGGATGGGCTTCCACGTCAGGCCGCCCTTCCAGGTCGCGACCGATCCCGAGATGCTGTAGTCGGTCGCCCGCGCCGCGCCGTTGAGGTCCAGTTCGCCCATACCCATGCTCTTGTCGAGCAAGGGCACGATCACCTCGACATAGGCTTCCTTGACGTTCTGGCTGACGAGCGGAAAGTTGCGCGGCGTGCGCGTGTTGAGCGCGCCGGCCTGGCTCAAGGCATCGACCGTCGTCACCAGCGTTTCATGCCGGAAATTGCCACCGATGCCGACCGACACCGGTCCGGCCCACAGCGAGAAGGGCTCGCCGTTGAGGTTGGCGGTCACCTCCGTCAGCGTGCTGATCGTCCGGGCATAGCCGCCGGTGAAGGCATAGCCGTAGGCCGCCGGCGAGACGTTGGTCTGGCCGAGGATGTTGATCGGCTGACAGCCGTTGGTCGGGGCGGACAGGGTGGAGCGGCAGGCGATCGAGCCGAGCGCGAGACCCGAGGTGCCGACGTTGGCGGCGGTGACCCGCACCGCGTCGATCGCGTTCAGGAAATAGGCGGTGATCGCCGAATTGGCAATCTGCTGCTCGCTCTTGTTGCGGCCGTACTGGGCGCTCACGTCCCAGCGCCAGCTGCCGCCGAACTGTCCCTTGAAACCGCCGGCAATCCGCGCGGTGCGATTGCGGATGTCTAGGCGGGGCGGGCCCACGTCGTTGCCCAGGTAGCCGATGCTGAGACCGCCGGCCGGCACCAGCGCCAGCTGGGCAGGGGTGAGCGCCTGCTGGAGATAGGTGTTGTCCGGGCGGAAGTTCAGGAAGCCGAGCGTGCCGCCCGTCGCGGCGCGGATCTGCGCCGAGATATTGCTGGTGCGGACGTCGGAATAGAGCGGTTCGACCCATGCCTCGACGTCGCCGCCCAGGTCATAGGTGATATGGGTCAGCAGGTTCAGGCGCCGGCTTGCCGGGCGCAGCACCTGATAGGGATTGACGTTGCTGCCGCCGATCATCGACGTGCCGATCTGGCCCTGGTACAGTCCCGCGTCGAACGGCACCGCCGACACCGTGCCGTTCGCGCCGGTGACGAACTGCAGGTTGCGCAGCGCCGTGGGATTGCTGGACACCGAAGGCGTGATGAGACCGCCAGTGGTCAGCGTCCCGAACAGGACATTGTCCGCGACCAGATTGGCCGGCAGACCGGCTGCACGGTTAGTCGGCAGCGAGACAAGCCCCGCATTGCGCCGGCCCCAGGCCCGCTTGGTGTTGAACAGGTCGGTGCCGGTGTTGCGATCATATTCGAAACCGATCACGACATGGCCGCGGTCGCCGGCAAAACCGGTGCCGCCCGCCAGCGATCCGAACCAGTCCTTGGCATCGCCGTAGCGGGTCTGCCCATATTGCAGCGTGCTCTTCAGGCCGGTCAAACGCGTGTTGATCTGGAGGTTGACAACGCCGGCGATGGCGTCGGACCCATAAGCCGCGGAGGCGCCGCCGGTGACGACGTCGACCTTGCTCAGCAGCGCGCTGGGAATGATGTTGAGATCGGGGACGCCTGCGACCGTCTGGCCGGGAACGGTGACGCCGGGGAGGCGCATCCGGTCGAGCAGGACCAGCGTGCGGATCGGCGTGAGGCCGCGCAGGTCGACATTGTTGGCGCCGACATTGCCGATGCCGCCCGATTCCGGTGCGGCGGTCCGGCGGAAGGACGGTAGTTCGTTGAGCACGTCGGCGACGTTGACCGCGGCCCGCTGTTCCAGGGTAGCGGAGCCGATCACCGTCGTGGGAGTCGGTGCCGTGTACCCGGCACGATCGATCCGCGAGGCGGTGACGACGATGTCCTGGCCCGGCGAGTCCGTTGCGGGGACGGGCGTTCCCTCGACCACCGGGCCGACTGCGCCGGCCGGCGCCTGACCCGCATCGGCGGGCGTCGGGGCGGGCGGGGTGGTCTGGGCGGCGGCGGTGTCGCTGATCGCGATGATTGCGACCGATGCGAGCAGCCATGGTGCGTAACGCATTTCAATCCCCTCCAAAAAACGATCGGCTTCTGTGAGCCGTTGTCAGGGGATCGTCTTTTCAGATCGGGATGCGTTCAGCAAATTGATTGAAATGATAAGAAGCTATGGATTTTTTAGGCAGCATGTTTGCCGGATATCAAAGGGCGCGGCACAGGCGATCAGCGATCTGCACGGCGTCGGTCGAGGGTCCGTTAGCGACCAGCCGGATCGCATCGATCAGCCAGCGCAACCCGGGATCCGCAGCGCGCGTGCGATGGTATTGCACGGCTTCCTGCATCAGCGGGAATTCGAACGGCAGGGGTGCGAAGGCGAGCGGCAGATAGCCTGCCATCGTCTGCGCAAGGCGCCGGTGCATCATCGCAAGGCGATACGTTCCGCGCAGCAACCAGGGCACCGTCGTGAACGACGAGGCGACGCACTCGATCTTGCGGGCATGGCCCAGCGCCAGGAGATGTTTATCGGCGAAGGTGACCTCGCGATGCCGGCCGATCGCGACCGAGACATGGCCGGCCGCGGCGAATGCCTCCAGGTCGAGCGTCTGCGCGAAGACGGGATTCTGGCTCCAGCCCGCAACGACGATTTCCTCCTGGAACAGGTCTTCGGTCGGCGAATCGGGCAGCATGAATTCCTGAGGACTGATGAGTAGGTCCAGCTCGCCCGCCCGCAACGCCTCCGATGCCACCTCGTCCGGCTGCGCGAAATCGAGGCGGATGTTCGGCGCGACCACGGACAGTGCCTCGGTAAGTGGGGCCAGGACAGCGGCGACGACATAATCCGAGGCGATGACGCGGAAGATGCGCCGGGTGGTGGCGGGATCGAAGACGCGCGACGTCGACAGCACGGCGTTGGTCGCGTCGAGGAACTGCCCAAGCTCGTTCCGTAACTGCTCGGCGAAGACCGTCGGGTACATGCGACGCCCGTCCGACACCAGCAACGGGTCGCCGAAATAGTCGCGGAGCTGCGCCAGCGCCGCGCTCAGCGCCGATTGCGTGAGCCCCAGGCGCTCCGCCGCGCGGCTGACGTTGCGCGTCTCCAGCAGCACGTCGAGCGCATGCAGGAGATTGAGGTTGAGGCCCTTGTACCGCATCGGCGTCTCCTCTCCGGCGATCGTCGTGGGCTGAAAGGTGCCGCCGTGCCATCAAGCTATCAGCGTTTCTAATGGTAAGTCACGATTATTATTTGTTTAGTCCATGACCCTGTCGTGACCTATGCCATTGTCTGAGGCGGCGTAACGGTCATCCGATCGTAAAGACCGCAGGAAACGACGGGGCCTTCAGGCATCCAGCCGGGGCAGAGGATGAGGAAGCATCGATGGTCGACAGATCCAAACGCCGGGGTTCCGGCTTCTTGCAGCATCGACGCCTCGCCTGCCTGGTCTTACCCTTGGCCGCGGCGTCGCTGTCGATCCTCCCATCCTCGGCGAGCGCGCAAGCGGCCGGACCGACCGTCGCCACCCCGGCCGGCCGGATCGAAGGCAAGGCGATGCCATCCGGCGTGACGGCCTTTCTCGGCATTCCCTATGCGGCCGCGCCGGTCCGCGACCTGCGCTGGCGCGATCCCCAGCCGGTGAAGCCCTTCGCTTCGGTCTTCCATGCCGATCGTTACGGCCCGCAATGTCCGCAACCCGGCCGCAACGCGATGGCCAATCAATATTCTGGGCCGGAGACCACTAGCGAGGATTGTCTCTATCTGAACGTCTGGACCAAGCCGGGGTCGAAGAAGGCGCCGGTCATCGTCTTCCTTCATGGTGGCGCCTTCTTCATCGGCTCATCCTCGATGCCGATCTACGGCGGCGAGCAGGTGGCGCAGCATGGGGCTGTGTTCGTCAACCTCAACTATCGGCTGGGCGTTCTGGGCTTCCTGGCGCATCCCGAGCTGTCGAAGGAATCGCCACATCACAGTTCGGGGGACTATGGCTTCCTCGACCAGATCGCGGCGCTGCAATGGGTCAAGAGGAACATCGCGGCCTTTGGCGGCGACCCGGACGATGTGACGATCGTCGGCCAGTCGGCGGGGTCGATGTCGGTGCTGGCCTTGCAGGCCAGTCCGCTGGCGAAGGGGTTGTTCCAGCGCGCCATCGGCATGAGCGGTGCGGCGATTGGCGCAACCGGCCCCTTCGCGCTGCGCCCCCTGTCGCAGGCGGAAGGTGAGGGCACGAAGTTCCAGGCGCTGGTCAAGGCCGGCAGCCTCGCCGAGATGCGCGACCTGCCGGTCGAGCGGCTGACCTTGCCGCGTGCGCCCGGCGCGCCGGCGATCGGGGCGATCCAGGACGGGTACGTGCTGCCTGCGCCGATCGAGACGATCTTTGCGGAGGGACGACAGAACGACGTGCCGGTGCTGTTGGGTTTCGCTCGCGATGAGGCGCTGGGCGGCTTCGGGACGGTCACCAGCCTGGCCGATTATCGCGCCCGCGCGACCGCGCGGTTCGGCGCGCGGGCGGCGGAGTTCCTGTCGCTCTACCCCGCCGCCACCGATCAGGAGGCGCAGGCACAGGCGCGCCTGGCGGATCGGGATTCGACCATGGTGCTGCCCATGAAGCAATGGGCGATGGCGCAGCAGGCCCGGGGTCGTGCGCGCGTCTACAGCTACATGTTCGCGCATCCGCACAGCTATGTGCCCGGCGTGCGGTTCAGCGATCTCGATCCCACGACCGCCGGCGCCTATCACACGTCGGAAGTGCCGTTCTGGCTGGGGACGCTCGACAGCTTCAACCGCTATCGGCCGACCCGCGCCTGGACCGCCGCCGACCGGGCGCTGAGCGCGCAGATGATTGATGCGCTCATCGCCTTCGCCCGGTCGGGCAAGCCGGGCGTTGCAGGGCTTTCCTTTCCGACCTTCGACAAGGCCGATCCGACCTTGCTGATGCTCGATACGCCGAGCAGGCCGGCGCCATGGCCGGATGCCCGCAAACTGGCCTTCTTCTCGGAGCAACCGGCACCCCCGCCTGCGCCGCGGGCCGTTCGGGACTGACGATAGCGGTGGGCGAACGGGCGGGGCGCGTCGTCAGAAGGCGAGCGTGCCCCGACGTTCGGCGAAGAGCCACTCGCCCCCTTGCAGGACCAGAACATCGTGGAAGTCGCCGACCAGCATGCGGTCGGAGAGGTGCAGTACGACATAACTGTGCGCGCGAACCCGCGTCGCCGACTCCGTTTCCACCACCGTGTTCGCCATGACATGCCGCGTCACCCGGCGGGGCCGGTCGCGGAAGAAGGCGTGGATCTGTTCCCGGCCGATGATGGGGGTGCCGGGGTCCGTCGGCCGGGCGAAACTGCCATCGGGCGTGAACATGGCGGCGATGCCGTCATGGTCGTGTGCGTCGTTGAGCAGGGCGAAGCGGCGGATTTGCTGTTCGACCGCCCAGGCTACGTCATGCATGTTGCGTCCTTTCGTGCGTGGTGGGACGCCGCATCCACTGCGCCAGTGCGGCCGTGACCGCCTCGGGTGCCTCGATCGGGGCCATGTGGCCGCTATCGGCGAAGACGATCAGGTCTGCGCGCGGCATGGCGTCGGCGATCAGGCGGTGCTGTTCGGGGGGGCTCCATCGGTCTTCCGCGCCAACGCCGACAAGAACCGGGCAATCGATCGCACGCAGGCCCGGTTGCGCGTCGGGACGCCCCAGCAAGGCGGCGATCTGGCGACGGTGTATTGTGGGATCCATCCGCTCGACCATCGCATGGAGCGACGCCCGCAATGCGTCATCATCCAGCGCGCCGTCGCGCACCATCGGCGGCAGCCAGAGATCGGCCAGCGCGCGCATCCCCTGCGACGCGCTGACATCGAGCAGGACCTGTCGGGCTTCCGCTTCCCCCGGCAGGGGCGGGTGCACGCCGGTGTCAAGCAGCGCCAGCCGCCGGACCCGGTCGGGCGCGCGCGCGATCAGCCGCATCGCGACGCGACCGCCCATCGAATGACCCGCGATCGAGAAGGTGGGTGGCGCGCCGTCCAGCACCCGGTCGACCATCCCGTCGATCGAGTCGTCGCCCGTCAGGTCGGGGACACGGACATCGTAGCGGCTACCGAGCGCGCCGACCTGGTGCGTCCAGATCGCTGCATCGCAGAGCAGACCGGGAACGAGAAACAGCGTCTCCATCGTCAGTGCGACGCTGCCTGGGCGGGGGGCGTCGGAAAGAATGCGCCGTCGCCCCGCCACGCCGGATCGATGGTGATGCTGCCGCCGGCGACGCGGGAGACGCAGGCGCACAGGCGATCGCCGGCCCGGTGCTGGCGGTCCGAGAGGAAGACGTCGCGATGGTCGATCGTGCCGTCGACGTCGACCACCGTCACCGCGCACAAGCCGCATTCGCCGCGCCGGCATTCGTATGCGACCTCGACCCCTGCCTGTTCCAGCGCGTCGAGCATCGATTGATCCGCCGCGACCGGCACGTCGAGGCCAAGGCGCGGGACGCGGACGGTGAAGGGCTGCGCCTGAAATTGCCCGCTCGATCCGAACGTCTCGTAGCGCAAGCGGATCGGATTGCGCCCGGCCGCGGCCCAGCTCGCCCGCACCGCATCCATCATGCCCAGCGGCCCGCACATATAGAGTTCGGCATCGTCCGGCAGTGCGGCGATCTCGCCCGCGATGTCGATGTCCTGGCCCCGGCTCGCATCGACGAAGGCGACGCGTGAGCCGAGACGCGCGACGAGGTCGTCGCGATAGGCGAATTCATCGGCGGACCGCGCCGCATAGACCAGCCGGAGGCTCGCGCCGTTTGTCGCGAGCGTGTTCGCCATTGCAACCATCGGCGTGATGCCGACGCCGCCCGCGATCAGCAGATAGTGCGACGCGCCATGCGTCAGCGGGAAATCACAGCGGGGGGCGGCGACCCGGATCGTGTCGCCGACGTGCAGCGACCACATATAGGCGGAGCCGCCGCGGCTGACCGGCTGACGCTTCACCGCGATCCGTACGACCGATCGGTCATGGTCGACGACCGAATAGGATCGGACGTCGGCACGCCCGTCCACCGCGATCCCCACCCGCAGATGCGATCCGGGCGCGCACGCCACCGCCATGGGAAGCCGGAGCGTGATCTCGCGGATCGTCGGCGTCAGGTCGCGCAGCCCCTCGACCGTGGCGCGGGTCCATTCCGTCTCCGCGCTCATTCCGCGGCCACCGCTATCGGTGCCGCGACTTCGGCCGCGATCATCCGGTCGATCGCCCGCCGCGCCCACATCGATCCCGCATCGATGTTGAGATTGTAGAAGACATGGTCGGGATGATCGTCGATCGCGCGCTGCTGCGCCTCGATCACCAGTTCGTCCTCCGCCATGATGCCGCCACCCGCCGCCAGGACGCGGCGGGTCTGTCCCTGATCGTGGACGCGGTAATTGCGCATGTGGGCCCAGAAATAATAGCAGGTCCTGTCCGTCGACGGAGTCGGCAGATGGATGACCCGCATGTCGACGCCCTGGCTGCGATCGCCCTCGGGCGCGCCGGTGCCGGCGGGCGCGACCCCGACCTCGAGATAGATCGTCGCGGGGGCGAGGAAATTGATGATCTGCCAGCGATCCGCCGGCCCGTCATGGCCGAGCTGCCCGGCCCAGAATGGCGGCGCGGGCTGGTCGAGGACCCAGCGTTCGACCCGCGCCGTCCGCTCGCCATGAAATGCCTCGAACGGGGCCTCGGCCAGGGCGGCGTTGCCGATTGAGCTGCCATGGACGAACGTCTCGTGGGTCAGGTCCATCAGATTGTCGATCACCAGCCGGTAATCGGCCTTCACCTCGGTCATCGCGCCGTCGCCCGCCCATTCGGGGTCGTCGAGCCAGGGCAGGGGCGGGATCAGCGCCGGGTCGGCGAGCGCGGGGTCGCCGGGCCACACCCAGACGAACCGGTGCCGCTCGACCACCGGAAAGGCGCGCACGCACGCGGAGGGGTTGATTGTCTCCTGCGAGGGCATATGCGTACAGCGGCCGTTGGGCGCAAAGACCAGGCCGTGATAGCCGCAGCGCACGTCATCGCCCACCAGGCTGCCGATTGACAGGGGGACGAGCCGGTGCCAGCAGGCATCCTCCAGCGCCGCGGGCAGGCCGTCGGTGCGGCGATACAGGACCATCTTGCGATTGCAGATGGTGCGCGACAACAGCGTGCGCCCCACCTCGGCATCCCAGGCCGCCGCATACCAGGCATTGAGCGGGAACGATCCGGTCATGACGAAAGCATCCTCACCGTGCGTGGGGGACCATGCGCGTCTGCATGAAATCCTCGAGCGTCTCGCCGCGCATGATCGCATAGACTTCGAGGTTGGTCTTCTTGACGACCCGCGCCCATTTCTCGAGCACGAAGAAGTTCACGCCATACTGGACGATGCCCAGCCAGTCGCGGGCGCGGACCAGCGCCTTTTCCTCGTCCTTCAGCCCGGCGGCGGTCATCGCCGCCTCCTCGTCGTCCCAGAAGGCCTGGCGATATTCGGGGCGGATCATGTTCCAGAAGAAGCGGTTGAACGCGAGCGTCCGGTTGCAGGTGCGCAGGTCGAAGACATAGGTGCCGGTCAGCGCCTCGATCCCGGCGGTCTGGGGGTTCTGCGTGAACATGGTCAGGCCGCGACCGGTTCGCGATCGGACGCCGCGGGCACGGGCGGATGGTCTTCGTAGGCGACCACCGTCATCGCCGTCGTGGTCATCAGGTAATAGTTGCGATGCACCTCGGTGATCTCGGCCCCCAGCGCGCCGCGCATCGCCAGCCACATGATCTGCTCGACGCTCTCGGCACCGCCCAGGCGCACCCAGTCGGCATGGCGCAGGCTGGTCAGCCGCTCGGGATCGTCGCGGAACGTCTCCAGGAATTCCATGTCCCAATCGGTGTTGTTGAAGCCGGTGCGCTCGCCATGGATCTGGTGTGAGAGGCCGCCGGTGCCGACCACCACCACGCGCAAATCCTCAGGGTAGCTTTCCACGGCGCGGCGCACGGCCTGGCCCAGCCGGTAGCAGCGGCGCGCGGTGGGCAGCGGATATTGCAGCACGTTGATCGCGATCGGCACCACCGTGCCCGGCCAGTCCGGCGCGTGCGGCCAGAGCAGCGGCAGCGGCGATGCGATGCCGTGATCGATCGGCTTACTCTGGAAGAAGGTCATGTCGAATTCGTCGTTGACCAGCGATTCGCCGATATGCGCCTGGAATTCGACGTCGCCGCGGATGTCGGGCAGGTTGCGCAGCCCGGCCCCCTCGTCCGCCACCGGGAAGCGTTCGCCGATCCCCAACGCGAAGGTCGGGTAGAGGTCGAAGAACATCGTCGTGGCATGATCGTTATAGAAGAACAGCAACACGTCCGGCTTTTGTTCGGCGAGCCATGCGGCGACCGGCTTGTACCCGTCGAACAGCGGTGCCCAGACCGGATCCTCCTGGCGGCCCTTGTCATAAGCGACACCGATGGTGGGCACATGCGAGGTGCCGATACCGCCGATGATCCGTGCCATTGCTGATCCTCTCCGTGGATGCCGCCTGCCGCGTCCTGCGCGATCGTTTGGCCGGATGGAGGCTAAGGTATGGATCCCATACTAGTCAATGGCGATAATTTTCGTTGTTGAAATGCGCTGATTGGATACAAAGAAGCGCAAAGCGGCCTTGCGGCATAAAACAGGAGCGGATGTGGAGAGAGTCGAGCCGGGACCGGAGCCGTCCGCGTTGATCCGTCTGCGCGAACTGATCTTGCGCGGCGCGCTGCAACCCGGGCAGCGGCTGCTGGAGCTCGAACTCGCCGAACGCCTCAACCTGTCCCGCACGCCCATCCGCCAGGCGCTGCCGGCGTTGGCCCTGGAGGGGCTGCTCGTCCGCGTCGGGCAGCGCGGGTACGCCGTGCGCAGCTTCACCGTCGCCGAGAGCCTTGCCGCGCTGCACCTGCGCGCCGTGATCGAGGGCCATGCGGCACGACTGGCCGTCATGGAGGGGCGGGGCAGGCAGCTTGCGGCGGACCTGCAACCGCTGCTCGACGATGGCGACGCGATGCTTGCCACCGACGGGACGGTGGAGGCGATCGAGGATGCCTATGGCCGGATGAACGCGCGGTTCCATGCGCTGGTCGTGGATAGCGGCGGCGACCTGCTGCAGTCGCTCGTCGCGCGCTGCAACGTCGTGCCGTTCGCATCGCCGGGCGTGGTCGCGTTCGAGCAGCGATCGGCGCATGAGGTCGTCGACGAGTTGCGCTATGCCCATCGGCAGCACCATGCGATCGTGGATGCCTTGCGCAGCGGCGACCCCTTGCGTGTCGAGATGCTGTTCCGCGAACATGCAACCGCGCAGGAAAACAGCATGGGGCGGCCGGGCATGCTGCCGGCTCCAGACGTCATGCCCGCCGCCGTTGCGGGACGTCGCCGCCGACCGAAGAACGGCGCTGCCTTGCGGTCTGTGGCATCGTGACCGTGCTCCAGGACGCGGGCACGCGCCGCACCGCCGTCGCGATCGTGGGGGCGGGGCCGGCGGGGTTGCTGCTCGGGCATCTGCTGCGGGCGGAGGGCATCGATTGCGTGGTGGTGGAGCGGCAGACGCGCGAGCATGTGCTGTCGCGTATCCGCGCCGGCGTGCTCGAACCGGCGACGGTCGCGCTGCTGCGCCGGCTCGGCATCCACGACGGGCTTGACGCGCGCGGTATCGAACTCAGCGGTTTCGGCATCGCCGATAACGACCGCACGATGCGGATCGATCTGGATGGGCTGATCGGGAAGCGGCTGACCGTCTATGGCCAGACCGAGGTGACGCGCGACCTGATGGACGCGGCGCCGGCGCGCGGGCTGGACATCGTATTTGGTGCCAGCGACGTGACCCTGCACGACATCACCGGCGATGCGGCGCTCACCTACGTCCAGGACGGTCGCATCCACCGCATCGAGGCGGAGGTGATCGCCGGGTGCGACGGCTATCATGGTCCCTCGCGGCGCGCGATCCCGGGCAGCGACGCGGCGAGCATGGAATTGAGCTATCCGTTCGGCTGGCTCGGCATCCTGGCCGACGTACCGCCGTGCAGCGTCGAGCCGATCTACGCCAGCACCGACGCAGGCTTCGCGCTGGTGTCGATGCGATCGCTGGAGCGCAGTCGCTATTATATCCAGGTGCCGATGACCGAGCGGCTGGAGGACTGGCCGGCGGAGCGGTTGTGGGACGAGCTCGAGCGGCGGTTGGGGCCGGTGGCGCCAAGACCGGTGCAGCGCGCACCGGCGCTGGAAATGTCGATCGCGCCGTTACGGTCGTTCGTGTGCGAACGCATGCGGCATGGACGCCTGTTCCTGGCGGGGGATGCCGCGCATATCGTCCCGCCGACCGGCGCGAAGGGCCTGAACCTGGCGGCATCGGACGCGATCCATCTGGCCGAGGCGCTGACCGGCTTTTTCCGGCGCGGCGATCATGCGGCGCTGGACGACTATCCGCGGCGGGCACTGGCGCGGGTGTGGCAGTCCGAGCGGTTCGCCTGGTATCTCACCAAGCTGTGCCATCGCTTTCCGGAGGATACGCGGTTCGAACGCCGCATGCAGCAGGCCGAACTGGATTCAATCGCCTCGTCGCGCGGGATGCAGGCCTTGCTGGCGGAAAACATCGTCGGGTCGCCGCTGTGACGCCCCGCCCCGGAAGGAGACGCGTGCCATGATCGAAACCACCCATGTCGGCAGCCTGCCGCGCTCGGCAGAGCTCACGCCGTTGCTGCTCGCGCGCGATGCCGGCGAACCCTATGACGCCCAGGCGTTCGACCGGCTGGTGCAGGCGGCGGTAACGGCCGCGGTGCGCGATCAGGTGCAGGCCGGCGTCTCGATCGTCAGCGACGGCGAACTCGGGAAGGTCGGCTATTCGACCTATATCATCGAACGGCTGACCGGCTTCGGCGGCCATGTCGAACGCAAGCCGGCGCTCGACCTCGCGCCGCTGCCCGAGCTGCGCCGGAAGCTCGCCGCGATCATGGGCGAGCAGGAGTTCACCCGCGCCGCCTGCGTCGGGCGGGTCAGCCTGCGTACGCTCGAACCGCTGCATGACGATATCCGCCGCTTCCGCGTCGCGCTGGACGCGGAGGGGAAGGGTACGCGTGCCTTCCTCAACAGCGCGTCGCCCGGCCTCATCACCGCCTTCCAGCCCAATGCCTTCTACCCATCGCACGAGGCGTATCTGGCCGATCTGGTGGACGCGATGCGCCCCGAATATGAGGCGATCGCCGCGGCGGGGTTCGACCTGCAACTCGATTGCCCCGATCTCGCCATGTCGCACCACACGGGCTATCAGGACCAGGACGAGGCAACGTTCCTGCGTACCATCGCCGCCAATGTCGAGGCGCTGAACGCCGCCACCGCGAACATTCCGGCCGATCGGATGCGGATGCACATCTGCTGGGGGAATTACGAAGGGCCGCACGACCACGACATTCCGCTGCAACGGATCATCGACATCGTGCTGCGCGCGCGCCCGGCGACGATCTTGTTCGAGGGGGCCAATCCGCGTCACGAGCATGAATGGACGGTGTGGCGGGACGCGCTGCTGCCGGACGACAAGCGTCTCGCGCCGGGTGTGATCGATACCTGTTCGAACTATGTCGAGCATCCCGAACTGATCGCACAGCGGCTGGGGCGCTTCATCGACATCGTCGGCACGGATCGCGTGATCGCCAGCACCGATTGCGGCTTCGGCACCTTTGCAGGCTATGGCAAGATCGATCCGGCGGTGACGTGGAAGAAGCTGCGCGCGCTACGCGAAGGCGCCGACATCGCCAGTCGTGGTCGCTGATCCAACCGGGCCGGGGATGCGCGCCGAACCGCCTGCGTCCCCGAGCGGTCACAGCCCGCGCGCGGTCAGCCGGGCATCGAGCCGGGGGAAGACGCGGCGCGCATTGCCCTCGTAGATCGCGTGGCGCTGGTCCGCGTCGATCGGCAGCGCGTCGACATAGCGTTTGGTGTCGTCGAAATAATGGCCGGTGGTGGGATCGATGCCACGCACCGCGCCGACCATCTCGCTGCCGAACAGGATGTTCTTCGTCTCGATGACCTCGGCCAGCAGGTCGATGCCGGGCTGGTGATAGACGCAGGTGTCGAAGAACAAATTGTTCATGAGATGGGTATCGAGCGCAGGCCGCTTGAGCATGTCGGCCAGGCCGCGATACCGCCCCCAATGATAGGGCACCGCGCCGCCGCCATGCGGGATGATGAAGCGCAACGTCGGGAAATCGGCGAACAGATCGCCCTCCAGCAACTGCATGAAGGCGATCGTATCGGCGGCGATATAATAGGCCCCGGTCGCGTGCATCGCCGGGTTGCAGCTGCCTGAGACGTGGATCATCGCGGGCACGTCGAGCTCGACCATCTTCTCATAGAATGGATACCAGAAGCGGTCGGTCAGCGGCGGATGGGCGAAGTGGCCGCCGCCCGGATCGGGGTTCAGGTTGCAGCCGATGAAGCCGCGCTCGGTCACGCACCGTTCCAGCTCCGCGATGGAGCCGGCCATGTCCGCCTTCAGACTTTGCGGCAGCATGCAGACGCCGACGAACGTGTCCGGATAGAGGTCGACGACGCGCGCGATCAGGTCGTTGGAGGCACGCGCCCAGGCGGTGGCGACCGCTTCGTCGCCGATATGCGGCGCCATGGTCGAGGCGCGCGGGGAAAAGATCGTCATGTCCGCGCCGCGCTCCTTCAGGAGACGCAGCTGATTGGCCTCGATCGTCTCCCGGATTTCGTCGTCGGAGATCGTCGGATAGCGCGGCGCCATCTCCCCGGCCTTGAAGGCGGCTTTCTGCGCCTCGCGCCATGCGTCGTGCTGGGGCGGAGCGGTCGTGTAATGGCCGTGGCAGTCGATGATGAGGCTCATGCAGGACCCTTTGCTGACAGACGTGCCGGAGGAAGCAGGGCGGACAGCTTGGCATCCAGCCTGTCCGGCGGCGCCAGCGACAGCCGTCCGATCGCGCGTTGGCGTTCGACCGTCGCCCGCGCCAGCGGCGCGCCCGTTCCCAATGCGTCGAGCGTTCGGACGACCTCCTCCATCTCCGCGGCACGACGTTCGCCGTGCACCATCATGCGATCGAGATTGTAGTCGAAACGGTGCGCCCATCGGGCATCGGGCCAGCTCGCATCGAGCGATGCGATCACGGCGTCCCGCACGCCCGCCGCCTCGGCCGCCAGCACGCATTCGGCGGACAGCGCCTCGATCCCCTTGACCATGATCGACCGGATCATCTTGACCGCCGAGGCGGCGCCGACGCCGCCCGCCATCGTGGTTACCGTGGCGAAGCCCAAGGCACGCAGCAGCGCGGCCGCGTCCTCCGCCCGGTCGCCCGACACCAGCAACGGTACGGCCTCGCGGGCCGGCAACACAGGCGCCATGACCGCGACATCGACATAGTGCGGGCCGATCACCCGCGCGCTGTCGCGCTTCGTGTCGGGCGCGACGCTGTTCAGGTCGAACCACCATGCGCTCTGCGCGAGGAAGGGTGCAGCCTGCCGGGCGACGATCGCCGCCTGATCCGCCGTCACCAGCGATACGACCGCCGTCGCGTCGGTCAGCGCCTCCTCCAGCGTCGATGCCGGCGCGACGGCGCATGTGGCGTAATCCGCCAGGATGGCGGGTCGCAGTACGTCATCGTCCGTCTTGCGATCATAGGCGGTGGCGTCGGGATGCCGGAGCGCGCCGGCCAGCGCCATCCCTGCCTCTCCAAAACCGATCCAGGCGATCTTCGTCGTCATGGCGCGATGGCTAGAAGCGCACGGCCCGGCTCGCCAATCCGTTTCGGCTGAAGGCTATTGGATTTCCCAAAGAGTGGCTTGCCGCGCGCAATCCGCCAGGTGTCCCAGGAAGGCCTCCTGTACCTGGGTAGGCTGCCACCCCAGCCGCGTGGTGATGCCGATTGTGCGGGCGTGGCCGACGAGCGGCTGCCCGATGATCGCCAGCGTCCCGTTGGCGATATCGCCGCGCACCTGTTCGGGCGACAAGAGCGTCAGGCAGTTGCTCCGCTGCAAGATACCGCGCGTGGTCAACACGGATCCGCACTCCACCGGAGCGTGGGGAAGGGGATGGCCGGCGAATAACTGCTCCCAATGATCCCGCAGCGGCGATCCCCGTCGCCCGACGATCCAGGAAAATCGGGCAAGCGCCTCCGCCGGTGGCGTCGCCGGCGACGACGAAAGCGGATGGCCGGCCCGGCCGATCACCACCAGTCGGTCGACGAACAGGGGGACTTGCGAAAGGTCGGGCGGGCAGGGATCGCGCAGCGCCCCGATCAGCAGGTCGAGCGAGCCGTCGCGAAGCGGCTCGATCAGCTCGCGCCACGACCCCTCGGCGACGTCGATATGTACTCTGGGCGCGGCGGTCAGCAGCCGCGACAGGGCATCCGGCAGCAGGCGGGCGCGGCATAACGGCATGGCGCCGACGTGCAGGCGCGCGTCGCGATCGTCCGGGGTGATGTCCGCCAATCCGGCGGCGATCTCGGCATGGGCGAGGCGAGCACCGCGGGTCACGCGCCATCCGGCCTGGGTGAAGGCGACCCCCCGGCCACGGCGTTCCAGCAGCGCGATGCCGACGATCTGTTCGAGGTCGCGAACCGCGCCATGCAATGCCGGCTGCGACAGGCCGACCGCCGCCGCCGCACCGACGAAGCTGCCGGTATCGGCCAGGGCGAGCAGAGCGCGAAGCTGAGTCGCGGTGACCAGATGGTCGATCCGTGCCGATCGACGTCCGCCGACACCCTTCTGCACGGCCGACGACAGAGCCGTCATGGCAACGTCGACACGCTGGCTCAGCAACCGGCCCGCGGGCGTTGCGGTCATGCCGTCCGCGCCGCGTTCGAACAGGGTCACGCCGACCCGGCGCTCGAGCTTGGCCAGCCCTTGCGTGACGGCGGGCTGCGACAGGCCGATCGCCTCGGCGGCGGCGCGGATGCTGCCTCGCGCCACGATCGCGGACACGGCCCGCAGATGGCGCAGGTTGATATCGAACGGCGCGGTCATGCTTCGATATATAACAAAATCTTATCGCCTGCCCATGATATGGATTTTCCCTGCCGTCCGCCCCGCCCTAGTCCCCGCGCCAACGAGGGAGGAGAGTGTATGGCGCGCGTGGTGCGGACGATCGACCGGGCAGGCCAGGACGTGCTCGACGGCTTGGCGCAACTCGGCGTGGCAACCGTACACGAGGCGCAGGGCCGTCGCGGCCTGCTCGGCAGCCGCCTGCGGCCGATCTATCCGGGTGCGCGGATCGCGGGATCGGCCGTGACCATTTCGGCGCCGCCCGGCGACAATTGGATGGTGCATGTCGCCATCGAACAGCTCGTGCCCGGTGATATCCTGGTGCTGGCGCCGACGTCGCCGTGCGAGGACGGCTATTTCGGCGACTTGCTGGCGACCTCGGCGATGGCGCGGGGTTGTCGGGGGCTGGTGATCGACGCGGGCGTCCGCGACGTGCGCGACCTGACGCAGATGGGCTTTCCGGTTTGGTCGAAGGCGGTGTTCGCGCAAGGGACCGTGAAGGCGACGCTCGGCTCGGTCAATGTGCCGGTCGTCTGCGCGGGCGCGGCGATCGCGCCGGGCGACGTGATCGTCGCGGACGACGACGGCGTATGCGTCGTGAGCCGGGCCGAGGCCACCGCCGTGCTGGAAAAGGGCCGGCAGCGCGAAGCCGCTGAGGAGGGCAAGCGTCGCAGGCTGGCGGCCGGCGAACTCGGGCTCGACATCTACGACATGCGCGGCAAGCTCGCGGCGATGGGGCTGCGTTATGAATGACGGGGTCCGCTGCACCTGGATGCGGGGCGGCACGTCGAAGGGCGGCGTCTTCCTGGCGGACGACCTGCCCAGCGATCCCGCCGAACGCGACGCGCTGTTGCTGCGCATCATGGGGTCGCCCGATCCGAACCAGATCGACGGCATGGGCGGCGCCGATCCGCTGACCTCCAAGGTCGCGCTGGTATCGCGATCGACGCGCGCCGGGGTGGATATCGACTATCTGTTCCTTCAGGTCTTCGTCGACCAGGCGATCGTCAGCGACCACCAGAATTGCGGCAACATGCTAGCGGCCGTCGGTCCCTTCGCGATCGAGCGGGGGCTGGTGGCGGCGACCGGCGACGAAACGCGCGTGACGATCTTCATGGTCAATACCGAGCAGGTGGCGGTCGCGACCGTGCAGACGCCAGGCGGCATCGTGTCCTATGCGGGCGATGCGCGGATCGACGGGGTCCCCGGCACCGCCGCGCCCGTGCCGCTGGAGTTTCGGGACACGGCGGGCTCGTCCTGCGGCGCGCTGCTGCCGACGGGGAATGCCGTGGACATGGTCGATGGCGTCGCCTGCACGCTGATCGACAACGGCATGCCCTGTGTGGTGATGAAGGCGAGCGATGTCGGCGTCACGGGCTATGAGAATCGCGAGACGCTCGACGCCGACGTGGCGTTGAAGGCGCGGATCGAGGCGATCCGCCTCCGGGCCGGGCCGATGATGAACCTGGGCGATGTCCGCGAACAGTCGGTGCCGAAGATGATGCTGGTCGCGCCGCCGCGATCCGGTGGTGCGGTGACGGTGCGCAGCTTCATCCCGCATCGCGCGCACGCCACGATCGGTGTGCTCGGCGCGGTCACCGTCGCGACGGCCTGCCTGACCGCCGGGTCGCCCGCCGCCGCCGTCGCGACCGTGCCGGGCGGGCGAACCCCGACGTTGTCGGTGGAGCATCCGACCGGCGAACTGAGCTGCGTGCTGACGTTGGACGGAAATGGCCAGGCGACCTCCGCCGCGCTGTTGCGAACGGCGCGGAAGTTGATGGAAGGACGTGCTTTTGCTTGATGTCGCATGGTCCGGCGGCCACCCCATCGTCTCGCAATTATCGGGTCAACGCCCACAACGTCTCAGAAGGAACGGGATATGACCTCCAGATGGATCGCCGCGGCAGTCGCGGCCTCGGTCGCGGTGCCGGCCCTTGCCGCTCCCTCGGCGGAGCGCATCGTGGTGCCGCTGGCGCAGGGATGGGAATTCCACCGCGGCGGCGAGGGGGAAACCGAGACCGCGCCTGCGCCGGGCGCCCGTTGGGAAAAGGTGTCGGTGCCCCACACCTGGAACCGGGTCGGCTATTATCTGCCCGACCCGGCGAGTCACATCAATCATGCCGACACGGTCGACAAATATCAGGGCGTGGGCTGGTATCGCCTGACCTTCACCCCGCCGGCGACGCTCGGCCAACGACGTTCCTGGCTGCAGTTCGACGCGGCCAGCCGCACCGCAGAGGTGTGGCTGAACGGCAAGCGGCTGGGCGCGCATCGCGGGGGCTTTTCGCGCTTCCGGCTCGACGCGACGGATGCATTGCGCCCGGGCCAGCCCAACACGCTGCTGGTCAAGGTCGACAACACCCAGCCCGATCTTGGCAGTTCGACGGCGGATGTCCTGCCGCTGGCGGGCGATTTCTTCGTGCATGGCGGCCTGTACCGGCCGGTCAGCCTGATCGGCACCGATGCCGTGCATATCGACATGCTCGACGCTGGCGGCAGCGGCATCCTGGCGACGACCCGCTCAATCGATGGCGGGGCGGCGACCATCGACGTTCGCGTGCGGGCGCGCAACGACGGGAAGGCGGCGCGGCCAGGCAGCATCGTCACGCGGCTGGTCGATGCGGATGGCCAGACGGTCGCCACCGCAACCAAGCGCGTTGCGCTGCCTGCGGGCGGACTGGCGGAGGAGACGCAGACGCTGATCGTTCCCAACCCACATCTGTGGAACGGCGTCGCCGACCCGTATCTGCACCGGCTGGTGGTCGAGATCGCATCGCCGTCGGGCGCGGTACTCGACCGGGTCGAGCAACCCTTCGGCATCCGGACGATGCGGGCGGACCCGGTGAACGGCTTCCTGCTCAACGGCAAGCCGTTGCGCCTGCACGGTGTCGGCTATCACCAGGATCGCGAGGGCAAGGGCTGGGCGATCACCCCGGCGGACATCGAACAGGACGTCGCGATGATGCGCGAGATGGGCGTCAACACGATCCGCCTGACGCATTACCAGCATGGGCAGGTGATCCACGACTTGGCGGATCGCTATGGCATCGTATTGTGGGACGAGATCCCGCTGGTGTCGCGCTGGACGCAAGGCGATGCGATGACCGCCAGCCCGGCGCTGCGCGAGGACGCGCGCCAGCAGCTCCGCGAGCTGATCCGGCAGAACGGCAACCACCCCTCGGTGGTCAGCTGGGGTATCGCCAATGAGGTCGATTTCGGCAGCTCGATCCCCGCCTTCATCACGTCGAAGACCGGCAAGGCGCCCGATCCCATGCCGCTGTTGCGCGAACTGGACACGCTGGCCAAGGCGGAGGATCCGTCGCGCCCGACCGCGCTCGCCACCTGTTGCGAGCGCGATCTGCGCCCTGGCTCCGACGTGCCGATCACGGCGGTGGCGGCCGACCTGGGTGGGGCGAACCGCTATTATGGCTGGTATTATGGCGCGCCTGCCGACCTGGGGCCGCATCTCGACGAACTGCACGCCAAGCGGCCGCGACAGCCCCTGTCCGTCACCGAATATGGCGCGGGCGGCGCGACCACCATCCACACCGACAATGTGCTGGGCGGGCGGGTCGACCAGCGCGGGCGCGACCAGCCCGAGGAATATGAAAGCTACATCCACGAACAGGCGTGGAAGACGCTCGCCGCCAAGCCCTATCTGTGGGCGACATGGCTGTGGAATTCGTTCGACTTCGCTACGACAGTGCGTCGCGAGGGCGACGCGGTCGACATCAATACCAAGGGGCTGGTGACCTACGACCGCAAGATTCGCAAGGACGTCTATTATTTCTACAAGGCGAACTGGAGCGATGCCCCGACCGTGCACGTCACCGGCCATCGCTATACCGACCGCGCCTATCCGGCGGCCGACGTGCGCGTCTATTCGAACGCACCGCGCACCGAATTGCGGGTGAACGGCCGGCTGGTCGGTACGATGACCGCCTGCCCGCAAATGACCTGCGTGTGGCCTAAGGTCGCGCTGTCGACCGGTGCGAACCGGGTCGTCGCGCGCGGCCTGTTCGCGGGCGGCGCGCAGGATGATGGCGTCGACTGGCAGCTGTCGCCGCAGGCCGCCGCCGCCATCCGCATCGACAGCGGTGCGCTGGTCGCGCCCGAGGTCGCGGGCAAGCGCTATGGCTCGGACGACTTTTTCGACGGCGGCAAGCCGGGCGAGATCAACGCCTATTCGGGCTATGGCCCGCGCCCCGCGCCCAAGGTCGTGACCGGGACCAGCGAAGGGACGGTGGTCGAGACCTATCGCGAGGGCCGCTTCTCCTACACCGTGCCGCTGCCGAACGGTCGTTACAAGGTCGCGCTGACCTTCGTCGAACCGTCGCTGGCGGCGGGCGCGCGGCAGTTCGATGTCGTGGTCAACGGCAAGCCGTCGCTGAAGGCGTTCGACATTGCGGCGACCGCCGGCGGCCCGCTCAAGGCGATCACGCGTTCCCTGCCGGCGGAGGTGAGGAACGGGCAGTTGACGATTGGCTTCGTGCCCATGCGTGGCGACGCGATCGTCTCGGCGATCGAGATCACGCGATGAGCCGGCCGTCGGCGGGCGGGTGGCGCGGCATTCCACTGCGCTGGCGGCTGATCGGCCTCGTCACGCTGGGGACGATCCTGAACTATCTTGCCCGCTCGACGCTGTCGGTGGCCGCGCCGCAGCTCAAGACCGAATTCGGCATGACCACCGAGGATTACAGCTGGGTCGTGCTGGCGTTCCAGGCGAGCTATACAGTGATGCAGACCGTCGCGGGCAGCGTGCTCGACCTGCTGGGCACGCGGCTGGGGTTCTTCCTGTTCGCGGTGGGTTGGGCATTGGCCAATATGGCCCATGCGCTCGCCACCGGCTGGCCCAGCCTGGCGGCGTTCCGCGCGCTGCTCGGTGCGAGCGAGGCGGCGGCGATCCCGGCCGGGACCAAGGCCGTGTCGGAATGGTTTCCGCCGCGCGAACGCTCGCTGGCGACCAGCGTGTTCCAGATGGGCACCAGCGTCGGCAACATGATCGCGCCGCCGCTGGTCGCCTTCTGCATCCTGGCGTGGAACTGGCAGGCGGCGTTCCTGGTCACCGGCGGGCTCAGCCTGGTCTGGGCGCTCATGTGGTATGCCAGCTATCGCAGCCCCGCCGAACATCCGGCATTGAGCGAAGCGGATCGGGCAGCGATCACGGCGGCGCGCGGCGAGGATGTGACGGGCAAGCCGACCAGCCGCGGCGAACTGCTGAAAAGCCGGGCATTCTGGGGGATCGCGGTGCCGCGCTTCCTGGCCGAACCGGCGTGGCAGACGTTCAATTTCTTCATTCCGCTCTATCTGGTCGCCGTCTGGCATCTGGACCTCAAGAGCATCGCGCTATGGGCGTGGATGCCGTTCCTCGCCGCCGATTTCGGCAGCCTAGCGGCCGGGGTGTTGCCGTCCTGGCTGATGCGCCGAGGCGTGCCGCTGGTCGCGTCGCGCAAGATCACGATGACGATCGGGGCATTGTGCATGATCGGGCCGGCGTGCATCGGATTGGCGACCTCGCCGGGGATGGCGATCGCGCTGTTCTGTGTCGGCGGCTTCGCGCACCAGATGTTGAGCGGGGCGCTCATCACGCTCTGCGCGGACATGTTCGACAGCCGCACCGTCGGCACCGCGAGCGGCATGGCGGGAACCTCCGCCTGGGTCGGCGGCATGTTGTTCACACTGCTGATCGGGCAGAGCGCGGACGCCTTCGGCTATGATCCATTGTTCGCCGCGCTCGCCGCGCTCGATCTGGTGGCGGCGGTCATATTGTGGAGTTTGCTGCGCGCCCGGCCGCGTGCCGCCGCGCAAATCGGAGAAAGTCGCTGACATGTTGATGACGCAGACCATGCGCTGGTTCGGACCCAAGGATCCGGTACGCCTGCGCGACATCCGCCAGGCGGGCGCGAGCGGCATCGTCACCGCGTTGCATGAGGTTCCCAACGGTGCGGTCTGGACCCGCGAGGCGATCGCCGTGCGCAAGGCCGAGATCGCCGATGCGGGGCTGGACTGGCGCGTCGTCGAGAGCCTGCCGGTGGACGAGGGGTTGAAGACGCGATCGGCCGACTGGGACCGCCTGATCGACCATTATCGCCAGAGCATGACGAACCTGGCGGCCTGCGGCATCGACGTCGTCACCTATAATTTCATGCCGCTGCTCGACTGGACCCGGACCGACCTTGCCTGGGAATTGCCCGACGGCGCCCGCGCGCTCCGGTACGAGGCGGTGGCGGTCGCGGCCTATGACCTGTTCGTCCTGCGCCGGCCGGGTGCTGATGCGAGCTATGACGCGGCGACCGTCGCGGCGGCCGAGGCGCGCTATGCGGCGATGGACGATGGCGCACGGGCCCAACTCGAACGCACGATCATCGCCGGCCTGCCGGGCAGCGAGGAGGGCTTCACCTCCGCGCAGTTCCTGCGGGCGATCGACACCTATGCGGGTATCGACGCCGCGCGGCTGCGCGACAACCATGTTGCCTTTCTGGAAGCGGTCTGCCCGCTCGCCGATGAGCTGGGCATAAGGCTGGTCGTCCATCCCGACGATCCGCCGTTTCCGATCTTCGGGCTGCCGCGCGTGGCCAGCACCGAGGCCGATGTTACCGACCTGTTCGCGCGCGTGCCGAATGCGTCGAACGGCCTGTGCTTCTGCACCGGATCGTTCGGCGTCCGCGCCGACAACGACCTGCCCGGCATGGTCGACCGGCTGGGCGACCGCATCGGCTTCCTCCACCTGCGCTCGGTCCAGCGCGAGGCGGACGGCGCGTTCCATGAGGCGGAGCATCTCGGCGGCGATGCCGGCATGGCTGCCGTCGTGGTGGCGGTCCACCGCCTGTCGGTCCGCGAAGGACGCAGCATCCCGATGCGGCCCGATCATGGGCATCAGATGCTCGACGACCTGACCCGCACGACCAATCCGGGCTATTCGCTGCTGGGGCGGATGCGCGGCCTCGCCGAATTGCGCGGGCTGGAGCGCGGCATCGCGCATGGCCTGGGGCGAGCGGCATGACCCGGCCGCTGGTGCTCGACCCCGATCGGCTGTTTCCGGCTGACCCGACGACGCGGGCCATTGCGCGCAGCCTTTATGCGGAGATCGCCGACCTGCCGATCGTCAGCCCGCATGGCCATACCGATCCGGCCTGGTTCGCCGACGACCAGCCATGGACCGATGCGACGACGCTGCTGCTGTCGCCCGATCACTATCTGTATCGGATGCTCTACAGCCAGGGTGTAGATCTCGATCGGCTGGCGATCCCGCGACGCGACGGTCTGCCCAAGACCGATCCGCGCGCGGCCTGGCGCGTGCTGGCGGAGCAGTATCACCTGTTTCGCGGCACGCCGTCGCGCCTGTGGCTCGACCATGTCTTTGCCGAGGTGTTCGGCATGACCGTGGCGTTCGAGCCGGCGACCGCCGACCTCTATTTCGACACGATCGGTGAACGCCTCGCGACCGACGCCTTTCGCCCGCGCGCGCTGTTCGATCGCTTCCGCATCGACTTCCTCGCGACGACCGAGGGCGCGCACGACAGCCTCGATGCCCATGCCCGCATCCGGGCGAGCGGGTGGAAGGGGCGGGTCGTCACCACCTATCGCCCCGATGGCGTCATCGATGTCGAGCATGATCAGTTCAGCGGCGCGATGCGGCGGTTTGCCGAGCTGACCGGCGAGGACGTCTATGACTGGCAAGGCTATCTCGCCGCCCATCGCAAGCGTCGCGCCGACTTCCGCGCCATGGGCGCGACCGCGACCGACCATGGCCATCCGACCGCGGCGACCGCCGACCTGTCGACCGCGGAATGCGAAGCCTTGTTCGCGCGCATCATCGGCGGTGACTGGACCCCGGCCGATGCCGAGCTGTTCCGCGCGCAAATGCTGACCGAGATGGCGCGGATGAGCATCGAGGACGGCATGGTCATGCAATTGCATCCGGGGTCGGTCCGTAACCACAATGCCGGCCTGTTCGCCAGCCATGGCCGTGACAAGGGGGCGGATATTCCCGGCCGCACGGATTACGTCCATGCGCTCAAGCCCCTGCTCGATCGCTTCGGCACGTCCACCGACCTGTCGATCATCATCTTCACGCTGGACGAGAGCGTCTATGCCCGCGAACTGGCGCCGCTGGCTGGCCATTATCCGTGCCTGAAGCTGGGCCCGGCCTGGTGGTTCCACGATTCGCCGGACGGGATGCGCCGGTTCCGGGAGATGACGACGGAGACGGCCGGCTTCTACAACACGGTTGGGTTCAACGACGACACGCGCGCGTTCCTCTCCATCCCGGCGCGTCACGACGTCGCGCGCCGGGTGGATTGCGGCTTCCTCGCGCGCCTCGTCGCCGAGCATCGGCTGGAGGACTGGGAGGCCGCCGATCTGGCGCAGGAACTCACCAGCGGCCTCGTTCGCCGGGCGTACAAGCTTTGAGGTTGTCTTGCGCCACATCGGGACGGCTGCCCGCATCGGTCGCCCGTCCGGACGAGGACGCCGCCGCGCAGGCCAAGCGGATCGTCCATCTCGGCATCGGCGCATTCCACCGTGCGCATCAGGCGGTCTATACGCAGGAGGCCGGCGATTGCTGGCGGATCACCGGCGTATCGCTGCGGTCGCCGCAGGTCCGCGACGCGTTGATGCCGCAGGACGGGCTGTACACCGTCACCGAACGGTTCAGCGGTAGTGCGGCGACCCGGCTCGTCACCGCGATCGATACGATATTGGTCGCCAGCGAGGATCCCGAGGCGGTGATCGCCGCGCTTGCCGATCCGGCGACGCAGGTCGTCTCGCTGACCGTGACCGAGAAGGGCTATTATCGCCACCCCGCCGCCGGCACGTTGCAGCGCGACGATCCGGCGATTGCCGACGACCTGTCGGGCGGTGCGCCGACCACGATCTACGGTTATCTTGCGCAGGCACTCGCCCGGCGCCGGGCGAACGGCGCGGGCGGCGTGACGCTCGTATCCTGCGACAATCTGGCGGGCAATGGCACGCTGCTGATGCGCCTGCTCGGCGAGTTCCTGGATGTCGTCGATCGCGATCTGGCGGAATGGACCCGTGCGCATGTCGCCGCGCCGGACACGATGGTCGACCGGATCGTGCCGGCCTCGACCGAGGCCGATCACGCCGCCGTCACCGCGGCGATCGGCATGGAGGATGCGGCGGCGATCGTGACCGAACCCTTTCGCCAATGGGTGATCGAAGACCGTTTCGTGGGGCCGCGCCCGCGATGGGAGGCGGCGGGCGCACAGATCGTCGCCGATGTCGCGCCGTTCGAACTCGCCAAGCTGCGCCTGCTCAACGCCAGCCATTCGACGCTGGCCTATGTCGGGCTGCAATTGGGGCATGTCTATGTGCATCAGGCGATCGCCGATCCGCGTCTCCACGCCTTCGTGACGCGACAGATGAACGACGAGGCGGTTCCCTGTCTGACCGCTGCGCCCGGTCTGGATCCCACGGCCTATATCGCTGCGTTGTTGCACCGTTTCGCCAATGCCGACCTGCATCACCGGCTCGACCAGATCGCGATGGACGGTTCGCAGAAGCTGCCGCAGCGCTGGCTGGCGACGATGGCGGCGCGGCTGGCGCAGGGACTCGACAGCCCGATGCACCTGACCAGCCTGACCGCATGGATCGTCTATACGGAGGGCGACTCGGTCGCCGACGATCCGCTGCGCGACCACTATCGAGCGATATGGCGGAACAAGGCCCCCGATATCGGCCGGGTGGTCGAGCGGTTCGTCACCGAATTGAGCGTTTTCCCGCCCGAGCTTGCTGGTGCACCGGTGTTCGTGGCCGCGTTGACGCAGGCGGTCGCGCACTGGCGGGCCGTGGGGGCGTCCGTGGCGGTCGCGGACATTCTGGCATGACCGGGCGCATCGTCTGTTTCGGGGAAATCCTGCTGCGGCTGGCGGCGCCCGGCACCGGCCATCTGTTCCAAGAAGCGCGCCTCGATGCGCATTTCGGCGGGGCGGAGGCCAATGTCGCGGTCGCGCTCGCGCGGATCGGCGTATCCGCCGCGATGGTCGGGATGCTGCCGTTCGGTCCGGTCGGCGACGGTGCGCTGGAGTCGATCCGGGCCGCCGGGGTGAATGTTGACGCGGTCGGCCGCGCCGAGGGGCGGCTGGGCATCTATTTCCTTTCGCCGCCGAGCGGGGCGCGGGGGGCGCATATCGTCTATGACCGGCTCGACAGCGTGTTCGCCACCACGCCATCGGATGCCTATGACTGGCCCAGGCTGCTGGGCGGGGCGGAGTGGCTGCATCTGTCAGGGATCATTCCGGCGATCGGGCCGGGCGCCAGCCGGCTGTCGCTGGACGCCATGGCGGCGGCGCGCGCGGCCGGGGTCAAGGTTTCCTTCGACGGCAATTTCCGGGGCAGCATGTGGACGCGGTGGTGCGACGACCCGCAGCCGATCCTCCATGACCATGTCGCCATGGCGGACCTGCTGATCGGGAACCATCGTGACATCACGCTGCTACTAGGCGAACGGCACGACGGTACGACGTCCGAGGGGCGGCGGCGGGCCTGCGAGGCGGCCTTCGCCCACTACCCGAACCTGGACGCGGTGGCGTCCACGCACCGGGTGATTGTCGACGGCGCATCGCAGCGCCTGTCCGCACGGGTCGACCGGCGCGAGGAGTGCGTCGAGACCGGGGCCGTATCGCTGACCGGGATCGTCGATCGGATCGGTACGGGCGACGCGTTCGCGGCCGGTATTCTCGCCGGGCTGGGGGAGGGATGCGCGGCGGCGGCGGAGTGGGGTCTGGCGCTTGCGACCCTGAAGCACGGGACCGCCGGCGATCACAGTCGCGCGACGATCACCGATCTCGCATCGTTCACCGGTTGCGCCGCCGACGTGCGCCGGTAGCTATCGGCAAATCTAATCGTTCATTACAAAATCAATCGGTTTTATAAGAAACCCCAATCGTTCTAATTTTCATCCCATCGAGCCGCAGCATGGCGGCGGACTGGAGGGGTTGGGTGGAAGCGCAGAGGATTCTCGTCATCGGCGGCGGTATCGGGGGGCTGACCGCCGCCATCGCGTTGCGCGGTCGCGGCCATAGCGTCGACGTGGTCGAGCGCGATCCCGACTGGACCGTCTATGGCGTAGGGATCATCCAGCAGGCCAATGTGGTGCGCGCGATGGCGCAGCTCGACCTGCTCGACGATTATCTGTCGGCCGGCGTCGGGTTCGATGCCGTGGAGGTGTTCCTGCCGAACGGGCACAAGGTCGCGCGGGTCCCGTCGCATCGGCTGGTCGAGGGACGCCCCGCCAACGTCGGCATCGGGCGGCCGGCGCTGCATAAGGTGCTGGGCGACCGCGCCCAGGCGAGCGGCGCGGTCATCCGGCTCGGCGTGACGCCGACGCAGCTGACGCAGGATGCCGATGGCGTGACCGTCACCTGCTCCGATGGCACCACCGCGCGCTACGACCTCGTGATCGGGGCGGACGGGGCCTATTCGCAGACCCGGGCCCAGCTCATGCCCGATGCGCCGACCCCGGCCTTCACCGGCCAGGGGGTGTGGCGCTACAATCTGCCGCGTCTGCCCGACATGGACGCATTGCAGGTTTATAACGGGCCGAGCGGGGTCGGGCTGGTCCCGATGTCCGAGACGATGATGTACATGTTCGTCACGACCGCGGAGCCGGGCAATCCCTTCTATCCCGTCGACGGGCTGGCCGCGACCATGCGCGCGAAGCTGGCCGGAGCGGCACCTGCGATCCGGGAACTGGCGGAGGGCATCACCGATGACGCCGCGGTCGTCTACCGCCCGCTGGAAGCGTTGCTGGTCGAGGGGCCGTGGCACCGGGGCCGGGTGGTGCTGCTCGGCGACGCGGTGCATGCGACGACGCCGCATCTGGGGCAGGGCGCCGGCATGGCGATCGAGGATGCGATAGTCCTGGCCAACGAACTGGATCGCCACGATGATCTGGAACCTGCCCTGACGGCCTATCACGACCGCCGCTTCGACCGCTGCGCCTATATCGTCCGATCCAGCCTGGCGATCTGCCACGGCCAGATCGGGCTGGGGCCCATCATCGACAATGCCGCCGCGACCAAGGCCATGTTCGATCGCGTCGCCGAGCCAATTTGATTCATTTCCCCTTCCAAGGAGTTCGTTTTCATGAGCCGAGTGACCGAAATCCGCTATGTCGGCTACGGTGTGGCCGATCTCGCCGCCGAGCGCGCCTTCTATCGCGACGACTGGAAGCTGATCGAGGCGGGCGAGAAGGACGGCATGGTCCATTTCGCCGCCGAAGGGCATGACGAGGGCTATGTCGTCCGGCTTCGCGAGGATGCCGCCAATGCGATCGACGTGATCGCGCTCGCCGCCGACAGCGCCGCCGATGTCGACGCCCTGCATGACAAGGTCGTTGCCGCCGGGTGCAAGGTCATCTTCGCGCCGCGGGCGCTCGATACGCTGGGGGGCGGCTACGGCTTTCGCTTCTTCTCGCCGGACGGCCTGCCGTTCGAAGTGTCCTCGGACGTCGCCCGCCGTACGCCGCGCCAGCTCAATCGCTGGGAAGGCATCCCGCAGAAGATCAGCCATATTGTCCTCCACTCGCCCGATCACCGGGCGATGGCGCAATTCTTCGTCGATGTGCTCGGGTTCAGGGTGAGCGACTGGCTGGGTGACTTCATGTGCTTCCTGCGCTGCAACACCGCGCATCATCGCCTGGCGCTGCTGCCGGGGCCGGCCTGCCTCAACCACGTCGCCTATGACATGCTGACCGTCGACGACATGATGGCGGGCATCCGCCGGCTGAAGCGGGCGGGCACCGACATCCTGTGGGGCCCGGGCCGGCACACCGCGGGCAACAACACCTTCAGCTACTTCACCACGCCAAACGGCTTCGCGGTCGAATACAGTTCCGAACTGGAGCATGTCGATTTCGAGGGGCATGTCGACCAGGTCCACAAGCCGGGACCGACGACGATGGATCAATGGGGCATCGGTGTCGGTGGCCCGCAGACCATGCCGCATCCCAAGCCCGATCCCCGGCTGTTCGTGCCGGCGGAGGCCTGATCCCATGGCGCTGTTCGAATATTTCCCGAACTATATCTGGAATCTGTCGGTCTCCATCGCGCTGGAAAGCGGTGGCAAGATCGGCGAGATCATCGACATGTGCCAGCCGATCCGCGACGCGGCGGCGGGCGGTGGCGATGCCGGTACGCCGCAGTTCATGGCGCAGTGGGTCGCGATGGCCGATCGCCTGATCGGGCTGGCCGAGGAGGACGAGGCGGCGGGACACCGTTTCTCCGCTTCCGACAAGCTCAACCGCGCGGCGCTGTACCTGTTCGTTGCCGAACGGATGCAGGCGCACGGATCGGCGGGGCGCAAGGAAACCTATGGCCGCGCCGTCGCGTCATTCGAACGGGCGACTAGCCTCGGCAAGCTGAACCGCCAGCGGGTCGAGGTGCCGCTGGCCGAAGGCACGATGCCGGCCTTCTTCACCCGCGCGCCCGGCGAGGGGCCGCATCCGGTCGTCGTCTATTGCAACGGCCTCGACAGCTGCAAGGAACTGTTGTTCCTGTCGCGCCTGCCCGACGCGCTCGCCCGGCGCGGCATCTCGACCCTGTGCGTCGACCAGCCGGGGTCCGGCGAGGCGTTGCGACTCCAGAACCTGCCCGTCGACCCGCATAGCGAGAACTGGGCGTCGAAGGCGGTCGACTGGCTGGAGCAGCAACCGGAGGTCGATCCGGCGCGGATCGGCATGACCGGCATTTCGCTCGGCGGCCATTTCGCCCCCCGGGCGGTCGCCTATGAACCGCGCTTCGCCAGCGGGGCGGTCTGGGGCGCCAACCATAACTGGGCCGAGGTGCAGCAGAAGCGGCTGCGGCGCGAGGGGGAAAACCCCGTGCCGCATTACTGGCAGCATGTGATGTGGGCGTTCGGCGCGGAGGATATGGAGACGTTCCTGTCGCGCGCCGAGGACATGCACCTGAATGGCGTGATGGAGCGGATCCGCGTTCCCTTCCTGGTCACGCATGGCGAGAAGGATCGGCAGATCCCGATCGATTACGCCTATCAGAGCCGCGACCAGCTGGTGAACAGTCCCAAGGTCGGCTTCAAGATCTTCACCGCGCGCGAGGGCGGGGTCGAGCATGTCGGGGCCGACAATATGAGCTATGGCTGCGACTATATCGCCGATTGGTTCGCGGACACGCTGGGCGGGCACGCCGGATGACCGCCCTGTCCGTCAGGCGGCCGTCGCGCAGGTCGCCATCCCATTCCAGCCGAGGAACCGCCTAATGGCCCGCCGCCTGCTCGACCTCTCGATCACGCTCGATCCTGAGGTCATCACCGATCCGCCGTTCATGCGTCCGCAAATCGCCTATCAGACGCATGACCAGACGGTGGCCGAGGTGCAGAACTTCTTCCCCGGCCTGACCGCGGAGCAAATGCCCGGCGGCCTGGGCTTCGCCGCGTCGGAGACGCTGACGCTGACCACGCACAACGGCACCCATCTGGATGCGCCCTGGCATTATCATCCGACGATGGATGGCGGCGCGCCGGCGATGACGATCGACGAGGTGCCGCTCGACTGGTGCCTGCGGCCCGGCGTGAAGCTCGACTTTCGCGACATGCCCGATGGCCATGTCGTCACCGCCGATGAGATGGCGGCCGCGTTCGCCCGGATCGGCTACGACCCGCAGCCGCTGGACATCGTGCTGGTCAACACGTCGGCGGGCGCGGCGCTGGGCGGCCCCGACTTCCTCGGCAAGGGCTGCGGCTTCGGTTACGAGGCGACGATGTGGCTGACGACGCGCGGCATCCGCGTGACCGGCACCGACGCGTGGAGTTGGGACGCACCCTTTGCGGCGACCGCCCGACGCGTTGCGGAAACCGGCGACACCTCGCTGATCTGGGAGGGGCACAAGGCGGGCCGCGACATCGGCTATTGCCACATGGAGAAGCTGACCAACCTGGACCAGTTGCCCGACCATGGCTTCACCGTTTCCTGCTTCCCCGCCAAGGTGAAGCGGGGATCGGCCGGCTGGACGCGCGCCGTGGCCATCTTCGAGGATGAGGCATGAGGCTGGCCACCCGTGCCGATGGCAGCCGCGACGGCGCGCTGGTCGTCGTCTCCGAAGATGGCGCGCGGTTCCTGCCGGCACCCGCGCCGTGTCGCACGTTGCAGATGGCGCTGGACGCATGGGCAGAGGCGGAGCCGATGCTACGCGCGCTGGAGGAGCGCCTGGCGGTCGGGGAGGGGGATGGCTTGGATGCCTCGGCGTTGCTCGCACCCCTCCCGCGTGCGTGGCAATGGCTCGACGGCTCGGCCTTCCCGACCCATGGCGAGTTGATGCAGCGCGCGTTCAACTCGCCGCCGCATGACGGCGATCGGCCGCTGATGTACCAGGGCCTGTCCCATCGCTTCCTGTCGGCGACCGAGGACGTGCGGCTGCCGAGCGAAACGGACGGCATCGATTTCGAGGGCGAGTTCGGCGTCATCGTCGACGACGTGCCCATGGGATGCAGCGCGAGCGATGCGCTGGCGCGGATCCGGCTGGTCGTGCTCATCAACGACTGGTCGCTGCGGACGATCGCCCCGGTGGAGATGAAGACCGGCTTCGGCTGGATCCAGGCTAAGCCCGCATGCAGCATGGCCCCGTTCGCCGTCACCCCCGATACGTTAGGTCAGGCTTGGCGCGACGGCCGCGTCTGCCTGCCGCTGCACGTCGAGGTCAACGGTATGTGGTTCGGCAACCCAAATGGCGACGCCATGGCCTATGGCTTTCACGAGTTGATCGCCCATGCCGCCTATTCGCGCGACCTGCCGGCCGGTACGGTAATCGGATCGGGCACGGTGTCGAACCCGGATCACGAGCGGGTAGGCTCGACCTGCCTGGCCGAGCGCCGGGCGATTGAGATGATCGCCCACGGTGGCCCACAAACGCCCTTCCTATCCTTTGGAGATCGCGTCACTATGACAGCGGGCCCATTCGGCAAGCTGGATCAAAGGCTCGCTCAGACCGGCTCCGCCTAACCCGTCGAGGACCGGCCGACGAAGTACCTAGTCGAGACGATAGCGGACCCGTTTGCAGCGCTCGTTCTGACGCAGGCCGCGCGCAGACAGCAAACTCGGTCAAGCGCCATTACCGGTGCCGCAGCCGCATCGAGATCATGTTCGGCCGCCTCAAGGACCGGCGGCGCGTCGCCACCCGCTACGATCGCTGCCCCACGGCCTTCTTTTCCGCCGTTGCTATCGCTGTCACCGTTATCTTCTGGCTGTGATCAACGAGTCCTGACCCTAAAGCGCTGCCCGCCTCAGCCTATGATTTTTGTTTGATGGCAAAGGGTTATCGGTCGTCAGGCAGCCGCGGCATTCGACGCATCGACTGTCTATCCAACATGAACGGATGGCAGATATTCGGAAGTCGTCAGGACCGTCTGGGCGACTGCTTCTGGGTCGACCTGCCATAATTGCTGAGCAGTCGTTGGGTGATCGTTCGAGCGGATGTCATGGAGCCGCATTGCTGACGGCCCATGTCGTACAGCTTCGAGAGACTACCATTGCCCGTGGCGCTGAGATTAGCTTGCCGATGTAGGAAAATCGGTGCTGATCGTCATCGATTCCCATTTATCCATCTCGACCATGACTTCATCCAGTTTCGCTCGGGCTCGGCGTAGGGCATCCGAGCCGAGCAGCAGATGCAGCGGAGGATGGCTGGAATCGACCATTTTAAGAAGCACCTGCGCGGCCCGTGCAGGGTCGCCGAGTTGCTGCCCATCCGCCGCGTCGAATGCAGCGGAAGCCTGCCCAATCGTGGCGGAATAGGCAGCGTCCTCCAGACGACTCTTACGGATCGAGTGCGCAGATAGGAAGTCGGTGCGAAAAGCGCCGGGCGCGACTGCGGTTACCCTAACGCCCAAGGTCGAGACTTCATGAACTAGGGCGGCGGACAGGCCCTCGAGCGCGTATTTGGCAGCGGAGTATAGCGCGCAGGCGGGACCGGGCGCGCGACCTGCGATCGACGTGATGTTGACGATATGGCCGCTGCCTTGTGCCCGCAGATACGGCAGGGCTGCGCGGATCACCCGAAATGGACCAAACACGTCCACGTCGAATAGCCGGGTGGCTTCCTCGTCGGTGGCCGTTTCGATCGCGCCCAAAAGTCCGTACCCTGCATTGTTGACGATAACGTCGATCGCGCCGCCAATCGCGAACGCCTCTTCAACGCTTGCCGCGATCCCGGCTGCGTCGGCCATGTCGAGGGCGAGTACATGCAACGTGCCGGATTCCTCGGCCAAGGCTGGGCGCGCGCCGCGAGTGGTGCCGATCACGGTATCGCCCCGTGCGAGTGCGGCTTTGGCGAGCTCCAATCCCAGGCCTCGCGAAATGCCGGTGATGAACCATGTCTTCATGTGCAATCTCCTCGACGGGCCTCATGCCGCAGATACAGCTGGTTCAGAATGCACGCCTATCTGATTAGGCTTGTAAGTGTGGCTAAAGAATCAGGAGCGCACTTGTGGAGATGCCACTTTCAGGCAGCGACTATAACCAGTTGCGTGCCTTCGTTGCCGTTGGCGAATTGCTCAGCTTCAGCCGGGCGGCCGAGATGCTCGGCGTGTCGCCGTCCGCACTCAGCCAGATGGTGCGGGGGTTCGAAGATCGTGTAGGCGTGCAGTTGCTGCTGCGCACGACGCGCAATGTCGCGCTGACAGAGGCTGGCGACATGCTTCTGCGGCGAGTACGCCCCGCGGTGTCCGAACTTGGCAGCGCGTTGAGCCAGGTGAGGCGGACGCGCGATCGCCCTGCCGGCACGGTGCGCGTGCATGCGTTCCGCTCTGCCGCCGAGCGCTATATCGCGCCGGTGCTGGGTGGATTTGCTGCGGCCTATCCCGACGTCGTGCTCGATCTCACAGTGGACGATGCGGTGGTCGATGTGGTCGCCGGCGGCTTCGATGCCTCGCTGCGCATCGGCGAAGTGATCGAGCGGGACCTGATTGCGGTGCGGTTGGGCCCAGAACTGCGCCAGATCGCCGTCGCCGCGCCCGCCTATCTCGAGCGCAACGGCGCGCCGGAGCATCCGCGCGATCTTATCGACCATAGCTGTATACGGTGGCGCTGGCCGGGCCGGGCATTGCCCTATGCATGGGAGTTCTTTGAAAAAGGCGCGTGGTTCGAAGTGACGGTCGATGGCCCGCTGATCGTCAACGATAAGGAGATGAGCATCCGCGCCGCGGTCGGCGGCGCGGGCATCGCCTTCCCGGTCGAATATATGGTCCAGGATTTGATTGCGGCGGGGAGCTTGGTTGCTCTTCTCGAGCCGTGGTCCGTGCCGTTTCCGGGCCATTTCCTCTGCTACCCGCAGCAGCGGCAAATGGCGCCCGCGTTGCGCGTTTTCATCGATGCGGTTCGAAACCCGGAAGGTCTGCCAATAGATGGTAGCCAATAGATGGTAAAGGTGCTGTGTCCTCGCAGCGATAGCGAGTCGACCGAGACCTGGATGTGCGTCTGCTATTGAGGTGCGGACCAAAGATCGCGAAGGTCGCGTTGCGTGTCAGCTCAGACCTCAGTGCGTTCGGCCAGTTCTAAAGCGTCCTCCACATCAACCCCCAAGTAGCGGACTGTGCTGTCGATCTTGGCATGGCCGAGAAGGATCTGAACGGCGCGGAGATTGCCGGTCGCCTTGTAGATGATCGATGCTTTCGTGCGCCGAAGCGAGTGTGTGCCATAATCCTGAGCCGGAAGGCCGATGCCGACCACCCACTCGTGGACGAGACGAGCATATTGCCGGGTGCTCATGTGGGCCATGTAGTCGTTTCGGCTCGGAAAAACGAAGTCGTTCAGTGTCCCGCAACGACGCTCCAGCCATGCCCGCATCGTCTTGCGTGCCGTGTCCATCAGCTCGAACTGGACTGGCCGTCTGGTCTTCTGCTGAACCACGACGGCGCGGTCACGGACGCGGCCGCCAGAAACTACATCTCCGATCCGCACCCTGACCACCTCGCATCCGCGCAGCTTGCTGTCGATGGCGAAGTCGAACAGCGCTCGGTCGCGCAGTCGTTTATGCTGGTCGAGCCAGAAGCGGATAGCCCAGACCTGTTGCTGTTTCAGAGCGCGCTTTGCACCGATCAGTCGGCCCTCGTTCCAAGGCCGAAGCTCGTGAAAGGCAGGGTCCATCGACGAATGACCCATTGATCATCTCCATCGGGCCAAAATTACCAAATGAGCTTACGCAGGCGCGGTGAACCATTAGTTAGGAAACGTGTTTAATTGGCCAGTGGCAACGCTGAACGAGCGGCCGGTTTCCGGCACCGCGTCGGAATTCTGCGAACGACCGTATGTGGGTCCAACCGGTTATTATCCCATGCTTGGCATAGATGCATCGCCGCTAGGTGTATCTTCTGATGGCGTCGTATCGGCTGCGGGATCGGTCTGAACGGCGGCCTGAATTTCACTGGGTGCGCAGCGTCGGAAATCCTGCGTTTCGCTACCGTCGAAGAGCGTAGACATGGTGTTGTTGTCGGCGTCTGTGATATCAAACGACCAACTGCCGCTCGGTCCAATGATGCTGACCCGGCGGCCCTGCATCGTCCAGCGGAAGCTGGCTCCGTCGCCAAAGTCTGCGACGCCGCCTCTGACGAAGCCGAAATAGCCTTTTTGCGAACAGGCATCGCTGCCAGCTTTTGCGCCCACCCAGCGCCCAATCAGCCAGCCGGGTTTGACCAGCGCGGTCAGCTTCTCTTCGGCAACCTTGTCGGCTTCTTCGGACGCGGCCTGTTCGGCCCGTTCGGCGTTATCGTCGACCAATTGCCGATGATAGGCGTCAATGCCTTGGGCGGTGACGAGAAACTGCCCATCGTCCCTCGCCGAGGGAGAGACGGAGATGTTGAGCGGGGCATGGTCGATCAGCCCTCCGCCGGGGCCCTGGACCGTCACGCTGGTGCTGCATAGGGCTTTGTGCACCTGCGGATCGTAGCTCTCCAGCGTGGCATTGCTGAAGGTGACCGAATAGGCTTTGGCCAGGTCGGGTTTGGGTGCGATCATCTCGCGCAGCGTGTCTTCGACTTCGGGCGCCACGCAGATGCGCGCATCACCGGCTTTGAGGAGCGCAGTGGCGTCGTTTGCGGCAGGCTTGCAGCCGGGCAGCAGGATGAGGCCTGCGCCCAGCATGATGATGGCTTTGGACATGGGGGTTACGCCTTTCAAAGGGACAGGGGCCGATGGATGGGAGACGGCGGCCAATGGGGTTTGCCCAACCTGTTGGCGTGGGCGGTTAGTGCCGGGGCAGCGGTGCCGGGCAGAGGCTGATAAAATCGCGCGCCGACATGGGGAGGTCGGGAAAGGGAAAGCGGTTGACGGTGCCGCCCGAGCGCAAGGCAATGCTGGTCGCCCGGGTCAGGGCGGTCAGCTGATTGTCACCAAGTGGGATCTGCCACTGGATATCGGAGTCGACGGGTTTCCAGCTAATGTCGACCGCGCGGGACATGGTGTTGTCTGGGCTGATGATGTCGAGCGTGGCGCGGGTTTCGCCCTGCGTTACCGAATTCCGGCTATGGCCGGTGATGAACAGGGTAGGATCACCGTCCGTGCGCCCAAGCTTGTACTCATAGCGCCGGTCTGACGACCGCGTGCGGACATAACAGATGCCGCGGCGGATGGGGTACATGGCCCACGACCCCAGGGTGAGGGGGCCATCCGCATCGATGGCTGCCACGCGGCTGGCCAGATAGTCACCCTGCAGCTTGATCTTAAAGCTCTCGAACAGCTGGCCCAGCGCGCGGTCGGCACGGGGCAGGCCGATGGCTTTGCCGACCACGCCGCGCAGATTTGCCCATTCGCGCGTACAGGCTAGACGTGCCGGTTGTGCGGCGGCCAGGTCGGTCTGGCCCGCTTCGATGAGGCGTACCCCTTCGATGGAAACGCACATCATCCAGCCCCGGGTCAGCGGGCGGAAGGGCTCTTTGAACAGGCGGCCGGTATCAGCCACCGTTTGCGGGTTTGTCGTGGTGTATTGGCCATAGGCTGCCGGGGCAGCGGCCAACAGCACGAGGCTGGTCGCCCAGCCGAGATGAAGTCGGGGCATGGAAGTGCCTTTCCGAATGAGACAATTGACCGGGGGATGGGATACGGTCGGCCAATGCCGTGGAAGCGAAGCGATAGAAGCTTGTCAGCAGCGGTGTGCCGTTACAGCTCCCCCTCAAGGGGCGGATTGCCGCAGTCTTGAATGAAGCCCCAGGCCTCACTCCCCATGGGAGGAAAGACGACGCGGTATGTTGTTTGGCCCTGACCTATGGTCAGATGGCGCGTTTCGGTCAGGGCCTCATATTGGTCGAAGTCGAGGTCGATTTCCCACTGGATACCGTGGTCAACCGGTAGCCATGATGCGTCTACCTGGTGCGATATGGTGCCCCAAAAGCCTTCCACGCCGAACGTGATGCGACCTTGGCCTTTGGTGACGGACTTGCTGCTTTCGACTTTGACAATGAGTTTGGCGGGGCCGTCCCATCGCACGAGCTGAATATAGCTCTGCCTGTCGGGTGAGATGTAAGAAGCGAGGCACATGTCTGGGCGGAACGGGAAGATTTGCCAGTCGCCCAGTGTACGCGGTCCTGCCGCTTGAATAGCGTCGTAGCGAGATGAGAAGAAGGCTGTGCCAAGCTTTTCGCTGAGCGCGTTTTGAAACCTCGACAACACATTTTCCGCACGCTGGGCGGTCAGCACCAGCCGCAGTGAAGCCCGCAAGTCCGATAATTGCGGGGCGCAGCGGCTGGAGATGATGCTCATTGCGTCGACATCGCTTTGCCCCTTCTCGAGGACCGCTGCTCCTTGAGTCTCGGCGCACTGCAACCAGCGGTCAGCCAGCTGTTTGTGTGGCATGACGTCGAGCTGTTGGTAGTCGGCTCTGGCCTGGGCGGTGGAAACGGCAGGAGGACGGCGCTTGGCCGTCTTGGTGTCAGCAGCCGTGCCGGCAAGCACAATGCTCAGCGCAGCCGCACAGACCGCAACCCGGCGTGTATGCCCGGCGCGGTACCGGAATAGGTTCATGATCATTCCCCCGTTGCAAAGGGGGTGGCACTGGCTTCGACGCTCGCGTCACCCCTATGTCCTCTCGGGGCGACGGCCGAAGCCGGATGTTGGAAACCTGACGAATCGCAGGCGCATGCGCCTTTATCGGCCAGAGGCCGACTGGACATGCGCGCATGCCACCCGGCCCCCAAAGCTGGCGACCGAGTATATTCGTCGAGGTTTCCACGCCCCACGCTGCGGCTTTCACGCAGCGCAATCACGGTGCTACCGGCCCGCCTGTGGCAAAGCAAGAAGCGGCGGCTGCACCGGGTATCTAGAGTGTGACCCAACTGGTGACATTCGGGTCGAATGTTCACGAGTGGGAAAAGGGCAGGTTCGAGCTCACCCGGGCCGCTCGCGGACCCGGTGCTGGCGCAAGCCCAACACGATGGTCCACTCCGCCTGGATGCGGTGGCGGCGCTTCGAGCTACCCATGCCGGTGGCTGACATCTGCAGGTGTTGCAGACCTGAGCTGTCGTGTAGCGCGAGCAGGCGCGGCGTCAACCGGGTCGCCATGGTGTAGTGGCGGTGCTCGCCCGCCAGCAGCAGCAACAGTGCATCACCGGCGTCGATCGTCCTGCGGGCAAGGTCGAGCCATTCATCGCGGCCCGCCTTGGCATTGCCGGCAAAGGGCAGGGTGACGCTGATGGGCACATCGAGCTTGGCTGCGACATGGTCGGCCAAATGGGTGGCCAGCGCGACCCAGGGTTCAGGGTCGATGCCATCACGCACGGCGGTAGTCAGCGGCACATGCTCGGCGATATGCGCCAAACCGTGTTTGAACAGGCGCGCTGCCCAGCGCCGGTCGACGGTGATGACCGGAGCCAGCACATAGGCCAGCGCGTTAATGGCGGCATAGAGCCCGCACAGCCCATCAAGCTGACCTTGCCGCCAGGGCGGGCGGGGCAGGGGGCAGGCCATCACCATTCCTCCGCCAGCATGATGGTCAGCACCCGGGTGGTGACCTCCGGGTCACCCGGATCGGGTGAGCCAAACACCATCGCCTTGTCGAAACAGTCGATCTTCCAGAACAGCCGGTGCCCCTGCCATTCGAGCACGCCGAAGTCGTGCTCGCCATATGGGTCATTGTCTGGGGTAAAGGCATCGAACGTGCGCACCATCCCGATGATGGCGGGCAGGGCACCTGCGCCCAAGCCGATGACGCCAGCGGTGGCGACCATCGCACCCCTGCTGGGGTTGCGGCGAAAGGCATCGTTCAAGACGGTAACGGGGTTGGCCGCGCTGTCCTGGGGACGCGCGTCATCCTTCGCGGTCATGCGAATTCTCCAATAAGCCAGAGTGTAAAGGGGAAGGCGGCTTTGCCTCAGACGAGGCGGATCAGCCGGTGCTGGGCGGCGCGGTCGCCCTCGATATAGCGCTCGGTGGTCGTCAGGCGGCGGTGACCGGCCAGTTCCTGGACATCACGCAGTGAACCACCGGTACGCGCGAGCAGCCGCGCGGACCGGGTGATGAAGGTACGACGGCCCGAATGCGACGAACAGCCGTCCAGGCCCACCCGGTCGTAAAGCCGGGCATACCAGTTGACGATGCTACGCGGGGTCATGTGGCACCCGCGTTCCGAGCGGATGACGGGGCCTGCGCGGGGGCGGTCGTGCGAGCGGTGCAGTGCCAGCAGCGCATAGGCCAGATCAGGATGAACCGGCACCCGCCGGGCGGCGGCATTCTTGGCGATGCTGGCTGCGATATAGAGCTGGTCAGCGATACCGCCCTTAGGCGTCAGGACCATCGACCAGTCGAGGCCGGACATTTCACAGGCGCGCAGGCCCGCCTTGAAACTCAACAACACCAGCGCACGGTCGCGCAGCGCGTGCCGGTGCTGGCGGACGGCGTCGAGCAAACGACGCACGTCCGCCCGCTCCAGCACCCGGGCAGGGTGGGGCATGATGACGATCTCCGATGTGGTAGGTGCACCAGGCAAGGGCCTAGTGTATTGCTATACTACCACATTTTCGACGAAATGGCAAAGAGCAGGGTTTTGGAACCACCGGAGATCGCGCCATCAATTTTACATGCGCGTGTAAATCATCCAAGCGAGCACGCGATGCGCCCGCAGGACCGGCCTCTTGAAAGCGGTTGTTCCAAATACATGCGGGGGTCCGGTTGTGCCCGTTTTCTGCATTCCATGCGTGTAAATAGGCGATCTGCGCCTATAGAATGGAGTTTTGAATGGCAAAAATTTCTCACTCACCTCCTGCTATCCGGGAGGGTGCAAAAGAAAAAAAGAAAAATTTTCAGGACGGCATTCGACAGGAGGTATTGCGCTGGAAAGCAGACCGCGACGCCAAGCGCATGCTCTTGGCGCTTTGTGGTATCAGTGGGCACCCGGAAGCCATGCTAGCCAGCGATGCCCCGCTCACCCATCGCGCTGCAATCGTCCTCGAAAATTGGCTACTCGCGCAGCGCGATGAGCATCCCAACCGCACATTCTATCATGCTACCTTCGTCGACCATTCCTTCAACACCGTGGACACGGAGCCGGTCGTACCGCTGACTAGGATCCGCAAACGGGTCGTTCGTCTGATATCAAATGCCGGTTTGTCGGGGTTGGTCAGGATCGAGGTAGCCCCCCTGGTCAACCATAAGGCTAGCTATGGCCGCCCCCTTCTCTGGCACGCCCACGCGTTAGTGTGGACGGATGACGAATTTGATCACCAAGGCTGGTCAGATCGCTTGAATAACTCCCGCCACTGGAATTGCACTTTTGGTGCAAAGCCCATCGTCGTTAAGCCTCTCAACGACGGCATAACAGACGCCCAGAGGCTGGCTCATTACATTTTCAAAATGCCAGAAGTTGCCAACTTTTTCAAAAGAGAGAAAGGCTACAATGTCATGCGCAGCGTGAAGCAATCCTATAGAGGATATTTCCGCATGAGAGTTCTTGAATGCCTAAGCAAGATCGAGTTTTGTGATACGATAGCCGGGATAGGACAGGGCACTGATTTGCGCCAGTACATTAGATCCCAAATTCGTGAATGGCACAAGCGCAGAGGGGGATATAGATTATCTCGCTCTGACTATTCTGCTTACGAATTTTGGAAAGAGATCAATGATGATTATGCGATAAAGCGCTACAAAAATCGTCCGGCCATTATTCAGTAGGGTCAGGGCTCGTTGATCACAGCCAGAAGATGACGGTTGGGCACCAGTCTTAGATGGCGACGCGGCGCCAGTCTTTCAGGCGTCCAAACATGTTCTCGATGCGGCTGCGGCGTCGGCAGCGGCGCTTGTCGTATCTGACCGGTTCGTTGCGGGATCGCCGGCCCGGGATGCAGGGCTCGATGCCCTTCGCCTGCAAGGTGTCTCTGAACCAGTCGGCGTCATAGCCGCGATCGCCGAGCACCCACTGCGCCTTTGGCATGTCATCGAGCAGCGCTGCAGCATCGGTGTAATCGCTGATCTGGCCGGCAGTCATGAGGAAGCTCAAGGGGCAGCCATTCACCTCGGCGATGGCATGGAGCTTGGTGCTCATGCCGCCTTTGGTGCGGCCGATCAGGCGGCCGAGATCCCCTTTTTAACCCGCAGGCTGGATGCGGTACGGTGTGCCTTCAAGTACGTCGCATCGATCATGACCGTCCTCGTCTCAGCGCTTCCACCCGTTGCACAGCGTCTTGTGGGGTCAGTAGTCCTTTGGCGCACCACACCAGCGTAGCCCGTTGCGGTTCACAAATACGATGCCCCTCAGCACCCGCCGGTTGTCCCCCCGCGGCTTACCGTGACTCTTGGGAAAGAACGGGCGCAGACACTCCACCTGCTCGTCCGTCAGCCAAAACAGGTGCCCATTCCAGTCTCCTTGCGGGGGCGGAGGCTGAATCAGATTACGACGTTCACATCCATGGGTCCTGAAGATGATCGAACGCGCGATCGCGGCCGGTATGCCGTTCGCCCGGGTTGCGGCGGATGCGCTCTACGGCGTCGGCGACATCGAGCAGGTGCTGCGCCGTGCTGGCAAAGGCGATGTGCTGGGCGTGAAGGACGACCATCGCTTCGGCTCGTGGGGCGAAACGCCGGTCGTCGCGGGCACCGCCGCGCAGATCGCAAATGGCCTCGATCCTGCAGCGTCTGTCGGCGGGGCAGGGTATCGCTGGGCCATCGAGGACAGCCTCAAGACCGCCATGAACGAACTCGGCCGCGATCACAATGCAACCCACCCTTGGCATGGCTGGATCAGCACGTCTCGCTCGTCATGCTGGCTGCCGCACAGCGGGCTTATATCCGCTCAAAAACACGACCGTAATTCTAGGCCAACAGATAGCCTTATTTTAACATAACATTTATTATCATGCTGAAAGAATGTAAGTTCCGAACACAAACGACACTATGCGCTAAACGGTAACCGCACTCTTTAGCGCTTTCCACATGGCATGAACGCTCTTTGTGGTTACCGTACCCGCGAAGAACGCCCAGTCTTTGTTGCCTGCTCGCTCGCGACGGCAAATGGTGAAGTCGCATTAGCGACCGGATCATAATAACGGTCGATCCGGTTACGAATCCTTGCTTGAACCCTGTTCTGAATACGACCGTTAATCCGCCCCATCGGCTCGATGCCGGTATCCGCTGCGACCTGTTCACGACTCTGGCGCAACCCGGTCTGGCCTGCCCCTACCTGCGGTGTTTCTCCCGGTTCGGTTAGAGGAATGGATGGCGGAACGGTCTGGATAGCATCCTGATTCCGATCCTGCCCTGAATCAAGGGCGGCAGACATGAGCAGGGCAAGGGAAAGGATGGGATACATCATCGGGTTCATAAACCGATCAGCGGTTTTCGCCTAGCCGGCCTTTTATAACGCGTGACGCAGGATTCACCGCTCTGCCGACACCACATGGTCAAGGAACCAGCGATAGGTTTCCTTCACCCCATTGGCGAGGGCGACTGACGGTTTCCAGCCCATCGCTTCGAGCCGACTCGAGTCCATCAGCTTGCGCATCGTGCCATCGGGCTTGGTCGTGTCGAACACGATCTCGCCCTCAAAGCCGGTCACCTGCGCCACCAATCGCGCCAGATCGGCGATCGTCACGTCCTCGCCATAGCCGACGTTGATATGGCTGAGCATCGGTTCCGTGTTCGCCTGATATTGCTCGAGCGGCAGGTTCAGGACGAACAGCGATGCCTCGGCCATATCATCGACGTGCAGGAATTCGCGGTACGGCTTACCCGAACCCCAGATGACGACCTGCTTGCCCCCGCCCTCGACCGCCTCATGAAAGCGGCGGATCAACGCCGGCATCACATGACTATTTTCCGGGTGGAAATTATCTCCTGGACCGTAGAGATTGGTCGGCATAACACTGCGATAGTCGGTACCGTGTTGACGGTTGTAACTTTCGCACAGCTTGATCCCCGCGATCTTGGCAACCGCGTAAGGCTCGTTCGTCGGCTCGAGAATGCCTGTCAGCAGCGCATCCTCGCGCATGGGCTGCGCGACCGCTCGTGGATAGATGCACGACGAGCCCAGGAACAGCAGCTGGCGGACCCCGCTCGCGAAAGCCTGATGAATGACGTTACATTCGATCATCAGGTTTTCGTAAATAAAATCTGCAGGATAGGTATTATTCGCGTGGATTCCGCCCACCTTGGCCGCCGCCAGGACAACACCGTCCAGCGCCTCGGACGCGAAGAAATCACGAACCGCATGCTGGTCTGTCAGGTCCAGTTCGGCACGGGTACGCGTCACCACAGTGGTGCCGCGCTCTCCCAGCTTGCGGGCGATCGCCCCGCCAACCATACCGCGATGACCCGCGACGAAAATCCGCTTGCTCGCCGAACCGTGATTTTCACCGGCCATGTCAGACACCCTTTGCAATCGGAGCGTCGCGCATCAGGATCAGATCGGCCTCAACCATTTCACGTGCGAGATCACGCGGGCTGGTATCGTGCGTCCATCCCAGCTTCTCCTTGGCCTTGGTTGGATCACCGATCAGCAACTCGACTTCGGTCGGACGGAAATAGCGCGGATCCACCTCGACCAGGCAGCGCCCGGTTTCCTTGCAATAGCCCTTTTCGTTCTCGCCTTCACCTTCCCATTGCAGCGTGATGCCCACGTCCTCGAATGCCCATTCGACGAAGGTGCGGACCCTCGTCGTCTCGCCGGTCGCCAAAACGTAATCGTCCGGCGTATCCTGTTGCATCATCATCCACATGCCGCGGACATATTCGCGCGCGTGCCCCCAATCCCGCTGCGCGTCGAGATTGCCGAGCCACAGCTTGTCCTGACGACCCAGCTTGATCGCAGCCGCGGCCCGGGTGATCTTCCGAGTCACGAACGTCTCGCCGCGCAAGGGGCTTTCATGGTTGAATAGAATGCCGTTCGAAGCATGCATCCCATAAGCTTCACGATAGTTCACCACGATCCAATAGCCATATAGCTTGGCCACGCCGTAGGGTGAGCGGGGGTAGAAAGGCGTGGTTTCCTTCTGGGGCACTTCCTGCACGAGCCCGTACAGTTCCGAAGTGGAGGCCTGATAGAAGCGAACCGTCTTTTCCATGCCGAGAATCCGAATCGCCTCGAGCAGCCGCAACGTTCCGATTGCGTCGGCGTTAGCTGTATATTCCGGCGTCTCGAAGCTGACCTGCACATGGCTTTGCGCGGCGAGGTTATAGATTTCGGTCGGCTGCACCTGCTGCACGAGGCGGATGAGGTTGGTGGAATCGGTCAAATCACCATAATGGAGGTGAAACCGGGCATCCTTTTCATGGGGGTCCTGGTAAATATTCTCGATGCGGCCGGTGTTGAACGAGGACGAACGGCGCTTGACACCGTGGACATCGTATCCCTTCGACAGCAGCAGCTCAGCGAGATATGCACCGTCCTGCCCGGTGATACCGGTGATAAGCGCAACTTTCTTCGTCATAATGGCCCTTCATTCTTTTGGCGCAGACATGCCAATCAGGGTCAGGTCTGCCGCCTCGTAAAAAGCGGTTAGCGTAAAGGCATGGGGCTCCGCGAGTATTTTCTAGCCCCTCGGATTTCAGCAGTTAGAATATCGGCGCGTAGGCGGCGAACCATCCAGCGAGCAACTACGAAGCCAAAGTGATTCCCATTCACACGGTCCGTCAGTGGCCCGCAGGAAATAACCGCACATTGTCAATCTGCCCGGTCGTACCCGCCATCTGTTCGGTAGGCCGAGCCATCAGTGCCAGATGCTGAACGGGACAATTCGCGGGAACCTCGAAGCGCCCCAAAAAGCGACCATTGTTCCGTGACGATGCTGGCATCACGACCCGCCCCAATTCGCGGCCCTCTCCGCAATGCAAGACCCAATAGGGCGATGTCGCGTCGGACTGGTCGATCCCGGTACTGCGCCCTTCAATTATATATGATCCGGGCGGCAACACCTGCAATTGCTCGAGCAAAGGCCCCCCCAAGCTGGGAGGAACCGAAAAATCGAAGATTCCGCCGTGTTCACCGCGTTGAATTGTCGTCGCGATGCCGCTGTCGCCGACCGGGTTCCAGTCAAAAGGAGAAGGCGTGGTCCGATTGGCGACAAATTCCGGATCGCGCGACATTCGGCGGTCTACCCCAGGTGTTACCGTCGCATAATAATGCCACGCATCCTCGACATGTCCCTGTGCCAGCAATCGCGTGATCAATGCGGCCCTCGCGCCCTCCGACTGGCTGAGCCGACGCTGCTGCAATGCTTCGAATAAGCGGGCCGTCGCGCGGGCGTCCGGACCATTACCAGATACGTACGCGATGAACTGATCGACCCATGCTGGCCGTTTTGCCAACGTATGTACGAGGGCGGCGCGGGTTTGATCATCGCCGATCGCCGTCACCAGTACCGGAAATAGCAGATCGGTCGCGATCCGCGACGTGCGCAGCGCGATGTCGTAATTTCTCAGCGCCCCTGGAAGATCGCCTCGCCCTACCGCGTCCTCAATCGCCCACAACCGCGTACGCAGATCGCGACGCGACAGCATCTCGGAATAGGGGAAGATTTTGCGCGCGGTCGCGGTATCGCCGCGTATTTGCGCGTCGATACCGAGCGTCGCAACGGCAGCCACTGCGGTCGGATCCTGCCGCAGTGCCTCTCGTGCCAGTTGATCGGCTTCGCGACGATCGGCATCGCTAGCTTCCGGACCCGACATCTTTTCCGAAAGGATCGCCGTGATTCGCCCGTCCCAAGGTGCCAGCATATGAGCGCGCTCGGGCGCCGCAGCCCGCGTCATATACGCCAGCGAATGCGCGACTGACATAGTACCAAGCAATGCCGCCCCGATCGCCAAGCCGCCACGCACTCCCCACTCAGCGGAAGAATGCGGGCGCCTCGCACCACGACGGCGCGACATCAGCCCTGGGCCTCCGCTTTTTCGCGACCATAGCCATAGCCATATTCATAGCCATAACCATAATGTGCCTTGCGGGCTTCAAACTTGGTCAACACGCCGCCAAAGATGCGGGCATTTGCTGCCGCAAGCCGAGCAAGCGCGGTCTTAACAAGCGTCGAGCGGATGCCGAGCGATTCTACCGTGTAGACGACGCCTTCGACGCGACTGGCGATCAATGGGGCGTCTGCCAGACCCATGACAGGTGGACTGTCGATCACGACATGGTCGAACTGATCGTACAACCGCTCCATCAATAGCCCAAGGCGTCCGCCGGTTAGCAGTTCGGCAGCATTGGGCGGGATGGGTCCGGCAGACATGGCGGTAAAGCCCAGATCCGTCATCGGGAAGGTCATCGAAGCGATATCATCCTGCCCGGCTAGGAAGTTGCTGAGGCCGCGGTCGTGATCCACGCCACCCAGGTGGTGGACCGACGGCGAGCGCATATCGCCATCGACCAAGATCACCCGCTTGCCGCTACGCGCGAGCATGGTCGCCAGCGCCAACGCTGTTGTCGACTTACCCTCGGCCGGACGGGTCGAAGTCACCAGAAACGAGCGCGGAACGCCATGTTCGGTCGTGAATGCAAGATTAGTCTGCACTGCCAGATAGGCGTCGACCAAGTCCGACTTGCGATCGAGCAAAGCGTCGCGTGGCGTGACGCCCTCGACCTTGGGAACCGAACCCAGCAACGGCAGGCCCAGCCTGCGTTCAACCTCCGCCGGGTCAGCGATCGCTTCGTCCATTTGCTCGAGTGCGACAGCAAGCGCAGCACCAATTCCCAGCCCGGCAAGCAGCGCGATCGCCAGATTGACAAACAGGCGCGGACTTGATGGCTTCTGCGGGGCATCGGCCTGATCGACGACCGAGACGTTGTTTACGCCCACACCGCCAGCAACACCGATTTCTTTGAAGCGCTGAAGCAGTCCATCGTACAGGGCCCGATTGGTGTCCACTTCCTGTTGGAAGATATTGTACTGGATCGAACGACGACGCAGATCAAGATAGCTACCCTTGAGCTGCTCGACACGTGCCTTAAGCCCCCGCTCGCGTTCTACGGCACCACGATAATCGGTTTCGAGCGAGCCCGAAACACGACGTTCCTCATTGCCGATGCTACGATCGAGCTGATCGATCTGCGACTTGAGCGCTCGCGCAGCAGGATATTGCGGCTCGAACTGTGTCAGCAACTTTTGATAGTCCGCCGCATATTCCGCGCGGCGCTGACGCAACGCGTTGATTGCCTGATTGCGCAACGCCTCGGACGAGGCACCGGCACGCCCCCCCTCACGATAGCGCGATTCCGCTGCGATTCGTTCGGCGGTCGCTTGAGACAAAGCGGTGTTCAGCGAAGCAAGATCGTCTGCGACGATGGAGCGCTCAGACGTCGTGCCATCGGCATTCGACTGCGCAGGCAGATTGATGATCCGTTGCTGCGAGGCATAGGCCACCAACTGGCGCTGGCTCTCGTCGAGCCGCTCCTTCTGCTGGGCCAACTGCCGCTGAAGCAGATTGCGACCATATGACGTCGCCTGAATCTTACGTTCGAGATTGATTTGAATGAACGCATCCGCCCAAGTGTTGGCGACCTTGGCAGAGAATTCGGAATTTGGGCTGGTAAAGCGAATATCGACGAGACGCGACAATCGGGTCGGTGCAATATTCAGATTTTTCAGCAGGATTTCACCTGCGACGCGCTGTCGGATCTCCCGCCCCGAGGCCGGATAGCGACCGTTGACCAACTGGAACTCCGGATCGTCGCGCGAAACACCGAAGCGTTGGTAAAACGAGGGGTCATCCACAAGGCGCAATTGAGTCGCAACTCGTTCGGCAAGAGAACGAGATTGCAGGAGGCCATATTGCGTCTGGTAAAATTCCTGATCGGCAACGCTCGTCTCGCGCTCGACACCTTGGAAGTTGGTAACCTGATTAGCTTCACGCGATATTTCGATCGTCGCGGTCGCCGTGAATTTAGGCGTCATCAATAGCGTTATGATCAGTCCGGCCAGGACGCAGGCTGCCACGGCACCCAAAATGACGTACCGCCAACGCAGGGCGATCCGCATATATTGCCGGATCACCGGAACGTCATTGGTGGGAGCTACCACAAGCGCAGTACCGCGCTGGGGGGTCGAGAAAGCTGGGGTCATATGGACGGCCGACCTTATTGCACGATTGCGATCAGCGGAGCCGCCAAGATCGGAGAAAGAGAGACGAAATCGCGGAACAAACGACGCTGCGGGGAATCGCCAACGACGATCACGTCATTCGCGAAAACAGGAGGATCGTCATAAGTACCTTGGCGAATAGCCGCAACGTTGTAGAGCCCCGCCATACGCCGGCTACCAACGGTACGCAGGATGACGACGTCATCCTGGCGAGCAAATTCCGACAGACCTTTCGCTGATGCAATCACCCGCATGAGCGTCATCTGGTTGGTGACCGGGTACAATCCCGGTTCAACAACCTGGCCGTCGATCGTGACCACCTGGCTGACTGAACTCTTGATATTGATGGTGACACCAGGATTGCGAACATATTTGGCACGAAGTGCTGCATCAATTACCGCTGCCAGCTCACTGGCGGTCTTTCCACGTGCATCAATCGTTCCCGCCAAGGGCATGGCGATACGCCCACTGGCGTCGACCTGCATCTCGCGGCTGAGCTCGGGCACATTGAAGACATCGACCTGTATCGTGTCGAGCGGTCCGATCAGAGCGGGCCGGTCTTCTGCCGTCAGATCGCCTCTGCCCGGCGGGGGCAGCACGCTGCTCCCCTCGACGACCGTCAGTCGTTCGGTGGACGTCAGGCGCTCGCGGCTTGCGCAACCCGATAGAGTCGCCGCCATTGCAAGGGCGATAAAAAGCTTACGCATGTGCTTTCGGAATTCCGGAGAAGCTATCAGACATGCGGGTCTATAGTTAGACAGTTGCACCCGGTAAAGGCGTACGCGCATTTCCCCGTCGCGGCGTCCCAAGCCAAATGGCGGCGATGACGATCATCGTCATGATAATCGGTGTCCGGGCGGCATAATCGAACGCCTCCGCCACCAAGACCAGAGCAAGAATGGCCGAGCCCAGTTTGGCAACGTCTGATCCGTTGCGCCACGCGAGGATACTGGATTTCGTCCACCAGATTAGCGACGCTACAAGGAGAACCAGCGCTGCCATACCGCCATCAAGGGCAATCTCCAGAAAATCATTATGCGCGTGGTTGAAATAAGTCAGCTTCAGCATCGCGAAAGGCTCGGCGATGCGGAACATCGGATCAAAACCACCAAATCCGGAACCCATGGGGAAATACGTTGCAATCATCCTCAGGACCGTCGGCGCATTGCGCGTACGCAGATCTTCCCCAGCTTCCATCTGGAACAATCGGTCCACGGATATAGCACGATCAGCTCCAATGCTGATCAGCACGAACAGCCCGATGGTCAGGACACATCCAGCCACGATCGCTGGAAACACCCAGCGTGGCAGGCGCTGACGCCCGAGCCGAATGGCATTGCGGACCATCAACAGCGCGATTGCGATCGCCGATACGCCGAGCAACAATCCTGCCCGCGAACCGCTGGCGAGGATCAGCAGGATGAACAGCAGCACCAATCCCAGTGCAACAGGCGCTCGCCAACCAAATTTATTCCGGCCCGAGAATGCCCAGACTGGAGTGATAACGCATCCCAAGGAAAGCAGCAGCGCGAAATGGTTGCGGTTGGCAAGGTTGCCGCTGACCTGTCCGGGAGAGTCGTTGATGAAGAGGTTGTCGAAACCAGCCCCCGAAAACTGGAGCAGGCCCAACATCGCTGACGCAGTCACCATTCCCAGAACCATTGCCGGAAGCCACGCGACTTCACGCTCGTCGAGCCCGGCGATGAGCAGCAGCACCGCAAAGGGGACGACCAACGATCCGGCGGCATTGACCGCCGCCCCCGGCACGATCGCAATTGGTCGCCACAGGTCGGCCACGCCGCCCAGATCGATGGCCCCGGCCAATTCAGATCGGCCCGGCAACAACTGCCACACAGCGGGCGGCAAGGGTATGAGTTGAACGAGTACCAAAATCAACGCAGCGGCGAGTATCCACAATGCCGGACGAACCCTGGCTATCGATGGGCGGACACCGAACAAGGCGACCATGATGATAGCGATCCATGCTGCAATTCGGACCACCGCCTGCCCCAGAACATCAGCCCGTGATGCACCGCCCGCCACCCAGATCGTCACGAGCAGCCCGATCAGCAGGATGGCGCTCAAGCTTACATGTGGTCTGTAGGTGGATCGTACTGCTACTGACATGCCAATTGCCCGTTCAAAGTCTGCGTCTGTTGCGCACTAACCCGACGCAAGGTGCTCGCCTTAGCGGATCGTTCGGTTTCGCATAAGCTTTATGTCGCTCATATATCCACTGACGGAAAAGCTGGCACCCGACGTCCCGCACGGCCGCTATCCAATTACTCCGGAACGACATTTTTATGCCCGATCTAGGTTCACACTCTATTCCGTCATGGTTGATCTCGCGTCGCGACCTGCTGCGACAGGCCCCCATCGTGGCGACGATATGGGGCCTGCCTGCTGTAGCCTGTGCTCGGACGGCGGCAAATGCGAACCTGTTCGTCGATATCCCGGCGATGTCGCTGCCTTCCAGTGTGACGGCGATCGTGACGGAAGGCTGGTCGCAAAAGGGGGTCGGCAGTGGGCGCTATGTCTTCGACCCACGGGTTGACCGCGCTTGGGTCCAACGCTTTCCGCGGTCCTCCGCGATCACCGTCGATGGTCGCGGCTTCCGGCTTGACCAAGTCGGCGGCAATGTCAGGCAATATGGCGCTGTCGGCGACGACCGGCACGACGATACGGCTGCGATCAACGAAGCGCTGTCGCGCGGCGGCACGGTCGTCCTGCCGGGTCCGGCAACCTACCGCGTCACCGGACGCCTGCTCATGCCGGTCGACACGACCCGGCTCCAGTTCGAGGCATCGGTGACGCTCCATACCAGTGCCTGGCAATTTCGCGGCAGTCAGATCCCGTTCGGCAACGCCATTCACGTCACCGGCGACGATTGCGAGATCGCTGGCGCGGGGCCAAGTTCGATCATTCGCAACGATCGAAGCGATGCGAACGGTATCGGCTTTCTGCACTGCGGCGGGGGGCGCGTCAGCGGTCTGTCACTCCAGGGCGGCAAGGACCGATTGTCAGCAATCACCGACGACACGTTCCAGTCCGGCATATCCATCGTCAACGATCCCGCCAGTAACCGGCGCGGCCGGATCAGCCGCACGATCATCGAGGACTGTACGATCAGCGAATGGATGCAATATGGCATCAACCTATATGGCGCACTGGTGCGCGACGTCGTCCTGCGCCGGAACACGATCACCCTGAATGGCCAGACGGACGACCGGGAATCGGTCGGCAGCGGTATCGCGATCACCCGCGGCGTTGGCCCGATCGAGATCGGAAACAACACGATCGCCCGCAACAAGGGGTGCGGCATATTCATCAGTTCGGCGGGCGTGCAGATTGAACGGGTCGTCATCGTCGACAACGAAATCGCCTATAACGGGCTCGAGGGCATCTGTTGCAGCGAAGAAAGAAATTTCGGCGCGGTCGCGGCAATCGGCGTACGTGAACTGACGATAAGCAAGAACCGGATCGAAAACAATGGAGCCACGGGCGTACGCGCCGGAACTTATGACGGCGTGGGCTCGATCACCGGGTTGTCCATTCTCGACAATCGAATTGCCAACAACCGGAAGTCGGGCCTGTTGTTGCAGGCCAATGCCGATCCGGCACGGGGCGTCGATGCGACCGTCAGCGGCAATCAGTTCATCGCCAATAGCGATTACGGCATCGTGGTGGGGCTGAATCGGATCAGCCTGCGCCATGACGGCAACCGCTTCGATCGCAATCGCCGCGGCGATAGTGTCGATCACCGGAGCGGAACCGCACGCCGTTTGATCGATCGCTGATTTTCGTGACTGTTCCCCGCCCCTCAGGTTCTTTATGGGGTCGATCATGACGACGACACAATTGCCCTTCCTCCCCTATGCCCTCCCCGATATCGGGGAGGCCGAACAGGCCGCTGTCGGCCAGGCGATGGCCAGCGGCTGGGTCACCACCGGCCCTAACGCCCGTGCATTCGAACAGGAATTCGCAACCTACCTGGGTGGCGACGTCACCGCTTTGGCGGTCAGTTCGGCGACCGCAGGGCTACATCTTGCGGTGGAAGCGATCGGTATCGCGCCAGGTGACGAAGTGATCGTCCCCACCCTCACCTTTACCGCAACGGCTGAGGTCGTGCGCTACATGGGCGCCGATCCGATCGTCGCCGACATCGATCCGGCGACGCTTAATATCGACCCGGCCGACATCGAACGCCGTATCACAGAGCGGACCAAGGCGATCATCGTCGTCCATTACGGTGGTCTAGCATGCGACATGGATGCGATCCTGGACATCGCCCGTCGGCATGACCTGCGCGTGATCGAGGATGCGGCGCACGCATTTCCAACGTTGTACCGGGGCGCTCTGGTCGGCACCCTGGCGTCCGACATCACTGTATTCAGCTTCTACGCGAACAAGACGATGACGACGGGCGAAGGCGGCATGGTTGTCACCCGCGACCCCATCCTAGCGGAACGAATGCGCGTGATGCGCTTGCACGGAATCAATCGCGACGCCTTCGACCGTTTCCAGTCGAAGACGCCAGCTTGGTATTACGAGGTCGTCGCACCGGGTTACAAATATAATCTGAACGACATGTCGGCCGCGCTGGGCCGGGTCCAGCTGACCCGTATCGACGCCTTTGCCGAACGCCGCAACGCGCTGGCCCGTCGGTACCACGACGCGTTTGCCGAACTGCCGATCACCGATGCACCCCGGCCCGCACAGGGCGATACCCATGCCTGGCATATCTATGCCATTCGCCTGTCGGTGGAGGACGGCGATCTTGATACGCGCGCCCGGTTCATCGAAACGCTCAGCGCGGCAGGGATCGGAACCAGCGTCCACTATATCCCGCTGCACCGTCAACCCTATTGGCGCGACACCTACGGCCTGAAGGCGGACAACTATCCGCATAGCGACCGCGCTTATCACGGCTTGGTCAGCCTGCCGCTGTACACCTTGATGAGCGATGCAGATCAGGATCGGGTCATCGAAGCTGTCAAGGGCGCGTTGGCATAAGCTGTGCTGAGCTTCCTATTCTTATTTCTGTCGATTGCGATCGTCATCGGGCAGGTAAGCCTTGACCGGCGTACAACGGCATTGTCTCCGCACATTCTTTTTCAAGTCTACTTCATTATTCAGCTTCCATTAAACCTATTTCTGGGGACTAATTACTATCTTCCCCGATTTGAAGCATTATCACCGCTGACATCGACCGCCGATATTCTTTGGCTTGGTGGATTTATGATAATGGCGCAGGCTATTTTTGTCTTTGTGATGTACGCGATCAGTGCACGACCGGTCATCGGGCCTCCCCCAAAACCAGTGGTCTGGCCGCGAACGCGCGTCAACCTGATCTGTGCTGGCATTTTCCTACTCGGCTATGTAGCCTTTTTGGGATTGGTCATCATTAATGGTGGCTTTGCTGCATTTGCGGAAACGCGCGAGGCATGGCGAACTGCGGGAGTTGGGGGGCAGGGATGGGTTCTCTTTCCGGCCACTACCATGCTGGCGATCGCCATGTGCGCGACCTTGCTCAACAATATCGACCAATTTAGCGGTCGAACCGGAGCGGCAAAGCTTTTCATTATATATCTTATCGCTGCCTTCCCGGCTAGTCAGTTGGGTTTTCGAGCGCTGATCTTTCTCCCCTTACTACAGGCCGGATTTTTCTATCATTCCTACATTCGGCGGATACCGGGGAAGTACATCGTCACGGGTTCAATCTTGCTGATGATCGCTTTCACCCTGTATGGTATCCAGCGTGAAATTCCTTATGCTTCGAATTACGGCAGCTACCTTGAATATCTAAATTATATTACGCTTACTCGCCCCGACATCACGTACACTGTCGCATTGCGCTCAATGGGCGCCGATATCGTTCAACGGACGATAGATCATATGCAAACTTTTGGTCACTATATTCTGTTCTTTCCGATTTTTGTCGAAGGCTTGACAATTGCCGTACCTTCTTCGTTGTGGCCTGGGAAACCGCAACCTTTGTCGGTACAATTTTCACATGATATTTTCGGCATCGAGGGTGGCGTATCCCCGACTATTCTGGGTGAGGGATATTGGCATGGGGGCGTCCTGGGTATCATCGCCCTAATGACGCTTGCCAGCCTTCTCCATGCCTATTTCCGGTCGCTGGAGCAGCGTAGCAAAACAAGTGCATCCAGCGCGTTGCTCATGCTCTCGCTCTATCCGTCGCTCATAATGATGGCTGAGGCATTTCAGGGATATTTCAATGGCATCGTCCTGATCTGCATCGCCAACTGGCTATTCCGCCGTGCGATCGGTGCCAAGCCGTTGCCATCGTCTGATACCGGTAGCCCCATTCCCCATGATACCGTGGCCTGATCGGTCTGCCACCGCTGCGTCGTCGCCACCCGCACCACCTCGTCCAGGATAATCCGCCATGCTCCCGCTTGTGATCTGCGCTGGCCCCAGGGCCTTGCCCACGACCGTCGTCGCGTCCCATTACTATGCTGCGGATGGAATTCGGCCGATCGTTGTTCGTCCCGCCTCCTGCAAGGATCATGACGCTGACTTAGCGGTTGGAACGCGCTGTATCGATGATGAGGCTCTCGCGGGAGTGGAAGAGGTCAGTGCCTATCTGCGTGCACATCGCAATCGATTGGCCAGCTTCAACCGTGCTCCGGGCTGGTTCCTGCAACAGTTCATAAAGTTGTCTGCCGTGGCCACTCTGGATACCTATTATGTCTTCATCGCAGATGGCGACACGATCTTTTCGCACCGGCTATTGCGCGACGTACTGACCCAGCCGTCAGTTCTTACGACTGGCGAACGATATGAGAATTACGATCGGCTTCTAATCGCGCTGGGTCTTACGCCGCCCGAACTGAGTTGCGTAGCAAACGGGAACGTCTTCCCCAACGATCCGCTGCTGCGACGACTTGCGACGCCTGAGGGCTTCGTGTCGATCCTGGAAGATCACATCTTCCCGTCGAACGGGATGCTCGACTTTTCAGAATACCAGATCACCGGCAGCCTGTTGCAATCGCGCTTGGCGATGCGTCGTATCAAGATGTTCCGCCGCTTTGACCTGCTGATCAACAGTCTCGACGATATCCCAGCCGCGTTTGTCGATCGTGCGTTGCGACGGTATGATGCCGTCGCGGTCGAGGCCAATCATCGCCGCTCGTCAACACGGCGGATCGCCGCCCGAATATTTTATGGTATCGGGCGCAGTTGGTGAATCAAATCCATTCCACAAGCGATCAGGCAGCATCATGACCAACACGCGACGCGGTCGTCACGTCGTCGTGCGTACGCACGGCGGACTGGGCAACCAGATCTTTCAAATCCTATATGCTCGGCTACTGGCGGATGGCCGTGACCCCGAACTGGTCCACGATGCCAATTATCCCCATGCTTTTGGCCTGAGCACGGCATTTGCCGATCATGCGAAACCTTCGCCTGTCGCCAGGCTGATATCGCGCGTTCGCGTGCCCAAGCTACTTGAGCGGGCCCGCCTGTCGGCACGCGGCACGGTCACCATCGGCGGCACGACGTTCGCCGATGCCTATTTCCAAGGCACTCATTTCTACAGTTCTTTTGGGCGCGAGGCGATCCTCCGCGAGATTGACCGTATCCGGGGTGAACTGAACGTACGCCCCAACGAGATTGAGGGCGACGAACTGCACCACATCCGGCTGGGCGACTTCTTCAACGACGAACAGTCGCAGCGCATCTATCTGGCGGAACGTTTCAAGGAACTGCCCGCCGGGGCGTTCATCATCACCAACCGCGAAGACCTCGTGGAAGAGGCGATCCGTGGCCCCGAGCTGGCCGGACAAAATCTTTCTATCGTTCCCAGCGCCTCGGCGTCCGCCGATGAAACGTTGCGACTGATGAGCGGGTATCGCACCATCGTCTCGAATGACAGCACGCTGGCATTCTGGGCCGCATGCTTGGCTGGCCGTCGCCTGGTCACGCCCAGCCCGTTGCTCAATGCCTTGTTCGACCAGCTTCGCGCAGCAAGCTGAACCAAGACATGTGGTCACGGGCCTTTCGTCTGCTGATGGTCACCGGCTGCGGCGTTGGCGGAAGCCTCGTCAATTTCGCGGCGCAGGCGATCATCGCGTCCCGGTTCGGTGCTGGACAGAATGTCGACGCCTATGTCTTTTCACTGGGGTTGCCGACTTTCCTGGCCGGACTGCTGGCCACCTGCGTCAGCTATATCGCGGTCCCGGAGATTGCGCGCGTCGCCGACGATCCCGAGCGCGAGCGCCAGGTGTCGGGCCGGTTCCTGGGCGGGATCCTTCTCTTGGCGGTGGCGATGGCGCTCGGCGCAGTCCCGGCGCTGTTCCTCCAGCCCACGCTGTTGCTCCCCCCCGGCTCGACCATCCGGGACCAGCCGCTGCTGCCGTTGCTGATCGCGCTGGCATGGACGACCGGCGGAGTCCAGATCGTCAACGCGCTGCTGATCGCGCGCCTTAACGCAGTGGGTCGCCAGATTACCGCGGCGATGCTGTCGTTGCCGCCGGGCATCGTCTCCATCCTTGTGCTGTTGACGGTTTCTATCCGGGCCATATCCATCGTGGCTGTCGGCGTGCTGGTTGGCACGCTGGTCGTGACGCTGATCGGCTGGGGGGTGCAGCGCGGTCACTTCACTTGGCATCGGGGATCAAAATCCAGCGGAACGGCGACCGTCGCCGTCCGATCCTCGGCCTGGCTGTCAGTGGTCGCGCTGACATGCTTCTCCAGCTATGCCGTCATCGACTCCTTCTGGGCACCCCGTACCGGACAGGGTGCGCTTGCATCGTTGGGTTATGCACAGCGGATACTGATCGGTGCCGGTAACCTCGTCATCCTAGGTCCCTCGGCGATCGCCGTGCCGATGCTGGCACGGATCGCAGCGCATGGTGACGTCGCACAGTTCCGGCGCACCCTGGCACTGATCGTCCTGGGCATCGGCAGCGGCGCGGGGCTGATCGCGCTCTGCATCTTCGGCTTTTCCGACAAGATCGTATCGCTACTGTTCCAGCGCGGGGCCTTTGATGCCGACGCCGCACGGCAGGTCGCATCCGCCTTGGCGCATCTCGCACCGGGCATGGCGGGCATGTTGGTCGGGGTCATGCTCATGCGGGCGATCTTCTGCATCCCGGACAGTTTTCGCCATGCTGCGGTGCTTGGCATGGGTTGGTCCGTCCTTTATTTCGCCTTATCGGGACTTTTAGCCCGGCGGGGTGTGACCGGCATTGCCGACGCCTATAGCCTGGCCTGGGCTATCGCGGGGGTGGGCGGATCGGTCATCTTGTGGCAACGGGCTGGCACCTTACCCGGCGCGGGCGGGACTAAGACATCATCATGTTGAAACGGTCAATCGATGTGACGGCCAGCGCCGTCGTACTGCTGGTCACCCTGCCCTTTCTGGTAGCGGCCGCGCTTGCGGTACGGTTCAGCTCGCCGGGTCCGGTCCTGTTTCGGCAACATCGGGTCGGGCGTAACGGGCGGGTGTTCGAAATCCTGAAGTTCCGGACGATGCGTGTGGCCCAGGACACGACCAATGCGATCACGGTCGGGCGCGATCCGCGGATCACGCCGGTCGGCCACTTCTTGCGCCAGAGCAAGATCGACGAGCTGCCGCAACTGGTGAACGTGTTGCGCGGCGATATGAGCCTCGTCGGCCCGCGCCCTGAGGTGCCGCACTATGTCGCGCTTTATCCCGAAGACCTGCGTCGCCGCATCCTCTCCGTCCGTCCCGGTATTACCGACCGAGCCTCGATCAAATATCGCAATGAGGCCGAATTGCTCGCCCGCCAACCCGATCCCGATGCCTATTATCGCTCGGTCATCATGCCTGATAAATTACAGATCGCGGCCCACTATGCCGATCGCGTGTCGGTCGCCGAGGATATTCGAGTGATCCTGGATACGCTGAAGGCGGTGATCCGGCCGGAGCCGATCCATTGAGCGGCCCCGTCATAGATGGTCGGCCACTCGATATCTGGATCGTCAATCCCTACGGCACCCTGCCCAGCGAAGGATGGCGTGAATATCGCAGCAGCATGCTCGCGCGGGCGCTGGCCGCGCGTGGCCATCGTCCGACCTGGTTCCTGTCGAATTTCGAGCATCGTTCGAAATCCTTTCGCCAGCAAGTGCACGCCGATCCGGCATTGCCCGGCGTGGCGATCCACTGCCTTCCTGCGCAGCCTTATGAGCGCAACATCTCGTTCGGTCGGATCCGGTACGAGCAATCCTTCGGTCGGGCGTTCGCCACGGCCAATCGGACCCTGTCCAAGCCAGATGCCATCGTCCTGGCCGAACCGTCGCTATTCTTCGGCGGACCGGTGCGACGCTATGCGCGCGAAAACGGCATTCCACTGATCGTCGACATTCTCGACCTGTGGCCCGAGATGTTTGTGGTCGCTGCGCCAAAGCCGTTGCGCCCGTTGGCGCTCCCCTTGCTGGCGCCGCTCTATACCCGTCGGCGCAAGCTTCTGCGCGAGGCGACCGGCGTCGTGGGGTGTACGGCCGGTTATGCCGATGTGGCACGGGCGGTGACGCGCTGCCCGGTCGACACCTTCTATCTCGGTGTCGATGTCGCCGACGTTCGTCGCACGATGCGGGACATTCCCGATGCCCGGCGTCTGCCGCCCTTTGACGGGCTAACCTGCGTTTATGCGGGCACGTTGGGCGATGCATATGATATTCCCAGCTTGGCCGCATCGGTCGAAGCGCTGGCCCCGCTGGGTCGCGTGCGGATTGTAATGGCGGGGGACGGCCCGGAACGGCCAAGGATCGAACAACTCGCGCGGGCCTATCCTGAAACGCTGGTCTTCCTGGGCAAGGTCGCGCCGCACGAACTCGGCCCGATCTATGCGCAGGCCCAGATCGGTCTGTGTTCCTATGCACCGGGGTCAGTGGTCGAGATGCCGGTCAAGTTGTTCGACTATTTGGCTGCTGGCTTAGGCTTCGTTACGTCTCTCGATGGCGAGATACGTGCACTGATCGATGGCGGTGCGGGCGTCCATTGCCATCCGGGCGATCCCACTGCGCTGGTCAAGGTGCTGGCCGAGCTTTCTGCGGCGCCGCAGCGCGTTGCCGCCATGCAACAAACCGCCAATGATTATGGCGAGCGCTTCGACCAACACCAGCAACACGCCGCCTTTGCATCTTTCATTGAACGACTAATCAAGCCCTAAACGCTCCATCGCGTAGCCGGGCTGACCAGTCTTCGATGACCTGCGCGTCGAAATAACTGTCCCGTACACGGGAGTCATCGAAATGTAGCGCATCGCCCTCGCGGACATCCCCGACGATGCGCGCGGGGATTCCGCGCGCGATTGCAAAATCGGGGACGTCGCGGGTAACGATCGCGCCAGCATCGATACGGGCGCCGCGCCCGATCGTCACGCCGGGCAACACGATCGCCCCCGCCCCGATAAAGGCGAATGCACCGATCTGAACCGGACCGAGCGTGTAGCCCGGTCGATTGGCTGCTTCGATCTCGATAAATCGGTGGCCACAAAGGCGGATAGCATCCTGGCTGCCATGCGACAGGATGCCCGACCAAGTTGCCATCTGTACCCCTTCGCCGATCGTCACCCCCGCACTGCCGTCAACATGGCAATAATGGCCGATCCAGACATTATCGGCGATCGCGATAGAGCGGCGATCAATGAACGTGGCTGACGAACTGATCCTCGTCCGTTGGCGAAACTGCCCACTGACCCGGTCACGATAGCCGTAGGCTACGAAGGGGCGTTGCAGCCCGGCCAACAGATTCATGGCACGCGAAATCAATCGCCCCAATGGAGAGAGATAAACTCGCCTGAACACACTGGTCTCCCGTAATCCGTCGTTTTCGTATCAGGCGGCGGGGGGCATGTCTCCCCCGCGCCGCCCGACAAATTCCGGCACCAGCGTTTGCAGTTCGGCGACCAGACCTGCTTCGTCATTCTGCTCGATCATCGCCTGCAATCGCATCAGCGCGGGTTCCAGGCGTTCCCACGGGATGAAGGCCTCGCTGGCCTTCATGATAAGCGGGTGATCGGATGCTTCGGCCGCATCCTCGATCAGCAGTTCCTCATAGAGCTTCTCGCCCGGTCGCAGCCCGACTTCACGGATTTCGATGTCACCGTCAGGATTGGCTTCGTCTCGGACGGTCAGGCCTGAAAGGGCGATGACACTGTATGCCAAGTCCAGAATCTTTACCGGTTCACCCATATCGAGCAGGAAGACCTCGCCGCCACGCGCCATCGCTCCGGCCTGGATGACCAACTGCGCGGCCTCTGGGATCAGCATGAAGTACCGCGTCATTTCGCGGTGCGTGATCGTCACAGGCCCGCCCGCATGGGCCTGTGCCCGGAACAGGGGAACGACCGAACCGCTGGACCCGAGTACGTTACCGAAGCGCACCATGCTCAGGCAGGTGTCATTTTGCTGTACCGCAAGGGCCTGAAGCACCTGTTCGGCCAGCCGCTTGGTCGTGCCCATGATGCTGGTCGGGCGAACCGCCTTGTCGGTGGAAATCAGCACGACATGCGCGGTCCCGTGACGCAATGCCGCCTGGGTCAGGCGCAATGTCCCGATCACGTTGTTCCGAACCGCTTCGACCACGTTCTGTTCGACCAGCGGTACATGCTTGTAGGCAGCCGCATGGAACACCAGCTGCGGCTTCCAGGTGCCGAACACATGGTCCATCATCCGCACATCGGCGACCGATCCCAGCAGGGGTACGATCTCGATATTTAATCCGTCGATTGCGATCAATCCCGACAGCTCGCGGTGAATGGCATAAAGCGCATATTCGCTGTGATCGAGCAGCAGCACCGTCTGGGGAGCATTGTCGACTATCTGGCGACATAATTCGCTGCCGATTGACCCGCCAGCGCCGGTCACCAAGACCACATTACCCGTTACGTTACGTCGCAGCAACGCGACATCCGGTGCTACTCGATCGCGGCCCAGCAAGTCGTCGATCGTAATTTCATGCAGATCAGAGACCTTTACGCGCCCGTGTACGAGGTCAAGCATACCCGGCAACGTACGGACATTGACCGCAAAGCGGCGCAGATCAGAGATAATCTCGTCTCGGCGCTTTCGGGTGGCAGAAGGAATGGCAAGTAGCACGTCGGTAATCTGCTTCTGTACAATTACCTCGCTCAGTTGAGTAGGGCGATAAACGCGCAGTCCGTCAAGTGTTTGGCCAGATAAGGTGATATCATCATCGACAAAACCGGTAACTTTCATTTCCTGACTCTGGCGAAGGGCCATTAGCAACTGACGTCCTGCCGAGCCCGATCCATAGATCAGGACATTAGGAAGATTGTTACCTGTCCGCTCTGAAGCCAACATCTGTAGAAATTGGGATATCAGTACCCGCGTTGTCAAAATAACCAGCACAAGCATAGCCGGTTGCAAAAGACCCAATGTTCGCGGAACTCCATTGATTCCATAATAAGTAAATATCCCAGCATAGGGAATTGCGTAAATAAGAATGTTACGGGCCAACATCCTCGTTGTTGCAGCGCTCACGTAACGAAATAGAGTTCTATAAGCATGACCCAAAGAAAAAACTGTAATAAGAAGCATTACCGACAGCATAATTGAAAAGACAATTGGCCGTGTTGGCGCCGGTAAATATCCGAGTCTGAGATAAATTGCTATGATCGACGCAATTACACACCCCAAGGCATCGCTTGCGATGACCAAAGCCCGTTTAATACCGCGCGGCGCGCCGATTAGAGACGGCGTCACACCTTCTCGTACGACCGTGCTCGCGTTTGTTAGCATCCGTTGCATGTAATATCTCGAACCGAAAATAGTGCCCGTCTATGGGTGATGCCCAGCCTGCTACTCCGATCCCGGACATCCGGCAACCAAGTGGCTGTTGACCAGGAAAATGATATAGCGAGTCGGTGTGGTTTTATTGCCAAAACCCTGTTTCATCGTATCACCCGAGAAGGTGGCAGAACGTAGCAGTCGCTTTGATCCTACAATCCTGGCTCTCATGGCCGGCCAAGTGAAGCACGTGAATATTCTTGATGTTTCACTTGACGTTATAAGTCTATATCATGCCGGGCGAAACAAAGCCAGTTATCTGGCATAAATATAGCTCTATACCCTGATCGCTTATAGGCGACTTCTTCAACAGACATGGCTCTGATTATTATAGGATCTGAATCAAAAAATAAAACAAGCACTAAAGGACATTATAATATTTATCGATGAGGGTTTCAGGATTGGAATGAGACTCACGTACCGAAAGCGCTTCATCAAGTGTCGCGCCTAGCCGCGCGAGCATGCGCCCAAGCGCACCGCCCACGGTGACCTGTGCCAATTCGCGACATGACAGCTGGTTCTTAAGTCGTTCTTGCTCGTTGGTTTGATCCGATACATGCTGGAGTGTATCGTCGGGCACCGGCGCGGGACGCAGCCAGCGGGGCAGCAGGGACAGCAACTTCTTCGGCTCGACCGGGCGATACGCATTGGACGTCTGCTCGAAGCGCGGCCCCGGCCCCTCCCCTTCCATCCGGCGGAAGCGGCGTTGGCGGATCAGGAAACCGGCATCCTCCAGGATCTGGAGCGCGCGTGCCACCGTGGCGCGGCCGAGCGCGGTGGCGGACGCCAGCCGGTCATAGCTGGGATAGACCTTGCCGCCGTTCAGGCGGGCGAGGGTGCACAGTTCCTCGTACACCCGCACCGCGCCTGCGGTTAGCCCCGCGAGCAGCTTTTCGGGCCCGGTCAGGTCGCGGCCCTCCACCCTCGCCTCGCGCTTGATGCGGCGGCCGGTGTCGAGCGCCATGCGGATCAGGCGGTCGCACTCGCCCTTGGCGGGCTTGGCGAAGAAGCCGTCTTCGAACGTGCCCGCCTCGATACTGCCGCGTCGTACGCCGGCACGGCGGGGGGCTGCACCCCCCTGCCCTCTTGTCGCCTGGGCGAGCACGCGCGCCGTCGCTTCACCAAAGGTGAACGCCGTCATCTTCCTTCCCTTCACATCCGGGGCCGGACCAAAAAAGACAAAGAAAGAGCGTGGCGCGAAGCGCGCATCCTTGAACCGCAGGGGCGACAGGCGTATCAGGAGGAGGTGAGTGACACCTCCGGATCGACGTTTGGCGACGTCGCTCCATTCTAAACCTGGGATGCCCGGCCTTCGTGCCGGGCTTTCCTTTATGTGGTCACGACCGCTCCCATATCCTGCACAAGCTGCTCTCGCAGATCTCGACCCGCGATATGGGTTAATCTCGCAGTGAATCTCCAACAAGGAAAGCAGTCGGGATTCGTGCTTTCGAGTAGGAATTCAAAAAAACACGCTCAATTCGATCGAAATCGGGCGTGTCGTTCGTGCTTTCGAGTATCAATTCACACGCACAATTCGTGCTATCGAGTATGAATTGACGGCGCTTCCGCGAATCACCCCTCGACGTGATTCGGATCCTCCCCGGAAGGCTCGGCCAGCGCCCTGGGACGCGCGGTGATGATGACCTTGGCGGCAGGCGCCCGGCGCCCCCTGCCCCGGCCCTCCACGGGCTCCTCCGGCTCGGCATCCTCGGCGATCGCGACCTGATAGCCGGGGACGGCGTCGGCCTGCGCGATCGCCTTCATCGCGGCGCGGAAATTGGCCAGCGGGTTCTGATAGCCGACCTGGAGGCGGAAGGTCGCCAGATCGATCTCCAGCCGCCCGTCCTCGGCGGTGGCGCACGCGACCTCATAGATGCGCCGCTCGACGGGGCCGAGCTGGAAATAGGCCGTGGCATAGGCCAGCACCTGCTTGTCGCGCAGGATCGCGCGGTGCAGCCAATCGCACAGCCGCACCTTCACCGCCTTCAGGCGGCGCTCGCCGGTGCGGGTCTTGGAATAGTGCAGCCGCGCCTCGGACAGCCACGAGAAGAAGCCCTCCTCCCCTTCCCCGCCCGCCTCGATATTGGTCTTGATCTGCGTATCCTGCAGCCGCTCCAGCGCCTCGGACAACCGCTGGTAGGAGCGCGCCGAATGGTTCGCCCCCGTAACGGAAACAGGTCGTGCGCGGTGAAGATGAAGTCCTGCCCCACCTCCTCGCCGCGCTCGATCTTCCCCGCCATCAAGCTGGCGATGTAGAGCACGATCTCCTTGTCATAGATGGTCGCCACCCCCTTGGCCGACGGGCGCACTTCGATCGCGACATTGGCATGTTGATAGGTCAGCGGCCTCATCCAGGCGGTCTTGCTGAGCGCGAAAAAGGGAAAGGCCATCAGCGAGCGCTCGCTGCGGATCTCGCTGGTGAGAGGGCTGTCGAGATAGAACAGGTCGCGTTGCGCGAGCGCGGCCGAGCGGGCCGGTGCGGTGTCTTTTTGGGGCAGGGAAGTGGGCATTCGCGTCATGTTTGTATTCATACTCGAAAGCACGAACTTTGGGGTGGGCTAGCGGGGCAACCCTTCGGAAATAGGGGCTGGGCAGCGTTCCATTCGTGCTTTTGAGTATGAATTGGGCGATTGCGATGAGGATCGTGGATCAGGACGGCATGGCATGATTCAAGACAGGCCCTTCCCTGACGAAGGGGGGGATCGTTTCTGCCCCCGCTATTTCAGGCAAAAAGGTCGCGAATGGCACTCGACCGGAACTGATTGCGCAACCGGCGTCGGCGATGCTCGTGCGCGTCGTGACGCATGTGGCAGGCTTGGCAGAGCGCTGCCAGATTGCGCGGGCGGTTGTCGCCGGGGTCGTGATTGAGGTGCGCGCTGGCCAGCACCACGCGCGTCCGGCGGAACGGCAGGGGCGGCGCGATGCCGGCGAGGCCCGGCTGCGCGTGGATCATGGCGACGGGGCTGGGCAGCTTCCTCACCCCCCTGCCCCGCCCATCGCGCCAGCGGGCGCGGGTGTCGTCCCACCAGGTTCCATCGCCGAGATGCACGATGTTGCGTCCGTGGGGCCGTCCGCAGTGCTCGCACCGCCCCTTGGCGCGGTCGAAGCGGATCAGCGCGGACAGCTCGCGCCAATCGATCGGGTAGAGCCAGCGATGTTCGCGTGCGATCGGCATGGCCCTTTGTGAATCGATAGGCGGCGAACCAAAAGCGAAAAGGCGACTGATTCAAAAAACTCATCAAGCTCTTTAAAGAAGCTCAAAAAACATATCTCAGCGGTTAGAGCGTTAGATGAGATTTAAGGGGTTAGGCCCCGTTTTCCACAGGCTAAAACGCAGAATTCGCTCGCTTTTTAGGGGCCTTCGCGTTCCCGACATATCGAGTATCTGTTCCTGGAATATCGTGATGGCCGTTCCCGATGTATCGCCCGACCGTTCCGGGAGTGTCGTTGCCCGTTCCCGATATATCGAAAAGGCGTGACGGACGCCGCTGGAACGGGTCGGATTGAATCAGTTTTTGACCGATCGCGCGTGGTGAGGTTCAAAGTTGCAACCCGCCGCTACGCGCGATCGGAATGAGGATCGAATACGCGATATTTCAGGAACGCGAATGGGCTACGCATCCCCCTCCTGCGTCCTAATTTTAGCGGCTAAAATGTCGGGGAGGGGGCGGCATCGGCGCACCCCCCTCCCCTCTCGTCAGCGTAGCAGGTGCCGGTTCTTGGCGTCGAAGCGGCGCACATAGCCGATGAAGGCGTTCTGATAGCTGACCGGCGTGCGGGCGGGATCGCCCTCGACCCAGGCTTTGAATTCGGCGTGCAGGGTCTGATAGTCCCAGCCCGGACATTCGGACCGCAGCAGCGCCAGCGTCGCGTCCGTGATTTCCCCGAAGGTCGACCGGGTCGACAGGCTTTTGACGCTGCGCTGGATCAGCGCGCTGGCATCCAGGTCGCGGTCGGCGGGGGGCGGTGGAGTGTCCTCCGGCGTCGATGCCTTGAGCTGTCGGGCGGCAGCGGCCTTGGCCTTCTTCGGGGGGGCAGGTACGGCTGGCGTGGCCCCCTCCCCTTCCGCCCGCCTGCGCATCCTGAGGCTCGGTTCGCGTTTGCCCTCGGCCTGCTCGAGCGTCAGGGCATAGCCGGGCAGCTCGTTGCGTTCGGCGATCTTGGCGATCTCGAACTTGAAGCGGCGATATTGCCCCTCGGCCCCCGATTTCTCGAACAGGGTCGGCATGGAGATGGCGAAGCCCCCCTCCCCCGCCCCGCCAGCATGTTTGCGCGCGACCTTGTACAGCCAGCGCTCGCGGCCGCCCGAAATGTCGAAATAGGCGCGGTCGATCGACAACACGCCGCCCGTCATCATCACGCCCTCATAGAACCAGCTCGACAGCTCGATGGTCATGCCGCGCGAGCGTTCGGTCTTTTCGTCGACCAACTGGGTCCAGCCGTCGAGCCAGCTGAACGTCGCCTCGCGCCGGTTCTCCGCCCGGATATTGGTTTTGACCGTGGTCGACACCAGCCGGTCCAGCGCCTGGCCGAGCAGCTCATAGGCGCGTCCCGTCGGCTGGCGGCCGATCGCGCGGAGCAGGTCATAGGGCATTAGGTGCAGCTTGCGCGGCACGTCGTTGATCCCCCGACGCGCCATGTCGGCCAGCATCGAGGCGCAATAGATCAGGATGTCGGCATCCCAGATCGTCGCCATGCCGTAATCGGGGTTGCCCGACACATGCACCCACAGCTTGCCGTCGGGCGAGCGGTAATCGATCGGCTTGACCCGTTTCGACTTGGCCAGGCTGAAGAAGGGCCGCTCCATCATTTCGCGCTGATCGCGCAGCGGCAGGTCGGCGAGATAGGGCAGGAACAGCTCGAACTGTTCGGCCGATCCGTCCTTGGGCTTGGTACTCATGCGGCATGACCCCGGCGCATGTTTCCCCGGGGAAACATGCGGGATGGGCGGACGACGGTGTTTCCCCGGGGAAACATCAGGGCTGAAGCCCCCTACCCGTCTGTTCGAGATGCTCCAGAGCACCGCGCAGCGCCTTCACGATTTCCTCGATATCCGCGCCTGACCCGGCGTGCAGCCGCACCGTCACGCCTTGGCGATTGGCCGACTGGACCGACAGGACGGGGCGGCCATAACGGTTGTGATAGCTGTAACGCTCCGGCTCGCCGTCCTCGCCCGCCATCATCTTCGCCGCCCCCAGCAACCGGCGCAGCACGTCCGCTGCGGGAATGGCGGGCTCGCCCGCCTCGCGCCGGGCCGTTTGTTCGCGCGCGATGACCCGCGCCACGCCGGTGATCGCCTGGGCCTCGCCCTTGTCCTGCATCGCCTGCGCCAGCGCATAGCCGGGCTTGAGCTGCACCTCATGCGGCGAGGCGAAGGCCGCGATCACCTCGTCCGGCAGCGCGGCGACCTTCAGCATCTTGGACAGCCAGCCCTTGGACAGCTTCAGTCGCTCGGCCATGCGGGTCTGGTGGTTGCCATAATGGGTGGTCAGCGCGGCCAGGTAATTGCGCGCCCGCTCCAGGTCGGAGACATCGGCGCGCGCGCGGTTTTCCAGATCGGCGAGGCGGAAGGCGGCCTCGTCATCCAGTTGCGCGACCTGCGCCACGAACATCATGTCGGGATAGCTGTTCGCGCGCAGCCAGCTGATCGACCAGTGGCGGCGGGTCCCTGCGATCACCTCATAATCGTGATCGGGATCGCCCTCGATCCGGCGGACCACGGCGGGCACCTTCTGGCCCCCTTCGGCGATGATCGAGTCGATCAGCTCGCGGCAATGCGCCTCGGTCAGCAGATCGTAATTGCGGGCATTGCCCGACCAGATCTTCACCCGCGCCGGGTCGAGCAGCAGCTGCGTGACCTGGCGCACCTCGCCGCTGGCGACGCGGGCGAGCGCGGACTCGCGCCCCAACAGCGTGGTGGTGCGGACCCGGTCCGCCTTGGCCTCGTGCGCCGGGGCAGGGGAGGGGGCATCGCCTTCTTCCTCCGCCAGCAGGGCCGCCAGATAATCGGATTGTTTACGCGCCATGGATTTCCTCCCCGGCAGAACATTGCAAGAACATTATCGTGTAGGAAAGCGGGGATTTTGCGGTGCCAGCCCGCTCCCCCTCCCGGCCACCCACACGGTATGCTGATGGGAGGTCGGGAGGGGGAGCGGGCTGGCACCGCCCCGAAACGCGCTCTTTCGCGCGTTTCGCAAACTCAAGCCGCCGCATGGATCACCGCCTCCTCGCTCAGCGGTTCGACCCGGCCCCAGCCCTGACGGACCAGCTGCTCGACCTGGCGGAGCGCCTCGTCCAGATTGGCGCGGCAGCGTTTGTGCGTCTTGGGCGTGCCGATCGGCTTTTCCAGCTCATAGACGGTCATCATCCGCATCGCGGCATGGCTGATTTCCGCGGACTCCAGGATCGGCACGGGCAGCAGGGCAGGGCCGAAGCTCTGCTCCATGATCGCGCGGACCATGGCGTGGCTGGGGTCGTTGCCGTCGAACTTGGAACAGATCAGCCGGACGAACTGGTAATCGACCTCGATCCCGGCACCCGTCAGCTGGTTGAGCACCTGATCCATCATCGACAGGAACTGGACGGTGGAACAGAAATCGGGCGTCGTCGCGGCCATCGGCACCAGCAGCGCATTGGCGGCCTGCATCACCGCCAGGCTGATCGTGCCGAGCGCGGGTGGCGGATCGAGCAGCACCACATCATAGTTGCGCGCCAGATCGGCCAGCCCGGCCTTCAGCTTGCGGAAGCGCGCGGCCAACACCGATCCGCCATCGCTGCCCGCCGCGGCCAGCTCATATTCGACGTCGAACAGTTCCAGGTTCGACGGGATCAGGTCGACATTGGGCCAGGGGGTTGGCTTGACCGCATAGGCCAGATCGCTCTGCGTCGGGTCGATCGACAGATAGGGGTAGAGCGTCTCTTCGCGTGTGACGTTGAAATGCGGGTTAAAGCCGAACAAGGTCGTCGTCGTCGCCTGGCTGTCGCAATCGACGACCAGCACACGATAGCCTTGGACCGCGAAATAATGGGCAAGGTGGGTGGTCACGGTCGACTTGCCGACGCCGCCTTTGAAGTTCTGCACCGCGATGATCGCGGGAATATCCAGCGGCGCGCGGGCCGGTGAGGCGCCCAGCACCTCGCGCATCCGCAACAGCTCCTCGACGGTATAGCCTTGGCGACGGCCATTGTCGGTGGTCGGGGCAGGGGGGAGGCGGCCATCCTCTTCCGCCATGCGGATGCGGTTGGTCGAACAGCCGAGCAGCTGCGCGGCCTCCGCGATACCGAAGCGGACGTGCAGACCTTTCCGGCTTTCGGGCAGGAACGCCTTGCGGCGCAGCCGCTCGATCATCCGCTCCCCCGCGCTGGCCAGATCACCGATCTGGGACAGCATTGCATGATCTTCCGCCACTCACACACCCCTTGAAGCTTTTGGTGATGGTTAATGGCAAAGTTCATTCAATCGGGCAAGATGCCGGGGTTAGCGCGGTGTTTCCCCGGGGAAACTTAATCCTCCCCGGCATGGGGAGGGGGACCGCCGCGAAGCGGTGGTGGACGGGGCGTGCTACACAGGACGTCCCTTGCGGAAGCCCCCCTCCGTCAGCGCTAGGCGCTGCCACCTCCCCGTGCCGGGGAGGACCATCGGGACACCATCCAGACCGCCATCACGATCATCATCAGATTCTCGGTCAGCGACAGGAAGCCCAACGGCACGTTGCTCGCGCCCCCGACACAGGCGCATTTCAGCTCGCGCCGGTCGATATAGACCGCCTTGACCACCGACACCGCGCCGACGCCCCCGATGAACAGCGCGATCGGCACCGAGGCCCATGTCAGCACGCCTGCAATCATCAGCACCCCCGCCAGCCCCTCGGCGAAGGGATAGACATAGGAATAGGGCACCCAGCGCTTGGCAAGCAGGTCATAGTTCAGGAACATCGTCGCGAAGCTCTCGACATTCTGGAGCTTCAGCAGCGCCAGCACCGCCATGCTGAACGCGATGAACCATTCGACCGCGCGGCCCGTGAAGGGGGTGGCATAGACCGCCTGGCTCGCGGCCAGCGCCATCAGCGCGGTCATGACGAACAGGGCGATAACCGGGCGGTAGCTGGTCGCCTTGGGATCGGCGACCCGCTTGCCGAAGAAGCGGCGCAGATCGTCATAGCCGCCGACCCGCTCGCCCCCGACGAAAATCTGCGGCGTGGTCTTCACGCCATGCTCGGCCTTGAAGGCGTCGGTCTCCTCGCGGGTGCGCAACCAGTGATCCTCGACCGCGTACCCCTGTCGACGGAGCAGGTCCTTGGCCTTCAGGCCGTAGGGGCAGGTGTGGGTGGGCATCACCATGCGGTACAGCGTGGCTTTACGGGTCGCGGTCATGGTCCTTCTCCGGCTGGGGTCCATGCGCCATATGGCATCCGTACCATGGTACGGAGTCAAGACATGGCCGATTTGACCATCGCCGGACTGGCGCGCGAGGGCGGGGTGGGGGTGGAGACGATCCGCTATTACCAGCGGCGCGGGCTGATGCCCTTGCCCGAACGCGCGCCAGGGCCGGGCCGGGCAGGTGGTATACGCCGCTATGGTGAGGACGATGTGCGGCGGTTGCGCTTCATCCGCGCAGGGCAGGGCGCGGGCTTCACGCTGGAGCAGATCGGCGAGCTGCTCGCGCTCGACGCGACCGACGACCGGGCGCGGGTGCGGGAGTTGGCCCGGACGCGGATCGAAGCGCTCGATGCGCAGATCGCGGCGCTGCAAAAGGCGCGCGGGTCGCTGGCGCATCTGGCAAGCGAATGCGGGAGCGGCGGGGAGGGGCCTTGCCCGATCCTGATGTCGTTCGAGGGTTAGAGTCCTTCCCCTTCAGGAGTATTCAGGTAAACCGCGCCCCGCGCGGTTTAGATCAGGCTGGGAGCCTGATCGACCTGATACTGGGTTGGGGTGGGGCCTCTCCATCAGCGTCCCGCCTGCGGGAATGCCCCACCCCCGGCCCCTCCCCTGAAGGGGAGGGGAGGATAATAGCTCGCGTGGGCCAGGAACGCGCGGAGCGACTGTGGGAAGTCCTTGAAATGCGGTCCCTTGTCCGGCTGCCATAGGTCGCGACCCCGCTCATAATGCGCCAGCATCTTCGCCCAGGCGGACCGGAACCGCCCCGCGCGGGTGGCGTCGGCGACATAGGCGGCGCAGGCGCCGTTGCGGTAGGTTTGCGTCGACAGGCAGCGCGGCTCCAACCGCGCCATGTCGGCCGCGAAGACCGGACGCAGCGCCGGGTCACGGCTTTCGTCGACGACGCGGCCTTGCTTGACCGCGAACACGCGTGGCGGGCGCGGGGTGCAGGCGTTGCAGCCGAAGGCGTTGCCGAACGCCCCGTCCTCCAACGTCAGGTCGATATACCCGTCCCCCGACAGGTCGCGCCGTTCGTCGGCGATCTGGCCCTGCAACAGGTGGTCCGGTGTTTGGGGGAGGGGAAGGACGCGATAGCCCGCCCCGCTCGGGACTAGGAACTGCATGCTCAGAGCACCCGCCGATCCGCCCGACTGGCTTTCGACTATGACGCCGGGGCGGGGATCGCTGCGCCCGAACCGCACGACCGCGATCCGGGCATAGCCGCCCTGCCGGTCGGTCGTCACCGACATCGGTTCGACCCCCGTCGCCTGCACCGTGACTCGCGCCTGGTTGTTATAGCCGTCGCAGCTGCATCCGGTATCGTCCACGGGATGCGCGGGGCAGGGCAGGGGGGCGACTTCCACGGTCACGCCGCCCGAGGTGAAGGCCATCGGCGCGCGGCTCGACGGCAGCCAGGTCTGGAAATGGCCGATCGGCACGGCCGCCTCCGCAGCGCTGGCGAAAAGAAGCGCAGATAGTAGCAGAAGATGCATGGGAATCACCCGAGAGGACGGGACCGTCCCGGCGCGATGATGCGAAGGTCCGTATCGATCCGCAAGCGGCCCGATCAGCTGGCCGTCGGCTTCGCCTTGGCCCGCTGCTGCGCGATATAGCCGAGCTCGTGCTGTGCGACGGCATCCTTCGGGTTGATCGCCAGCGCGTCGCGATACCGCTTCTCCGCCTCGTCATAACGGTGCAGCTCGGTCAGCGCATAGCCCTGGCAGCGCAGCGCCGCGCCCTGTTGCCTCGGCTTGAGCGCGGGATCGGCGATGGCCGCCGCCTCGCCCGCCTTGGTGCAGATCGCCAGCATGTGCGGCCAGTCCTTTTCCAGCCGGATCAACTGGCCATATTCGGTCTGATACTGTGCATACATCGGCGCCAGCGTCAGCAGGCGTTCGTAGATCGCCTTGGCCTCCGCCATCCGGCCGAGATCGACCAGCGCATAGCCCTTCAGATAGAGCGCGGTGCAATAGCCGGGCGGCACCGCGACCGCCGCCACCTTATCCTTGGCCGCTATCGTCAGGTACAGCAGCGTCTCCTGCACCGACATGCCGCAATAGATGCGCCGGGTTTCCCGCGCGAGGTCCGCGTCATAGGCGGCAAGGACGGGGGCCAGCGCATCGATCGCCGCCTGGGGCTGGTGATTGCGTACCAGCTGGGCGGCGGCTTGAAGCTGCGGTGTCATCCGTTCGTCGAGCGACGGGGTTTTGGCAGCCGGAGGGGCAGGGGCCGCCTGTACGGCCAGTGCCAGTGCCGCGATCGAAGACAACAGGCTCATCGCCACTCCCCCTCAACGGTGCGGGCCTCGCACGGTTCGGGACAAGCCTATACCATCGGCCCCGGCGGACTCCTGACGGCATCATGACGAAGATGTACCGGACGGCGGGCATCCGATGCCTCGACCCATTCCGATCGCGGGCATAGGATCGGCCCATGGCGTGATAGGACATTGTCGATGGGGGCATGGGGCGCACTGATCATGAGCTTCTTCGGCGCGGTGTTCGCTTCGATGACGCTATATTGGCAATGGCACCTTCACGGGGTCGCTCTGGCTGTGCCCTTTCTGGGGTTCATCCTGATCGGTATCGCCGCGAACCATGTGATCCGCATGCCGGGTGAGGGCATCAAGCCGTCGCCGGGCGAAGAACGCGCCATCATGTGGAGCAGTATCGGCGAAGGCGTCGGTCTGTTCCTGGCCGCCAACATCGTCATGAACCTGCATCGGCCCGATCTTCTTTTGCCGTCGATGGCGCTGGTGGTCGGGCTGCATTTCCTACCGATCGCTTTCGCAAGCCGTTTCCGTCCATTCTATGCTCTGGGAACGGCGTTGATCGTCGCAGCGGTCCTGGGCTTCGTCATCAAAGCCCCGACGGGCGGCGAGGTGGCGGGGTTGATGGCCGCCGGTGCGCTCTGGCTGGCGGCCGGCATGGCCCTGCGTCGCGACGGAGTGGCAAAGGCGCGCACGGCCTGACCTGGCGATTGGCGCGCGGCGACGGAACCAACCCGCAGCCCCGCCGCTATGCCCGGCATGGCCCATGACGACGACAAGCCCATCCACCGCGCCGTCCCCAGCGGTCGCTTCGCCCGTGCGGGCGCGTTCGGGCGGCTGGCTGGTGGGGTCGCGGGCGGGATGCTGGCCGAGGGGGCGCGCCGGCTGGCGAGCGGCGAGCGGCCCAAACTTGGCGACCTGATGCTGACGCCGGGCAATGCCGCGCGGGTCGCCGACCGGCTGTCGCACCTGCGCGGCGCGGCGATGAAGCTGGGGCAGATGATCTCGATGGATGCGGGCGACCTGTTGCCGCCCGAACTCCAGACCATCCTCGCCCGGCTCCGCGACCAGGCCTATCGGATGCCGCCCGCGCAGCTCGACAAGGTGTTGAAGGCGCAGTGGGGTGCAGACTGGCGACGCCGCTTCCGCCATTTCGAGGCCGCGCCGATGGCGGCCGCCTCGATCGGGCAGGTCCACCGCGCGACGCTGCCCGATGGCCGGGTGCTGGCGATCAAGGTGCAATATCCCGGCGTGCGGGACAGCATCGGCTCGGACGTCGACAATGTCGCGACCTTGCTGCGCGTGTCGAACCTGATCCCGCCCGCGATCGACCTGAAGCCGCTGCTCGAGGAAGCCAAGCGGCAGCTCGCCGAGGAAGCGGACTATATTCGCGAGGCCGAGCGGATGCGCGCCTATGGTGAGCGGCTGGCGGGGGATCCACGCTATGTCGTGCCCGTGCCCGACGCCGCGCTGACCACGCCCTTGGTGCTGGCGATGGACTTCGTGCCGGGCCAGTCGATCGAGACTTTGGTCGAGGCCCCCCAAGAGACGCGCGACACCGCGATGACCGCGCTGATCCAGCTGGTCCTGCGCGAGCTGTTCGACTTCGGCATGATGCAGACCGATCCGAACTTCGCCAATTATCGCTGGCAGGCC
>Ga0233425_10000234_pt1 | contig 145425 bp, 111 predicted proteins | sample Watercolumn_Towu_2_FD_181712 | JGI IMG/M metagenome (GOLD analysis project Ga0233425, IMG submission 181712) | Freshwater microbial communities from Lake Towuti, South Sulawesi, Indonesia - Watercolumn_Towuti2014_140_MG | ecosystem: Environmental > Aquatic > Freshwater > Lake | place...
GTAGGGCCCCCGGCGTAGTCGAAGGATGCGGAGCGGCTTTCAGGCAAGGCCGCACCCTTCGACTGCGCAGCGCGGACTGATGCGCTGCTCCGCTCAGGGTGCTTGTAACTAACTTTGAATACACCCAAACGATTTGACGGGATCGAGATCGGATAGTATAGTGCGGCCGGAAGGGCCCGCAAAGCGAAATGAACCAGATCATCGAGCTCACCCTGGATGCGATTGCCCACGGCGGCGAGGCGCTGGGCCGGCACGGCGGCAAGGTCATCTTTGTCCCCTATGCCATCCCCGGCGAGCACGTGCGCGTCGAGATCGTGGAGACGAAGGAGCGGTGGGCGCGCGCCCGGCTGCTGGAGGTGCTGCGGCCCAGCCCCCATCGCGTCGAGCCGCCCTGCCCGTACTTCGGCCCGGCCGGCTGCGGCGGCTGCCAGTGGCAGCATATCGCCTACGAGCGCCAGGCCGAGCTGAAAGGCGAGATCGTCGCCGACCAACTGCGCCGGCTGGGCCATCTCGCCGCGCCTCCCGTGGCCGATGTCGTCGCGTTGGCCGATGACGACGGCCTGCTGGACTTCGGCTATCGCAACCACGTCCAGTTCGCCATGAACGCCGAAGGCCGGCCCGGCTTCCGTCGCGCCGCCAGCCACGAGGTCATCGCGATTGACCGGTGTCTGCTTCTGACCGAGCGGCTGGATGAGCTGCACGCGGCGCTCGATCTTGCGTGGCCGGAGCTGAGCGGGATCACCCTGCGCGCGGCGACCCACACCGGCCAGGCGTTGATCCTGCTGGAGACCCCCGGCGTAGACCTGCCCGAGCTGGCGCTTGATCTGCCCGCGGCCTGCGCGGTGCAGACCCCGGCCGGAGTACAGGCGCTCGTCGGCGAGCCGTGGATCGAGGAGATTGTCGCGGGCCGGGCCTATCGCATTTTCGCCGAGAGCTTCTTCCAGGTCAACACCGCCGGCGCCGAGGCCCTGGTCGAGATCGTCCGCGCCTATGCCGACGTGCGGGCCGGCGAGGTGGTGTTGGATGCCTATTGCGGCGTGGGTCTCTTTGCGCTGGCGTTGGCCGATGCCGCGGCCGAAGTGATCGGGATCGAGTCGGCGCCGTCGGCGTGCGAGGATTTCGCGCATAACGCGGCCGACCTAGCGAACGTCAGCCTGCACGAGGGCGCGGTGGATGAGGTGTTGCCGGCGTTGCGGCCGCAGGGGCAGCATGTGGATGTGGTGGTGATGGATCCGCCGCGGGTCGGCGCCGGCGAGACAGTGATCCGCGAGCTGGCCGCGTTGCAGCCCCGCTGCATCGTCTATGTCTCCTGCGACCCGGCCACGCTGGCCCGCGACAGCGCCCACCTGACCGCAGCCGGCTATCGGCTGATCGAGGCGCAGCCGGTGGACATGTTCCCGCAGACCTATCACATCGAGACGGCGGCGCTCTGGGAGAGGTAAGGCCCACTTCGTCGGAGAACGTATCACGCCATTTTGCCCTTCCGCCCCAAGTGTGGTATACTCCGTTCTGTCAAAGGCTGGGACATGCGCCCCGGTATTCCAGCGGTGTCTCGGTTAAGCAAGCGAAAGGAGTACTATAACATCCATGGCTCTCACAAAGGCACAGAAGGACGCCATCATTCAGGAATACCATGTTCATCTCAATGACACGGGTTCGCCTGAGGTGCAGGTGGCGATTTTGACGAATCGGATCAATGCTCTGATCGAGCATCTGAAGCTGTACAAGGGCGACCACCATTCACGACGTGGCCTGCTCAAACTGGTCGGCCAACGCCGGCGCCACTTGGCGTACCTGAGCGGCAAAGACCCGCAGCGCTACCAGGAGCTGATTTCACGGCTCGGGTTGCGCAAGTAGGGGCCGGTTCATCGGCGTGACATCTGAGACTCGGCGCTGGGCATCGTGCCGTGTCTTCATGCAACAAGGTAGTATGACGAGTAGATGCGCCAACGGCGCATCTACTCGTTTGGTATTGGGCGGGGCCGCGGTCTGACGCCGGCCCTGGTTGTCAGCGGATCCTGAGGCACAGGAATTGGGGAGTGGCGCCAAGCGCCGTGTTTGGCGCCACTCCCCAGCTCCTGACCTCTGGATGTATTACGCTCCGCGTCACGTCGTTGGCGCGTGAGCTATCCAACCTGCCCAGCGCAGGAAAGAGCACAGGGAGTTTCACATGCAGAAGTATTCGTACACCGCGCAGGTCGGCGGTCAGGCCATCACCATTGAGACCGGCACGCTTGCCAGGCTCGCCGGGGGCGCGGTGACCGTGCGCGCCGGCGATTCCGTCATCCTGGCGACCGCCTGCGGCGCCAAACCGCGCGAAGGCGGCGATTTCTTTCCCTTGAGTGTAGACTACGAAGAACGCCTCTACGCCGCCGGCCGCATCCCCGGCAGTTTTCAGCGCCGCGAAGGCCGCCAATCGGATCAGGCCATTCTCATCTCCCGGTTGGTAGACCGGCCGCTGCGCCCGCTCTTCCCGAAGGGGATGATGAACGAGGTGCAGGTCATCGTCACGGCGCTTGCGCGCGATCCCGAAGTCCATCTCGACATCTTGAGCATCATCGGAGCCAGCGCGGCGGTGAGCATCTCCGATGTCCCGTGGGAAGGCCCCATCGGCGCGGTGCGCATCGGCTTCATTGACGGCGCGTTGGTCGTGAACCCGACCGTGTCGCAGATGTCTGCCAGCACGCTCGACTTGCGGATGGCGGGCACGGCGGACGCGATCCTGATGGTGGAAGCAGGCGCCGACGAGCTGCCCGAGGATATGATGCTCGAGGCCCTGAAACTGGGCCACGAAGCCATGCAGCCGATCATCGCCTTGCAGAACAAGATGCGCGCCGAGCTGGGCAAGCCCAAGTTCGAGTTCACGCCTGTGGCCTCCGATCCGACCGTCGAAGAGGCGGCGCGCGCCTGGCTGGGCGACCGCGTCCGCGAGGCCGTCGCGCAGAACAGTGGCAAAGAGGCGCAGTATGCGGCGATCGCCGCGCTCAAGAGCGAGCTTGTGGCCGCGCTGGGCGAGGCGCACGACCCGAAGGCATTGGGCCAGGCGTTCGAGAGCATCGAGAAGTCCGTGGTGCGCGAGCGGATCCTCTCCGACAAGATCCGCCCCGATGGCCGCACCTTCGAGCAGATCCGGCCGATCAGCGTCGAGGTGGGCCTGTTGCCGCGCGTCCATGGCAGCGGCCTCTTCACCCGCGGCGAAACCCAGGTGTTGACCGTGGCGACGTTGGGCACGCCCGGCGACGCGCAGACGCTGGACACCCTTAACGTCGAGGAATCCAAGCGCTATATGCACCACTACAACTTCCCGCCCTTCTCGACCGGCGAAGTGGCGCCTTCGCGCGGGCCGCGGCGCCGCGAGATCGGCCACGGCGCGCTGGCCGAGCGCGCGCTGGAGCCGATGATCCCGGCCCAGGAGAGCTTCCCCTACACCCTGCGCCTGGTCTCCGAGGCGCTCTCGTCCAACGGCTCGACCTCGATGGCGTCGGTCTGCGGCAGCACCCTGGCCTTGATGGATGCCGGCGTGCCGATCAAGGCGCCGGTGGCCGGTATCGCCATGGGCCTCGTCACCGACGGCGACGTGACCAGCGCGGGGTTGCGCTATGCGATCCTCAGCGACATCCAGGGCCTCGAAGATCACCTGGGGGACATGGACTTCAAGGTGGCCGGCACGGCGCACGGCATCAACGCCCTGCAGATGGATATCAAGATCCACGGGCTGACCTACAAGATCCTGGAAGAGGCGCTGGCGCAGGCGCGCGCCGGCCGGTTGGCGATCATGGAAAAGATGCTGGCGGCGCTCCCCGCGTCGCGCAAGCATCTGTCGCCCTACGCCCCGCGCATCTTGACCACGCACATTGACCCGGAGAAGATCGGCAAGGTGATCGGCCCAGGCGGCAAGATGATCCGCGGCCTGCAAGAGACGTACAAGGTCAAGATTGACATCGAGGATGATGGCTCGGTCTTCGTATCGGGCGCCGAGGGTGTGGGCGCGGAGCAGGCGCTCGCGGAAATTGAGAAGATGACCGAGGAGATCAAGGTCGGCCGCATCTACACCGGCAAGGTGGTGCGGATCGAAGCCTACGGCTGCTTCGTGGAGATCGCGCCCGACCAGGATGGCATGGTGCATATCTCCCAACTCGCCGATTATCGCGTCCCGCGCGTCGAGGACGTGGTGCAGTTGGACGATGAGATCACCGTGATGGTGACCGACATTGACCCATCCGGCAAGATCCGGCTGAGCCGTCAGGCGGTCCTCGAAGGTTGGACCGCCGAGGAAGCGCGCAATCGCGATCGCCAGCCCGGTGGGAGCGGCGGGGGCGGGCGGCCCGGCGGCGCGATGGGCAGCTTCCGGGGCAATGATCGCGGCAGCGACCGTGGCCGCGGCGGCGATCGCCGCCGGTAGGTATTGGCGGTCAAGCGAGAAATCTAGCGTGATGACCAATGGACGAGTTGCTTTCGCAGCCAACTGACGTGCAAAAAACCGCGCTCCAACCCCGCGCCCGGTCAACTATCGGCGGCCGGGCGCGCGGCGCGCTGCGCGATCTGTTGGGCACGATCGTGCCGGCCGTCGTCATCGCGCTGTTGATCCACGCGTTTCTGGCTCAAGCCACGCGCGTCTATGGCCAGAGCATGGAGCCGAATCTCCGCTCGGATGAGCGGCTGGTGGTGGAGAAGCTGAGCTATCGCTTTCACGGCCCGCGGCGCGGGGATATCGTCGTGTTGCACGATCCGGCGGGCGGCCCGGAGCTGCTGATCAAACGCGTGGTGGGTCTGCCCGGCGAGCGCGTCACCATGTCCGACGGCCGGGTCTACATTGACGGCGTCGCCCTGACCGAGCCGTACCTGTCGCAAACCACCCAGGGGAGCGGGCGGTCGTGGCTGGTGCCGCCGCTCACGGTCTTCGTGATGGGCGACAATCGCAACGCCAGCCGCGACTCACGCGTTTTCGGCCCGGTGCCGCTCGATCAGATCGTCGGGCGGGCGCTCTTCCGCTATTGGCCGCCAACGGAAATCGGGAGCGTGCACTGAAATGACCGCCGACCCGCGGGGAGGCTTTCCCGTGAGCACGCGCTGGAGTTCGTTCGCGAAGCAGCTTTGCATTGTCGGCGGCCTGGCCGCGGCCGTGTGGTTGATATTTCGTGTCCGCATCCTGTGGACGCCGCTGATCCTGGTTTTTATCCTCTCCTTCGTGGCCTCCTATCCCGTCAATACCATCTTGCGCCGCACCGGTTGGCCGCGAACCTTCGTCGTGATCATCAGCTATCTGCTGTTGCTCCTGGCGCTCGCCCTGGCAGCCGTGAGCGTCGCCCCGCGGCTGGTGGCGTTGGGCGCGGGCTTGAGCCAAACCCTCCAGCGCGTCCTGTTTGAGTTGGCGCGGGCGACCCCGGCGCCCATTGAATTTACGCCGACTCTCATCCTGGATGTGAACGAGCTTTATGCGCCGATCCGGCGATCGTTGAACGGCATCCTCAATCTCGACCCGGAAACCCTCAAGAGCCTGCAAGATTTTCTTTTTCCGTTCGCCAGCGGCGCCGCGGCCGTCGTCATCAGCGCCTTGAGCGGCCTGGTCGGCACGTTGTTCGTGCTGGTGTCCAGCTTCTACCTGGTCAAAGATTGGCCTCGCATCGGCCGCTTCTTGCTGACCCGGATGCCGCGGCAATACCGGCCGGAGCTGCACCAGCTCTGGCAGGAGGTCGCCGGCGTTTGGGATGGGTTTGCGCGCGGCCAGCTCCTGGCGGGTCTCATCATGGGGTTTATGGTGGGGCTGATCTTGTCTATTCTGGGGGTGCGCAATTCCATCGCGCTGGGGCTTTTGGCCGCGTTCGCCGAGTTCTTGCCGGCCATCGGCCCGGTCATTTCCGCAACAACCGGGGCGTTGATCGCGCTGACCTTTGCTTCGACATGGTTGCCGATGAGCCACCTGGGGTTCGCCCTCGTCGTGTTGGCGTTCTATTTGCTACTGGGGCAAATCCAAAACCTGTACGTCGTCCCGCGCATCGTGGGCCGGCGGATTGACCTGCACCCGCTCGTCATCATCATCGGCGCGTTCGTGGGCGCCGAGCTTCTGGGCATCCTGGGGATGTTGCTCGCCGCGCCCACCATTGCGTCGTTGCGCGTGCTGTCCGGTTACGCGTTCAATAAGCTGTTAGATCAGGACCCCTTCCCCGCCAGCAAACGGTCGGTGGATCAAAAAGCCTTGTGGCGTGATCTCACGGCCGGCCGGCCGATCCGGGCCATCCTGTTCGATCTGGATGGCACGCTGATTGAGACGGATGATGTCGCGGTCGAGCGGTTGGCGCGACGCCTGGGCTTCCTGGAACGCATCCTGCCGGTCGCCACTCGCAAGAAGACGGCGCGCTGGCTCTTGATGTCCAGCGAGCCGTATGTCAACGGCTTGATCACGCTGTTAGACCGGTTACATCTCGACGGCCTCCTCTTCAGGCTGGATGCCACGCTGCATCGCTGGCGCGGTATCCGGCCCCAGGATCGCTTCGTCGCCGTGGCGGGCACGCCGGCCATGCTGATCGCCCTCGCGGCCCGCTATCCCCTGGGCATCGTCACCAGTCGCAACCGGGCCGCGAGCCGGGCATTCCTGGCCCAATGCGGCTTGACCGAGGTCGTATCTGTGCTGGTCTCGCGCGATGACGCGCGGCGTCTGAAGCCGCACCCGCTGCCGATCCGTCTGGCGGCCCAGCGACTGGCTATGCCCCCGGAGCAATGCGTGATGGTCGGCGATACCGGCGTGGATGTGCGGGCCGCGAAAGCCGCGGGCGCGTTGGCGGTGGGGGTGCTTTGCGGCTTTGGCGACCGCCACGACCTGAATGCCGCCGACCTGGTGCTCGACTCCACGGCGCAGGTAGCCGATTGGTTGTGAATACATTTTACATGAGGTGATCTATGCTCGATTTCGCACGTGTGCGCGCCAAAGAAATCTCCATCCAGGAGCTATGCGCCGGGTTGACCGCTGCTGATCTGCGTCGCTTGACCAACGAGATGATTGACCAGCAGTTCGCTCTGCTCGCGGACTGCGTGGATGCGGACGTGACGTTTGTGCCGGAAGACCCGCTGGCCGACGACCAAAGCGCCGCGACCCCCGAAGAGGTTAAGCTGGCGTGGACGCTGGCGCACGTCATCGTCCATGCGACGGCGTCATCCGAAGAAGCCGCCTTCATCGCGGCCGAGATGGCGCGCGGGGCGCCGCAGCGTGAGGGCCGCTCCCGCTACGAGACGCCATGGCAGACCGTCACTACTGTGGCCCAGTGCCGCGGCCGGCTGGAAGAAAGCCGGCGGATGCGCCTGGCAACCCTGGATGTTTGGCCCGATCCGCCGCACATGGAACCGTGGGAGTTCTACGGCAAGCCCCAGGACGCCATCGTGCGCTTCGTGCGCGGCCTGAATCACGACGACAACCACGTGGGGCAAATCGCCGAGATCGTGCGGCAGGTGACCGCCAGTCGCGCCTGATCCAAAGGCGCCGGGCTGCCCCTGTCCATCCCGAATGAACTCGCCAACTCGACCTGGGGGTCGGGTTGGCGAGTTTGACTTTCGCGGAACGCGTGCTATAATTTGGATAGTGTTTTCAACACATCCTCGGTATAGGCCGTGTCGGTGGCTTGTCAGCAACTCATTAAGCCGTGTGACATCCTGGCGATCTGTTTGCCGTGCATGGCCGTGGCCAGTTGCATTGTCTGGTGGCATGGGGGACCCTCTCGATTTTGGGACGCGGGCCAACGACCGCTCTGGTGGGGCAGGCGCAAGGCCTCGCCTTCAGATCATCGAGAGGATACTTACCGACTTCAATCTCGGGCACCGGACGCTGCTGCAGCTCACGCTTGAGCTGTTGTTGACAGGAGGTGTTCTGCGGTGATAAATCGCACCTCGATCGCTCATAGCAGCATCAAGATCGTCCTCGCGAACGAGGTTTACAGAGACCTAGCCGTCTGCCCAACACACGTCCCACCGAAGTCCATCCCAATCCAAGTAAGGAGCAAGTCATGAGTCGCAAGTTTACCTTCCTCACCATCTTGACCCTTCTATTCAGCATGGTCTTGCCAGTTGCGGCGGCACCCGCCGAACGCATGGCGCAGGATGACTCGATTCACTCCGGGCGCCGGGCTGCTGCGCCCATCGAGTTCGATGATGCCGCACCGCCTGCCCCCGCCCAGCTCGCGACTTCCGAGAGCGCCTTCCCGCGTGTGATCGTCCGCCTGGCGGATGCGCCATTAGCGCAATATGCCGGCGGTGTTGCTGGATTGCCAGCTACCTCGCCAAAGGCCACCGGCGCGGCCAAGCTGGATGTGGCGGCCCCGGAAAGCGAATCGTACCTTGCATTCCTGGCCGCGCAGCAGGATGCGTTTGTCGAGCGTCTCGCGGCCGAGGTTCCGTCCGCCGCGGTGCAGTACAAGTATCGGTTGACACTCAACGCATTGGCCATCAAGGTCGCAAGCGGCGATGTGGAGAAATTGAGCCGGCTGCCGGGCGTCGTCGCTGTGACACCGGAGCGTCGCTACGAAGTTCAGATGGACGCCAGCATCCCCCTGATCGGTCTGGGGACCGGAAACGTGGGCGGCCCCGATTGGGTTGACGGCGGGCTATGGAATACCGTCGGCGGGCACGCCAATGCCGGTGCCGGCATCAAGGTCGCCGATATTGATACGGGCCTGGACTTCCAGAACCCTTGTTTCGACGCGACCGGCTTCACCTATCCGGCCGGGTTCCCCAAGCACGATGATCTGCCGGGCGACTCCCTGTTGGTCAATCCGAAGGTGATCGTCGCGCGCGCCTATTTCCGGCCACACGATCCGCCCGTCGGATCGCGCAATGCGCAAGACAACGTATCTGATCTGGGGGGCGGGCATGGGTCGCACACGGCCGGCACTATCACATGTAAATATGGTACCGTGACCCCGTGGGGCGTGATCAGCGGCCTGGCGCCGAAGGCGCACCTCATGGTCTATCGCGTTTTCTATCGCAGCGCCAGCGGCAGTAACAGCGCCTGGACGCCGGAGATCCTCAGGGCGCTGGAGGATGTCCTACGGGATGGCGCCGACCTGGTCAACAACTCCTGGGGCGGCACCGCGATCAATACCATTGATGAGCCAGAGACACTGGCTTTCAGCGCGGCAGTGGATGCCGGTTTGGTGGTGATCTTCTCCGCAGGGAATAGCGGGCCTGGTGCAATGACGGTCGGCAGTCCTGGCCTCGGAGAGAAGTTCATCACGGTCGGCGCCAGCACGACCAACCGCGCCTTTTCGACGATACTTTCGGCGGTTGCCACGACGCCGACGGTGACGATCCCGATGACAGTCACGAATATCACCGGGCGTTCTGTCACTCAGTCAACTGTGACGGCGCCGACCGTGGATCTGGAGGTCGAGGGGTACACTGATTCGCTGGCATGCAACGGCGCTGTGCCGGCGCCGCTTGCGACCGGCAAGATCGTCGTCGTCCGCCGTGGCGTCTGCGCCCTGGTGGATAAGGTAAGCAATGCGAAAAAAGGCGGCGCGGTAGGCGTAGTCATCCGCAACGTGGCGGGTGGCGCGACAACGCTGCCCGTGATTGTGCCGGTGCTGCCAACTATTCATATTGCGCGAGCAGATGGCGACAACATTAAGGACTGGTTACAGGCGCTCAAAGCCGGCGGCGTCACCGCAACCTTCAGTATCTTCGGCCCCGCCCTGCGAGACCCCACCGACATCCCGGACACCATCGCGAGTTTCAGCAGCCGCGGCCCGACGCCGGATCTGCGCATCAAGCCCGACCTGATGGCGCCCGGTGTTAACATCTTGTCGTCCGTCACCAATGGCTTTGACCTGTATCAAGGGACCAGCATGGCCGCGCCCCATGTCACTGGCGCGGCGGCGCTCCTCAAGCAACTACACTCCAACTGGACCCCGGCACAGATCAGAAGCGCCTTGATGACGACGGCCGTCGAACCGTCGAACCTGGGGACCGCCAATCCGACGCAGCGCGGCTCCGGTCGTCTGAATCTGGCCGCGCCGGATGACCCGGGTCTGACGTTTGATATGCCCAGCGTGAGTTTCGGCCTGATGACTGTCGGCAGCACCATGACCAAGACTGTGACTGTCAGGAACGTCTCTGGCGTAACTGCGGCCTCGGTCGCAGCCGCCACCTATACGGTAACCGCCGTCGCCGCATCCGGCGGCTTCACCCCGACGGTGCCGGCCACGCTGGTCGTCCCAACTGGCGGCACAGCAACCTTCGACGTCGTCCTGACGGCCGGCACCACAGGCGACGCCTTCGGCAAGATCGTGCTGACCGATGGCACGGCCAACCACACGCTGCACATCCCCTACTGGGCCCGTCGCGTGGCGAACCTGGGGGACGCGGAGATCTTGCTGATTGACGGCGATAACAGCGACGTAACTGGCTGCGGTGACGTCCGCTCGTTTTATACTACGACCCTCGATGCGCTTGGCCGCACCTATGTGGTGTGGGATCTGAATGCCGGCAACAACTATACCATTGATTTCAACCAGGCGCGGCGCTATTCTAAGGTGATCTACTTCACGGGCGACGAGGGCTGCGGCGGCGATCTGAGCTTCTTCGGTACTTCGCTGCGTAACTATCTGGCGCAAGGCGGCAAGATGCTGATCACTGGCCAGGATATTGGGTTCCTGGATAACCTCTTCCTGAACAACCCTAATTTCGGCGTAACCTTCAATCCCGGGCTCTACTTCGGCGCAGGCTATGTGCAGAACGACCTCTATCCGATAACTGTGCCGACGCCGACCATGGTCGGCGATTGGACTTACAGCGGCTATCTAAGTCGGCAGTTCTACGACATCGCGCCTGGCGGGGATGGCGCGAACAACCAGACCTCGGTGGATGAGATTGTAGCGAAGTTCTACAACGATACGGATGCCTACCCAATCCTCTTCAGCTCGCCGATACCTACCATCAAAAAACAGGGCCATCTCGGCACGCGCATGTCATCCGAACCGACTATTGAGCGGGTTCAGGGAGACTACGGAGACTGGACGAAGTTCCCCTATCGCACCGAGTTTCTCTCCTTCGGCCTGGAAGGCGTCAACAACAACACGGGGTATAACACTCGCGCCGAACTGCTCGACCGGTTGCTGGCCTTCCTGGACGACCAAGTCACGGTGGCTTTCGGCGCGACGAGCTACAAGGCAGCCGGACCGTTTGCGCCTGTGGTAGTGACGGCTAACGCAGCGACCAGTGTCGTCACAACAACCACCAGGTTGACGAACACGATCCAATACTACCGGTGGGATTTCGGAGACGGGACACCTATCCAATGGACGTCCGCGCCGACAGCTACGCACGGCTACGCCGAGGTGGGGACATACGGCGCCTACGTTGAGGTGATGGACCTGTTCGGACATAAGGCGGTCGCCGGGCCGGTGAAGGTAATGGTTGGCTACAAGATCTATCTCCCACTGCTGGCAAAACCATGATCCACAGACGCTGGTAGCGGGCGTAGAGAGATGTTCACATCGAAGCCACCCGGTGACGCTTGTGTCTCCGGGTGGCTTCCTCTTTCTATGGCGTACAATATGACGAAACGTGTAACTTGGTGGTTTACGCTCAGCCTACTCCTCTGGGGGGCGTGGGCGGCAGGAGTTTCATCTGCGCAAGAACACGCCTTCGACCGGGCGCGCCCTGTTGAACGCGGCGTCGTGGCCGATGACGGGCTGCAGGACAGGTTCCGGGCCGGCGCGCTGCTGGTTGGATTGCACGGCGACGCCACGTCCCAAACAACAACACAACTATTTGCGCGTCAGGGCCTCGCTGTGCAAGGAAGTATCCCGGCGCTGCGCCTGGCGCGTGTCCAGACCGCGGTCGGCCAGGAAACGACGATCGCCGCATCTCTACGCCGGCTGCCCGAGGTCGCTTATGTCGAGCTGGATTATCGCGCCGAGGCGCAAGTCGGGGCGGGTTTTCCGCCGTTGGCATCGGCCCAACAACTGTGGCGACAAGGTGGTGAAAACGTGTCCGCCGCGGGCGCAGAGCAACCTGCCCCGATGTGCGTGCGCACCCCGAACGACCCGGCGTTCCCCCGGCAGTGGGGCCTGGCGAAGATCAACGCGCCCGAAGCCTGGAACATCATCACCGGCGCGGTCAGCATGACGATCGCCATCCTGGACACCGGGATTGATCTCGGCCACCCCGACCTGGCGCCCCAACTCTGGACCAACCCCGGTGAAATCCCGGCCAACGGGCTGGACGATGACGCCAACGGCAAGATTGATGATGTGCACGGCTGGCATTTTTACCAGGCCGCCAACGGCCCGGCCGAAGATGCGCTGATCCAGGATGACTTCGGTCATGGCACGCATGTGGCGGGCATTGCGGCCGCGGCGACGGACAATGGGATTGGGGTCGCGGGGCTGGCGTGGGGCGGCCGCTTGATGGCGGTGAAGGTGCTGGATCAATACGGTTCCGGCTGGTATTCCGACATCGCGGCCGGGATCGTTTACGCCGCGGACAACGGCGCGCGGCTCATCAACCTGAGCCTGGGCGGCGCGCCGCCGTCGCAGGCGTTGTGCGATGCGGCCGCCTATGCGCATGACCGGGGCGCGGTGGTGATCGCGGCCGCGGGGAACACGGGCGGGGCCGTGCTCTATCCGGCCGCCTGCGACCAGGTACTGGCGGTGGCCGCCACGAATCAGACCGATAGCCGGCCGACCTTCTCCAACTACGGCCCGGAGATAGACCTGGCCGCGCCCGGCGTGGATATCTACAGCACGTGGTATTACACCGGCATCCGCGCCAGCGGTTATTTCACCAAGTCCGGCACCTCGATGGCGACCCCTTACGTCACGGGCGCGGCCGCGCTGGTTTGGTCGCGTTGGCCAGGCTGGACGGCCGATCAGGTGAGCCAGCGACTCCGCGCCACGGCGACCGATGTGAACACGCCGGGCTGGGATCCGTACAGCGGGTGGGGCCGGCTCGATGCGGCCGCCGCGCTGGGCTGGACGCCGCGGCGCTTTTTCTACCCCTTCGTGGTCGCGCAACCTATTTCTATAATGCCGCAAGAGTCACTTTCGACGCTGTCACCCTGAGCGGGTCTACCACATACGATACGCTGCGGTAAGCCCCCAGCGAAGGGTCTCCATGCCCATTGGGAGAGATTCTTCGCTGGTTTGACGCCGCAACGAGAGGTTCGGGACTGACCCGCTCAGAATGACATCGCGCTCGATAGCAAGTTTTGCGGTATTGCCTACTTCCACACCACCGGCAGATACACCCGCGCCGGGACGAGCACCGCGGCCCAGATGACGATCCGGCGGCCGCGGTCGTCCGTCACCTCAGCCCGGTCGGCCACACGGGCGCCCGGCCGCGTGACTGAGATCACCCCGCGGAAGCCGATCTGCGCCTGCTCGCCCGGCGCCAGCGCATCCGACCAGCGCAGCCGCGTTGCGCTCGTCGTCACCGCGCCGCGCGAGGCCCACGCGCTGCCAGAGACGAGTCGCAGCTCCGCCGGGAGGGTGTCGGTCAGCCGGGCGGTGCTCGCCAGCAGGCCGATGTTTTGCACGGTGATCGTGTAGCGCGCGGTCTCGCCTGGTTCCAATTGCGCCGGGGTCGCTTCTTCGCGGGCGACCAGCCAGGGGACATCCACGAATACGTCGGCGTCCGCGGTGACGGTCAGGCCCGCGCCCGCGTAGAGATGGGCACGGAGCGGCACGCGTGCGCCGTCGGGCAGCGGGGCCGGCAGGGTCAGATCGGCGCGCAACGGCAGCGCCGCGCCGGGCGCGAGCGCGCCCGCCCATTCTAGCGCCTCGCCCGTGGCATCGAGGCCCCATGGCCCGACCACGCTGCCGGGAACCACAGCCAGTCCAGGCGGGATCAGGAGGCGGGCGCGCAGGCCGGCGCGCGGCGCGTCGTCCGCCAGGCCCAGCGTCAGTGTCACGGGGATGCGGCTGCCTTCGGCCGCGAAGGGCGGCGCGTGCAGCCGGCTCTCGCCCAGCGGGCTGAGCCAGAGCGTCGCGCGACCGATGAGGGTCTGGCGGCCGGCGGCATCCAACGCCTCCAGCGGGAAGGGGAAGAAGGCGGTGCGCCAGTTGGGCTGCGCGTGGGCGACGCCCACGACGAGCTGGTTTTGGTCCAGCAGCGCGGCCCGCGCGGCGGGGCCGGGCGTCACTGCGTCGCTCCAATTGGTGAAGGGGTAGGTGAGACGCCACGGGCCCAGGTCTTCGCCCAGCGGCCCGCCAGCTAGGCCCATCACTTCGGTCGTCGTGACGGTCAGCATTGCGTCGAGCACGCCCAGGCGGTCGCGCACGAAGTCATCCACCCCGGTTGTGTCCAGGATGTCCTGGCCGGCCAGCAGCAGCCGGCCGCCCCCCTCCAGGAAGGCCGACAGCCGGGCTTCGTCTCGCGACGAGATCGGGTCGTACCAGTCATAGCCGGTCGTCCACACCGCGAGCGGGTAGCTCTTGAGGGTGTCGGTCGGCGGCGTCGAGCTGCCGCCGGTCTCGAAGACATCGTAGGCCAGACCCAGAGCCTCTAACGTGGTCGTGTAACTGCCCTGGTAGTGATACCACCGCTCGTCGTCCACGAGGAGGAGCGGCGCGGGGGTTTTGACCGCGACGGTGGCGGTTTGCACGAGGGTGGGATCGCCCTGGCTGCGGAAACTCAGCGTGTAGGCGGCCCGCGCGTTGACCGGCGCGTCGGGCGGGATGGCGACGGTGAGGCTGAGCGAGACGCGGCTGCAGCTATCAATGGGGAACGCGGCCGCGGCGCCGGTCGGCTGGCCGTCGGGCAGGATCAGCATGGCCGGCCAGGGCCCGCCCGCCACGCGCACGTCAATCGTGTCGGACAAGGCCCCGCTGGATTGCACGGCGATCGTGTGGGTCACGCTGCCTCCGGCCGTGTGGATGATTGGCGCGTTGGCTGCGGTGACGGCCAGGCCGTAGGCGGCAGGCGCAGCCTGGAGCCAGTCCAGGAGGCGGTTCAGCGTCTCGATGCGCACCGGCCGCGGCCCGGCGCCCTCCAGCCCGAAGCCCAGCCAGGCCGCCCGGTAGACACGGCAGGTTCCGGCCACCGCGCCGCCGATCTCGCCGGACGGCCAGGTCAACGCGGGCTGCGCCACCAGTGCGTTGCGGAGGCGAATCTGATCGGGATGGCTTTGGTTGCCGGCGCTGTCCGCGGTGTTGAGGGTGATGGTGATGCCGACCAGCGGGCCGGCCGCCACGCCGCCCAACGGCCCTAATTCAGATTCATCCTGCCATTGCAGCCCCAGATCGTCGAAGAAGTAACCTTCCGGCGCATCGAAGATCGAGCCGCCGCCGTCGAAGTAGGCGATATCCTGACCGCTCAGCAGCAGTCGGCCGCCGCGGCCCAGGAAGATGCGCAAATCGGCGCCAGCGCCGGTCAGCCCCGGCGAATCGAGCGGCGCCGACCAGATGACCACGTCATGCGCCAGCAGCGTCTTCAGGCCGGGCCGCGCGCCCGGTTGACCGGGACTGCCGGCGAGGTCTCGAACAGGCCAGAGCGCGGCCGGATAGTTCAGCGTTTCGAGCGCGTCATTGAAATAGGCGACCTGGCTGCCGTAGTACCACGGCCCGCTGTCCACGAGCAGGATGCGCGGGGCGGGCGGCAGGCCAACGTCGAGCGCCTGCCCGGCCAATGCCGTGACCGTCACCCCTCGGCGGACGATCCGGTGCGCATCCGCGGCGAAGCGCAGGGTCCAGTCGCCCGCGGGCAGCGCCAGGCCATACAGACCGGTGATCGGATCGGCCTGCGTCTGCACGGGCGTACCGTCCACCGTGACCGTGGCCGAGAGGGGCGCGGCGGTCGCGCTGTCGGTGACGCGGCCGAAGACCGAGCCGGCAGGCAGGGCCGTCAACGTCAGGGTGATCTGTCGGCGTTGGCCGGCGGCGACCTGGACGCCGCCGGCGTTCCCAACTGCAAAGCCGAATGCGCGGCCTTCGACATCGTACAGGCCGGGCCGCAGGGCCACGGTGAACGCGCCGCTGGCGTCGGCCGTCGTCGCAATCGTCCCCAAGCCGCCGCCGTGCGGCGTCGCCGTGAGCTGCGCGCGGGCAATCCCGCCGCCATCGGGCCGGATGACCCGGCCGGCCACCTCGCCATGCGCGGTGACCCGCAGGCCGGCCGCATACGCGTCCACCAGCCCCCAGCCGGAATCGTTATTCGGGATATCTTCGCTCAGCGGCCGGGCGGTGTCCAGGATAATGCCGGCGAGCTGGTCGGCCGACGGACGGTTTAAACCGTCGGCAAGCGCCTGGCGGAGTAGCGCGGCCAGGCCGGTCACGTGGGGGGCGGCCATGCTGGTGCCCGTGCCACGCGCCCAGCCGCCGCCGGGGAAGGCTGATACCACCTGCACGCCCGGCGCCGCGACCTCCGGCTTGACGCCGCCCCAGAGATTCGGGCCGCGGCCAGAGAACGCGGGGACCCCGGCATCCGCGTCGAGCGCGCCGATGGCCAGCGCTTCGGGATAACTGCCTGGGCTGCCGACCGATCCGGCCCGCGGCCCATCGTTCCCGGCCGAGAAAACCGGCAGGATGTCCGCGGCGCGCAGCGCGCTGACATCCGCCCGAAAGGTTTGATCCGCGCCGTTATCGCTGCCCCACGAGTTGTTGACTACATCGGGCGCCAGGGCCGGATCCCCTTCCGGCGCCATCACCCACTGGAAGGCGTCGTGGATCCAGCTCTCGTAGGTGACGCCGGCGTTGGTGAACAGCTTGACCGCGATCCAGCGGGCGCCGGGCGCAACGCCGACCCGATTGCCGGCATCGTCGTCGCCGACGATTGTGCCCATCGTGTGAGTGCCGTGCCCGTAGCCGTCGCCCGGATAGAGATACGGCTCGTCGGTCGAGACGTGCCAATTGCCGCGATGCACGGCCGGCCCCCGGTCGCGATAGCCGCGATATTTCGTGAGGAGGGCCGGATGCTGCCAGTCTACGCCGGTGTCCAGGTTAGCGACGACAACGCCGGCGCCGTCCAACCCCAACGCGGAAGCCGCCAGGTCAGCCCGAATCATGCTCAGATTCCAGGCGGTTGCTGCGGCGCCTTGCTGCGGACGGTTTAAACCGTCGGCCGGCTCGAAGTCAGGCCGCTGGAGGGTGATCGCCGCGTCCAGGCGCAGCGCGGCTACATCGTCGCGGGCGGCCAACTCGGCGATCAGGCCGGTGCGGGCCTGGAGCGCGATCACCGGGCTGATCCAGAAGACGCGCACGGCGCGGGCTTGGCCTTCAGCCGACGCCGCGGCCAGTAACGCGGCCAACGGCGCGGCTTGCCGCGCCGTGTCGGCTTGCAGCGCGGCGATCACCTGCTGGCGTCGCGCCAGGCGGTCGGCCGCGGATGCAGCCCGGGCCGGCAGATCGGCCGCACGCGGCCACTCGATAATGATCGGCAGATAAGCGTCGGCCGCGGCTTCAGCCAGCGCCCGGCGCAGGGCGGGGTGGACACGGCCGGCGTTTGGGGGCAGCGTGATGGCGGCGGCCGGCGCGGGCGGATGATTTAAACCGTCGGCGGGATCAGGCGGACGGTTGAAACCGTCGGCTGCGCCCGCGGCCGGCCAGATGGAGGTAAGCAATCCCAGGAGCAGGAGCGCGGGAAGCAGCCTGTGAGTGCTCATTGCTATTTCCGCTTCGCGTGCGGCGGGCAGAAAACGACGTTCGCCCCGCCGCTGTGATACTCATACATCTGATCGCCGGCTTCCAGCACGATCCGTTGGCCCGGCGTCACGACCTGGGCGTACATCATGTCAGGTTCGGGACAGCCCAGGCTGGCATCCGGCCAGTTGACCTCCTCGACCGAGCGCGTCTTGATCTCGCCGACCGCCACGCCGATGCGCTTCGCCAGGTCGCTCTTGGCCTGGCTGACGACCTCTGAATCCGCCGGGCCGGCGGTCAGCGCCGCGGGTTTAGCCGGCGCGGCGGCGGCCGGGGACGGCGTGTTGGGCTGGGGCGACGCGGGCCGCGTGGGCGAAGCCGGCGCGCGGCCCGGCGCGGGCGAGGTTGGCGGCTCCGCGCAGCCGGTTGCCAGCAGTCCGGCGATCACGCCAATCGCCAGGAGCTGGACGATCCTGTTCGGTGGTTTCATCGTGGCAAGCCTCCATCTACACCGCGAGAGGCGCGAGCATCCTCAAATGCAATTCATGCTCAGCGCAGGCTATACAGCACAGAAACCAGCACCCGCTGGATCAACTGCAGCCCGATGAGCGCCACGATCGGGGAGAGGTCGAGGCCGCCGATCGGCGGGATGATGCGGCGGACCGGCTCCATGATCGGCGCGACGATCGCATGCACCATATGGAACAGCCGGTAAACTGGGTCGGGAAGCTGGACGCGGAGCGCCTGGATCCAACTCCCGATGACATCCACGAAGATCAGAAAGATCAGGATGTCGAAAACCAGATTCAGAATGCCGATGAACGCGTAGCTCACTTTTCCCCCATCTCTCCCAGCGCGCGCGAGCGCTGATAGGCGGCCCAAATGGCCTTGGAGATAACCGTGCGGAAACCGCCCTTCTCCAGTTGGTAGAGCGCCTCGGCCGTGGTGCCGCCGGGCGATGTGACCTGGTTGCGCAGCTCGGTGGGGTGGGCGCCGCTGGCGCGCGCGATGGCCACCGAACCCTCGATGGTCTGATACACCAGCTCCTGCGCGATCCGCCGGCTGAACCCCATGTGCACGCCGGCGTCAATCAGCGCCTCCATGAACATGAAGACGTAGGCCGGGCCGGTGCCGCTGAGCGCCGTCGCCATGTCCAGGTAGCCTTCGTCATCCACGAACAGCTCTTTGCCCAGCGCGCCCAGGATCGCCTGCGCCTGGCGGTGGCCGGTGTCGTCCACCGCGTGTGTGGCGGTCCAGACGGTCATCCCGTGCCCCACCTGGCCGGGCGTGTTGGGCATGGCGCGGACGATCCGCTCGACGCCCAGCCCGCGCTTCAGCCGGTTGATCGTGACGCCGGCCACGATGCTGACGACCAGATCGTCCGCGCCGATCACCTCCTTGACTTCGGGCAGCACCTTCGGGATGCTCTGCGGCTTGATGCTCAAGATCGTGATCTTGGCGCCCTTCACCGCGGTCTGGTTATCGGTGGTCGTGCGGACGCCGTAGCGGCCGTGCAACACTTGCAGCCGGTCGGGCAACGGATCGCTGGCCGTGATCGCCGCCGGTTCGAGCAGGCGTTGGGCCAGGATGCCGCGGATCATCGCTTCGCCCATGACGCCGGAACCCACGAAGGCCAGGGTGGTGTTGGTTAGCATGATGTCGTTCTTCTCCTATCTATATTCTTTCCTCGAAGATCGCCCGGCCGATGCGCACCATCGTTGCGCCTTCTTCGATGGCGACCTCGAAATCGTCCGTCATCCCCATCGAAAGGTGGCGCCAATCCACGATGGGGAAACGCCGGACGAGATCATCACGCAGGCGGCGCAGGCCGGCGAACACCGGCCGCACGACTGCCGGACGGTTTAAACCGTCGGGCACGATGGGGGCCATCGTCATCAGACCTTGCAGGCGCAGGCCGGGCAGGGCGGCGATAGCCTCGACTTGCGTTGGCAGCTCGGCCGGGATAAAGCCGTACTTGCTGGCCTCGCCCGAAACGTTCACTTCCAGGAGGATAGGCAGCTCGCGCCCCGCGGCATGACAGAAGCGGCTCAGTCGGGCAGCCAGTTTGACTGAATCCACCGACTGCACCATAGCGGCCCAGGGCAGGACATCCTCAGCTTTGCGGCTCTGCAGGTGGCCGATCATGTGCCATTCGAGGCCGTTAGCCCCGTGCGGATGCGGGCCGCCGAGCAGCGCGGCCACCGCCTGGGCCTTCGGGCCGGCCTCCTCCACCCGGTTCTCGCCGAAGACGCGCAGCCCGGCCGCATAGGCCGCTACGACCGCGTCGGCCCCGTGGGTCTTGCTCACCGCGACCAGCGTGATCTCGGTCGGGTCGCGGCCGGCCCGTCGCGCCGCCCGCACGATCCGCTCCTGCACCGCGGCGATCCGCTGTGTTAGTTCCTGTTGGCTCACAACTATGTCCTTCTTCAACTCATCGCAACGCCATCACCGCGCCGAAGTGCCCGGTCTTTCCCTGCTCTGCCCGATACGAGTAAAACTCATCCACCCGACAGGCGGTGCACAGTCCGGCGACCTCGATCCGGCGCACGCCGGCCTCGGCCAGCCAGCGGCGATTGGCCGCCCACAGGTCGAAGTGGCGGCGCGCCTTGCCCGCGGGCGCGGGGAGCAGCTCCGCCGGCCGGGCGAAGGTCGCGCGCACCGCATCGGTCACATCATCGCCCACCTCGTAGCAGCACGGGCCGATGCTGGGCCCGATGCCCGCCATCAGATCGGCCGGCCGGCTGCCGTACTCCTGGCCCAACGCAGCGACGGCCGCCGCGGTCGCGCCCTGAACGGTGCCGCGCCAGCCGCTGTGGATCACCGCGGCCGCGCGGCGCACGGGATCGTAGATCAGCACCGGGGCGCAGTCGGCGTAACGCAGCAGGAGCGGCACGGCGGGCTGATCGGTGATGAACGCGTCATAGCCGGTGTAGACTTGACCGCGGTCGGCCTGCTCGATGCGGCGCACGTTGGCGGTGTGCCGCTGGTTGGGGCTGACCAGATCGGCGCGGCGCAGGCTCAGGGCTGCGCACGCGCGATCCAGGTTCTCGCCGACTGCCTGGGGATCATCCCCGGTACCGGTCGTCAGGTTGAGCGAGCTGTAGCGCCCGGTGCTGACCCCGCCGTGACGAGTCGTGACCGCGTGGATCAACTCAGGAAAGGCATCCAGCGATTCAAAGGTGTAGTAGGCGACGCCGTTGGGTTGGTGACGGTTCATGGGTTTTGGTAACTTGGTAGATTGGTAAATTGGGGTTGGCAGACAAGGAAACCAGGAGACAAGGTTGCTGCCTCCTGACGCCTGCCTCCTGACTCCTGGATGTGACACACCCCGCACGTTGCGCACTGCGTCGCGCCCGGCGGGCAGCGATGGCCCAGTCGCGCGTCGTGCGCGAGCCGTTGCTCGTAGCGATAGAAGCTCGGCCGGACTCCGCTCTCGACGATGTCCCACGGCTGATGGCTGTCGGGGGAACGCGCGGCCGTGAACTCGGCCGCGGCCAGGCCGTGGCGCGCCAGCGCGTCGTGAAAGCCGCGCAACGTGAGCTTGTCCATCTCCCACAAGATCGGCGCCAGCCGGCGGTCGCCGCGTGCCAGCACCGCCTGCACCGCGGCCCACTGCGGCGAATCGGCGTCCACGGCGATGTTGTGCCGGGCCAGGCCGCGTTTCAGCATGTTCTGCCGCGCTTGCAACGTCTTGACCGGCGCCATCGCTTCCCACTGGAAGGGGGTGTGCGGCTTCGGCACGTAAGGCGTGGCGTTGATCGCGATGTTGCGCCGGAAAATCGCCTTCGCCTTCAAGGTCAAATCCACGATGCCCTGGATGTCGTCGTCCGTCTCGGTCGGATGGCCGACCATGAAATAGAGCTTCAGCCCCGGAAACTTCAACGCCTGGGCCAGCTCGACCGCCGCCAGCAGGTCAGCCTCGGTCTGGCTCTTGCTGAGCACGCGGCGCAGGCGTTCGGAGCCGGCCTCGGGCGCGATGGTCAACGTCTGTGCGCCGCTGGCGGCGAGCGCCTTCACCAGCGGCGCGCTGATCGGATCGGTGCGCATCGAGCTGACGCTGATCCGCGCGCCCAGCGCGTACAACTCGGTCGCCAGCTCGTCAATGCGCGAATGATCGGAAACTGCGGCCGAGACCAGCCCGATGCCAGGCGGCCGCTCGCCGGCCGGGCCGCTGTGCGCGTAGACCGGCAGGGGGCGGCGCAGCGCCGCACGCGCCCAATCCAGGATGCGGTCGAGCGGCTGCTCGCGCGGCGGGCGGTAGACATAGCCGGCCAGGCAGAAGCGGCAGCCGCGGCCACAGCCCCGTGCGATCTCGATCAGGTGCATCTGGCCGAACTCGGCATCGGGCGTGTAGAGGCACGAGACCGGCTCGACCTGGCGCATGTCGGCCACCCAGAGCCGTTCGACCGTCCGCGGCGCGCCATCGCGCGTCGGGGTGAAACGGGCCGGCACGTAGACGCCCGGCAGCCGATCCAGCGCATCCAGGAGCGCCGCCCGGTCGTGGATGCCGTCGCGCAGCAGCGGGATCAGCCGGGGCAACAGCTCCTCCGCCTCGCCGATCACGATGGCGTCGAAAAAGGGCGCCAGCGGTTCCGGGTTGGCCGAGACGCCCGGCCCGCCGGCGATCAGGAAGGGACGATCTGACTCCGCTATCCCGACCTGGCGCAGCATCGAGACGATGTTGAAATAGTCCATCTCGAACGAGATGGTGAATGCCCAAACGGCGAATTCGGCCACCGGCGTCTGCGATTCCAGCGTGACGAGCGGCCCGGCCGCGACCTGACCGTCCTCCCAGAAGACACGTTCGCACACCACATCCGGTTCGGCGTTGAACGTGCGATAGAGGATCTGCAACGCCAGGCTCGACATGCCGGTGGCGTAGCGGTTTGGGTAGGCCAGCGCAACGGCGAGCCGGCCCCCGTGATCCTTGTGGATCGTGCCCGTTTCACGATCCAGGATGGCTCGCGCCGCGGCGGTTTGTTTCCAGGAGGTCATGCAACCTTTTCATGATGAAAACACTCGTATAACATGGAGATTGCTTCGGCCAAACGACGGCCTCGCAATGACACCGCTCAGGGCAGCCCGTGGCTCATGTTCTGCAATTGGGCCCGCCAGTCAGTCGGCAACCAGCCCCTATCACCCAACACCGTCGCCACAATCGCGCCGGCCTCGCGCGCTGTATACCAGAGTCGCAGCGGCAGCGCGATACGATCCACCTGGGTCGAGGTCGGGCTGGCGACCGCGGTCACGCCCGCGCGCTGAAATAGCCAGCGCGCGCGAAAAACGTGCAACGGGTGACTGACTACGATAGCAGTGCGCCAGCCGTGCGCGGCCATCACCTGGCCGGCGGCCTGCGCATCCTCGGCGGTGTTCGTCGTGCCATCCCCCAGGAAGATGCGCGCCGCGGGCACGCCCCCCTGGATCGCCAGCCGCCGGCACACGGCGGCGGCCGACAAACGCTCGTTCTTGAACCCGCCCGTGCAGATGAGGTTGGGCGCATAGCCGGCCCGCCACACGTCCACCGCATGGGCCACGCGGCTGGCCAGATCGGGGCCGGGGCTGCCGTCCGCCTCCACCCGCGCGCCGAGCACGACGATCACATCCGACCGGGTTGCGGCATCCAGCCGGCCGGCGCGGTCAATCTGCCAGATCAGCACGCCCAGACTCAGGCATGTGATCAGGATCAGGCCGCCCAATCCATAGCCCACGGCACGCGCTACCCGTCTCACGGGCACGGATTATAACACGGACAGGGGCGATGGGGAAAACCTATTGAAACTCGGGGAAAGGACTTTGCCCCAGATCACGCAACAGGGCGTTAAATGATACACCGATGGGATAGAGGCAGCTTGTACGATCGCGGCCCGCTAGCTTCCACTCCAGGGCCGACAGATACGCGGCTCCGTAGATCAAGCGCGCCTGCCATGTGTCGCCGTAGAGCACCACGAAATCGGAGGGCACGGTCGCCGGCCGGAGCACATAGTCAATCTGGCTGAGGATGCCCAGTTTTCGGTTTTCGTTGTAGGCGTTGCAGCGTTCTACGGCTGCGCGCAACTCTTGATAGGGCCGCGCCGAATCCGGGGCCAACGGCGGCAGATTCGGCAGCGCGGTCAGGGTGGCCTTAATGCCGGGGATCGGGGTAAGGGTGGGCAGAGCCGGCGCCGGCGTTTGGGGGCGGGCGGCAGCCGTCGCTGTCGCGACCGACGCCGGCGGCGCGGGAGTCCGGCTCGCGGGCGTGGCGACGCAGCCCGCGGCCAGCACGGCCAGGAGCAATCCAGCCAAGAACCGGCCCCCGGCAGTCGGGCGCGGCGAAATGGACATCCTCACTTCTTTTGCAATGAGCGCACGAAGGCGAACAGGTTCTCCATCCCGGAGGGGCTGATCTGGGACAGGCCGTAGAGGTGCTCGTTGCCCAGCTTGCCTTTGGCGCCCGTGCGCAGGATGTCGTCGAATTCTGCGGCGGGCATGGTCCAGCTCGCCACACCTTTGCCCTTGCCCGCGACCCCTTCACCGGCGGCGCCATGACAACTGGCGCACTTGTTGTCGTAAACGGTCTTGCCCGCGACCGGGTCGCCGCTGCCGGCCGGTTGGATCGTCGCGGCCGCGGCCGGCGGCGTGATGACGGTGGTCGCCTGGGCGAAGGCCCCTTGCGGGGTCGGGATGCCCACGACGGTCGGCTTGGGTGCATTGCCGCTGGCCCCGCCGCACCCGGCCAATACGGTCAATAGAAGCAGGATGAGCGCCAGGAGTGTCGTTTTGCTTACCATAATCGCGTACCTCAATTATGATCCGTGGTTGATCGGTCTGTGTTGTGTGACTCTTGTTACTTAATCGTCAATTTCGGATCCAGGGCATCCCGCAGGCCATCACCCACGAAGGAAAAGCCCAGCATCGTCAGGGCGATCAGGAGCGTGGGGAAAAGGCCGACATGCCAATAGACCCGGATATACGCGCCGCTGACACCGACCATTTTGCCCCAACTGGGCAGCGGATCATTGACGCCGATGCCCAGGAAGCTGAGGCTGGCTTCGGCGAAGATCGCCGCGGGGATGCCGAAGCTGACGGCCACCAGGAGCGGCGTCAGGGCGTTCGGCAGGATGTGCCGGAAGATGGTGCGGCGCTCGGTCGCGCCGATGGCGCGCGCCGCGCCCACGAACTCCTTCTCGCGCAGCGACAGGAATTGGGCGCGCGTCAGGCGGAGGGCGCCGATCCAACTCGTCAAACCCAGCACCAGGATCACCTTTTCCAACCCGCCGCCCCACAGCGTAATCAAAAAGATGGCGAACAGCAGGCCGGGGAAGGCGGTCATGATATCCACGATGCGCATCACAACGAAGTCCACTGCGCCGCCGCGATAGCCCGCAAACGCGCCCAGCGGGACGCCGATGCTGAACGCGATCAACTGCACCGCCAGGCCGACGGTCAACGAGGTGCGGGCGCCATAGATCAGCCGACTCAGGAAGTCCCGGCCCACCTCGTCGCCGCCGAGCGGATACTGCGGGTCAACGAAGGGGAACTGCAAGACTTTCGTGAAATCGGCCTGGTCGTAACGGTAGGGCGCCAGGAAATCGGCGAAGATGGCCAGGATGAGAAAAAAGAGCACAAGCGCCAGGCCGAACATCGCCAGGCGGTTGTGGAAGAAGCGGCGCAGCGCATCGCTCCACAACGTGCGTTGGCGCCTGGACAGGTTGATTTCGGTGGACGCGGCCGCGTCCGGGATCGGTGTCGCTGCCATACACTTCGCCTATTTCATGGTGCCGCCGAGCCGCACGCGCGGGTCGAGCGCGACGTATGCCAGATCGGTGATGATATACGTGACGCCCCAGAGCAGGGCGATCAATAGGATCAGGGCCATAATCATCGGATAATCCCGGTTGAAGGTGCTGGTGACGAAGTACTTGCCCAGGCCCGGAATGCGGAACACCGCCTCGATGAAAATGGAGCCGGTGATCAGATCGGGGATGATGGGGCCGAGCGCGGTCACCATCGGGATCGCGGCGTTTTTCAGCACATGGCGGGTCAGGATGGAGCGGTCGCGCAGCCCTTTGGCGCGCGCGGTGCGCACATAGTCGGACTGCAAGGCGTCTACTATGCTGGCGCGCGTATAGCGCGCCACCACGGCCATCGGCAGAAGCGCGTAGGCCAGCACGGGCAAGACCCAGTTCTTGGAGAAAACGCCGGGGATCAGCCAATCGTTCGGTTCGTTCCAGCCACCCGAAGGCAGGATCTTCAACCCGTAGGCGAAGCCGAGGATCAGCCAGAGGGCCACGACGAAGTTGGGCAGCGTGGTGCCGAGCATGGAGAGGAACGTCACACCGGTGTCAATCCACGAGCCGCGCCGGTACGCCGCGATGGCCCCCAACAGGATGCCGGTCCCAAAGGCCAGGGTCACGGTCATCATGCCGACCTGGAAGGTGATGAACCAGGTCTTGGCGATCAACGAGGTTACCGTTTCGGTAGGCACCTGGTAGGGGATGCCGAAATCCAGATGCAGCGCGCTCCACATGTATTTTACGTACTGGACATGGATCGGCTGATCCAGCCCGTACTTGCGCAGGATGTTCGCCTTGGCGGCATCGGGCAGGCGCTGTTTGCCTTCGTCAAACGGCCCGCCGGGCACCGAGCGCATCAGCGTGAAGGTGATCAGCGAGACTACGAACAGGACGAAGACCAGTGAAAGCAGCCTGCCAACCAGATAACGTGCCATGAGATGTCCTTAAGACGGTTACGTGCCAGGCGCTTCGCAAGCGCCTGGCACGTAAGTGCGTGCTACTTGTTCCGGTATGTCTTGACGTTCATCACGTCCTTCGACACATAGAAATCGCCCCAGCACCAGTCGTTGCCCCAGTGCCAGGCAGCCACGCCGATCGAGTCGGGCTTGCGGAAACAATCGCCCAGGATGTAGGGCTGGAACAGATCGCCTGCCCAGCGATGGTCAATGAAGATGCCGCCGACATCATCCACCAGGATCTTCTCGGCGTCCATGAACATCTGCATGCGCTTGGCCGGATCAGCGGTCAGGCTGCTGGCGTCCTTGACCAACTTGTCGAATTGGTCGTTCTTCCAGGAATGGCGGCCGGTAGAGAGCCAGATGCCGAGCATGTTCGACGGATCCAGGAAGTCCATGCCGTAGGAGACCGCACCGAAGGTCAGCTTGGTCGGCTTGGCATTGAGGGCATCCATATAGACCTTGTAGTCCTTGTTGGACACGTCAATCTGCACGCCCAGGCAGCTCGAAATCGAGGCGGCCACAGCCTGGAAGACCGCCTGCCACGCCGGCCCCTCATTGCGCAGCCACATCTCCAGCTTCGGGAAGCCCTTGCCGTCCAGATACCCGGCCTTGGCCAGGAGGTCCTTCGCCGCCTTGCAGTCGTAGTTCTGCAAGTCCTTCAGCTTGCGTTCCTTGTCGGACGCAGGGTAGCCCGGCATCAGGAAGGCGTAGGCCGGCATGCCCTTGATCGGCGTCAGCACGTTCTTGACGATAGACTCACGATCCACAGCCTTGGCGAACGCCTTGCGCACATTGATGTCGTTGAACGGCTTGTTGTAGGTGTCCATCACCAGGTAGTCGGTGCGGAAATCGCCGAAGTGCGGGAAGTAGTTCTTCGACAGCACTGGATCCTTCTGGATGATGTCCATGTCGGCCGGCGAGATCGCCTCATAGCCCAGGTGGTCAATTTCCTTGTTCTGGAAGGCCGCAAAAGCCGTGCTCATGTCCATGTACACGGCGGTCAGCTTTTGCAGCTTCGGCGGCCGAAAGCCCTTGTACTTGTCGTTGGCGACCAGCTCGATCGTCTTGCCTGGCTCCAGCTTGGCGAGCTTGAAGGGCCCGGACGAGAGGCTGGTCTCGACCTTGCTGTTGTAGAGCGGGCCGTACTTCTCCATCTGCTTCTTGGAGAGCCCGAAGCCGAATTGCATCATGGCGGGGAAGGCCGGCCACGGCACCTTGGTGGTGAACTGGAGGGTGTAATCGTCCACCGCCTTGACGCCAAGCTCGGTCGTCGGCTTCTCGCCAGCCACAATCTCGTCCCAGTTCTTCAGCACGCCGGCATAGAACCAGGCGAAGTCCCAGGCGTGTTTCGGATCGGGCAGGTAGCGGAAGGTCGCCTCGTAATCTTGCGCGGTCAGCGGCGTGCCATCGGACCACTGTAGCCCCTTCTTGATGTAGAAGGTCCAGGTCAGGCCGTCCTTGGAGACTTCCCACTTCTCGGCCGAGTTGGGGATGACGTTGAAGTCCTTGTCCAGGTTGACCAGTTGATCCTGGAACAGATCGCCCAGGCAGAAGCGCTGGTAGACCTGCACCTGGAAGTCGAAGGTGATGTGGTTGCCCTTGATGTCGCACGGCTCGACCCAGGTTTGCATGTTGTAGGGCGCGGCGTCGGTGGGCAGCTTGGCGCCGAAGACGGTGGTATCGGCGACGGGTGCAGGCGCTTTGGTTGGCTCCGGAGCCTTGGTGGGTTCCGGGGCTTTAGTCGGCTCTGGGGCCTTGGTCGGTTCGGGCGCCTTGGTCGGCTCCGGCGCTTTGGTCGGTTCGGGGGCCTTAGTCGGCTCCGGGGCCTTGGTTGGCTCGGCAGCCTTTGGGGCGGCGGGGGGCGGCGCGGGCGTGGCCGCCGGCGCGCACGCGCTGACGATCATGCTGAGCAGAACAATCAAGCAGAGCACAATCCACTCACGGTTCTTGGACATTTTCTGCCTCCTTCATGGCACAGACAGGTATGGATTATCAGGGAGAACATTGCCCGGAAAGGGCCTGACAATATCCCGCGCTACCCCCGGGCAGGGCAGTCACCGGGTTGCGAGAGCGGCAAGCAGCCTGTTCAGAGCTGTAAACCGCCGACCAGCGGGCGACGTAACGAGTGTAGGCGAGCGATCACCTCCTGCGAGGACAGTACTCCGTTAAGATCATGCCAGGTTGGCTAAGGGACAGTCTAGCACATCTACAGGCAGGTGTCAATCTTGGTTTCCGGTAGGATTGCACTGTCTACCCGTTCAGAATGACATCCGGTCTTGATCCTTTTGGCATGACGGGCGAGGGGGAAGCGGCCGGCTACTTCGCCGGCGTGGTCGCGGGTATGTATGGGATCAGTCCACGGCGATAGGCGGCTTCCTGGATTTCGCGCGGCAAAAAACGGATAATTTCATCGTAGATCGGGCGCAACTTCTGCGGCACGATTTCGTCGGTTGGTCGAGGCATAGCGTAGCTCCTGTGACCGGTGGGCTTCTGCGTAGCGGCATAAACGAAAAGCACCAGGCTGCGCAACCAGGTGCTTTTCGCGGAAAGAATCGGGCAAACGGCCGATTCAATAACGGATGTTGACCGGCATCCCGATGTAGGCTACGTTATAGAGTTTCTGGGCGGCGGCATCCTGCAAGACGATGCAGCCAAACGAAATCGGGGTGCCGATCTTGTTGCCCCAATCGCGATAGCCGGTCTTGGCGTCAATCGGCAAGCCGTGAATGCCGTTCTCTGATCCGCCGGAATAGTAGATGCCGAGCCAATACGGCATCCAAAAGCCCCACCGTGACCCGTAGGCCCGCGGGAGCTTGGTTTGCACCTTGAAATTGCCGAGGCGGGTCCAATAACCGCTGCGCGCGGTGGAACACTTCCAGGTGTCGGTCAACGCGCCGTTCTGGAAGAGATAGCAACGCTGTTTGGAGACGCTGACGACAAACCCTGTGCCGCCGGCCGGCGGCGGCACGGGGGGCGGCGCCGGCGCGGCAGGTTGGGCAGCCGGCTTCGCCGCGTTGGCCGCCTGTCCACCCGGTATCACCAACACTTGACCCGTGCGGATCAAGTCCGGATTTTGGATGCCATTGGCCTGGATGATGGCCTGCACCGAGACGCCCGTGGCGGCCGCGATCTTCGCGAGGGTATCGCCCGGTTTGACGGTGTAGGAACCCTGGTCATTGGACGCCGCGGCCGGCCACGGCGTGAACAACACACAAAGCAGGAACAGCCCAACAAGAGCGCGCAAGGGACGCATGGGTGCCTCCATGAAAAACTCGTTTGGCTCTCTGGGCGTGGCAGTCTCCTTACGGTAGGAATTAGACAAAGGACACGGCATTCAGTAGTTATATTATACCGCATTTTGCGTTTACGTCAAGATCGCGTTTGCGCCATAACCCGGTCTCGAGAACTTCACTCGCCCCACAGGATCCGGCCGCAATTCTCGCAATAGACCAGGTCATCGCCGTCGCGAGCCGCGGCGATCCGACCTGGCGACACGGCGACCAGGCACACGCTGCATGTATCGTCATCCAGCCGCGCCACGGCCCGGCCCGCGCGGCGCGGGCGCAAGGCGTCGTAGGTGTGCAGCGAGCCGGCCGGCACGCCCCGCCGCGCGCTGGCCTGCCGCACGCGTTCGGCAGCCAGCCGCTCGGTCAGCCGCGCCTGCTCGCCGCGGAGAGCGGCCTGGGCGGTCGTCCATTCCTGAGTGCGCTGCGCCAACTCCGCCTGGGCGCGCCTGGCCGCCTCGGCGGCGGCCTCCAGCGCGATGAGGGCTTCCAGCAAGGCGTCTTCGGCCTGGGCTTGCTGCCGGCGCTGCTGCGCCACATCCTTCTCGGCGTCTTCAAGCTCTTTCGGGTTGCGCACTTTCCCGCTGTAGAGCCGGTTTTGGGCCTGCGCCAGCCGGGCCGTGACCTGCCGCTGGATCTGGTCGCGTTCTGCTTGGGCGGCGCGACAGCGCGCCAACTCGGCTGCAGCGGTCGCAGCCCGGCCGCGCGTTGCAGCGAGCGCAGCCGGCTCTTTCAGCGCCTCGGCCACCTCGCCGGCTCGGGCGCGCAACGCATCAATCGCCAGATCAATCTCGTTCAACTGCGCCAACAAAATCGCCGGTCGCATGATCCCTCCCTCGCTTCGGATCAGAAGGACAAGCTGGTTGAACAGGATTATAACCGAGACTCCCCACAAACGAAATTGCGCGCGGCTGACTTTGTCGCGCGCACAGTTCCGTGCTAGAATTGAGAATATGCTATCTTCGTACTCACGGCGCAAGAATTACGAAACGTATGCCTGACCAACCCAGGGCGATCCTGGTCTTACCGACCTACAACGAGCGGGAGAATCTGCCGCGGCTCGTGGCAGCTATCCAGGCGCTCCCTCATCCCATCCAGATCATAGTCGTTGACGACAACTCGCCGGATGGCACGGGCGCGCTGGCCGATCAGTTGGCCGCGGCGACCCTGGCCATCCAGGTGATCCATCGGCCGGGCAAGCTCGGGCTGGGGACGGCCTACACGACCGGCTTTCAGGCGGCCCTGGCGCAAGGCGCCGGGCTGATCCTGACGATGGACGCCGACTTTTCGCACGATCCCAAGTATCTGCCGGCGCTGTTGGCGGCCAGCCAACGATTCGACCTGGTGATCGGTTCCCGCTACATCGCAGGCGGCGGGGTCCAGGATTGGGGGCCGGCGCGCAGAGCGCTGAGCCGGGGCGCGAACATGGTCGCGCATCGCGTGTTGGGACTCAAGGCGCGCGACTGCACGGCCGGGTTCCGATGTTATCGCCGCGGCGTGTTGGAGCGTATCAACCCGGCCACAATCCGCGCCGACGGCTACTCGTACCTGATCGAGATGCTTTTCCGCTGCCAGCGCGCCGGGTTCAGCATCGCTGAGACACCGATCATCTTTGTGGATCGCCGGCTCGGCCGGTCGAAGATTTCGCAGCGCGAGCTGGTCAAAGCCGCCTTCACTGTGCTTCGGCTGGGGTATCGGCGGCTGATGGATAAGGGAAGGATCCGTTCCTATGCATAACCAGGGTTCAAGCGCCAGCCTGATCGAACTGGCGCTGATCATCGTCTTGATCGCGATCATCGTGCTGGCGATCCTGCTGATCGTCGGTGATGACATGCGGCTGTGGGTCGTCAATACGATCCAGGGATTCTTCCCGGCGCGTTGACAGCGCAAATCAAAGCGAGTCGGCGGAATCCCCCATGTCGCGGCGCTCTCTCTGGGTGGGCTTGTGACCCCCATCCCCGTACCTTCTTCGGCCGGGCGACGCCTGCTGGCCTTGCTGCGTCAGGGCGGGGTCGCGCTGCTCGACCTGTTCTTCCCCCCACGCTGCCCCGGCTGCGGCCACGTGGGGGATTTGTTTTGCCGCACGTGTCGGGCCGCGGTCGAGCCGATCCGCGAGCCGACCTGCCGGCGCTGCGGCCGGCCGATGCCCCAAGATACGTTGTGCGACGACTGCCGCCCCCACGCCAGCCACCTCGATGGCATCGTCGCCGCGGTGGTCTTCGCCGGGCCGGTGCGTGAAGCGATTCACAGCCTCAAATATGGGAATGGCCGCGCATTGGCTGCGCCGTTGGCCGGTTACATGGTTGACGCGTGGCGGCGGACCAAGCTCCCGGCCGATTGCATCGTGCCCGTCCCGCTGCACGCCAGCCGCCAGGCTGAACGCGGCTACAACCAGTCGGCGCTGCTGGCGCGGGCCTTGGCCCCGGCCGTCGGCCTGCCGGTGGATGAAAAGCTGGTGATACGGCGGAAAGTGACCCGCCAGCAGGCGCTGCTGAATGCCGTCGAGCGCCGCGAAAACGTCAAGGACGCGTTCCTCTGCCAGGCCGCGGCCGCCGGCAAACGGATCGTGTTGGTGGACGATGTGTGCACGACCGGCTCGACTCTGGAGGCGTGCGCAGCCGCGGCGCGGGCGGCCGACGCGACGAGCGTTTGGGCGCTGACGCTGGCGCGGGCGCGCTGGCTGCCGGGCCGGCCCGCACCGGATGCGGGGTAGGCGCGAGGTCAGGAGACAGGAGTCAGGGGTCAGGAGGCGGGAGGATGAATCGGTTATCCAGAGCGCAACGCTGGCTGTATGGGGCCGGCGACATCGGCATCCTGAGCGGAGACCTGCGGGGTGCGCAGGTCGCAGTCGAAGGATACGAAGCACGGCATGGGCATCGGGGCGCATCCTTCGACGCCGCGGCGCAACGACCGCCACTCCGCGCAGCGGAAGGCGCGGCATCCTGAGCGGAGACCTGCGGGGTGTGCAGGTCGCAGTCGAAGGATACGAAGCACGGCATGGGCATCGGGGCGCATCCTTCGACGCCGCCCCGCGAACTACTGCGGGGCTCCGCTCAGGATGCTTGCCGCCCCTGCCCCCTGCCCCTACCCCTTGATCCCCGTCAGCGCGATCCCCTCGATGAAGGTGCGTTGGGCGAAGAAGAAGATGATGATGATCGGCGCGGCCGCGATGGTGCTGACGGCCATCAGGTACGGGTAGGCCAGCGGCGCGTTGCCCACCTGCGACATCATATTGCGCAGCTTCTGGATGCCAAGCGCCAACGGGAACATCTGGTATTTGTTGATGTAGATCAGCGGCCCCAGGTAATCGTTCCAGGTGCCCATGAAGGCGAAGAGCGCGACGACGGCCAGCGCCGGCTTCGCCAACGGTAGGATCACCCGGAAGAAGATCCCCAGCTCGCTGGCGCCATCAATGCGCGCCGCCTCCGACAGCTCCTCGGGCAGCGTCATGAAGAACTGCCGCAACATGAAGATGAAGAAGGCGTTCCCGAACAACGCCGGGATGATCATCGGCAGGTAGGTGCCGGTCCACTTCAATTGCTTGAAGATAATGAAGAGCGGCACCATCGTCACGGTGTACGGGATCAGCATCGTGCCGATGCACAGGTAGAACAGCTTGTCGCGGCCCGGCCAGCGGATGCGCGAGAAGCCGTAGGCCACGATGGAGGATGACAGCAGGGTGAACAGGGTGTACGGCAGCGCATAACGGAAAATCGAGTTGAAGGTGTAGAGCGTGAAGTTGTCTGACACCCACGCGTTGGCGAAGTTCACCCATTGGGCCGGATTCGGGATCAGCACCGGCGGGATCCGGTAGACTTGCGGGTCCGTTTTCAGCGCGGAGCTGATCATCCAATAGAGCGGGAACGCATATGATGCCGCCAGCACGATCAGGATCGCGTACTTCAAGACCTCGGGCATGACCCGCCCGGTGGTGTATTTGCCGGGATGAGCGGTATGCCGAACAGAAGTCGCAGATTGCGTAGCCGATGTCATCGGTCACCTCCCCCGTAGAACACCCAGCGGCCGGATGTCCTGAAGAGCGCCGCGGTTAAGACGGCGACGATGACCGCCATAATCCAGGCCAACGCGCACGCTTTGCCCATGCGGAAAAACTCGAAGGCCTGGCGGTAGAGGTTCATGGCGTAGAATTCGGTGGATGCCATCGGACCGCCGTTCGTCAGCAGGTAGGGCATCAGGAAGGTCTGGAACGCGCCGATGAAACTCATCACCAGGTTGTAGAGGATGATCGGGCTGCACATGGGGATTGTGACGTGCCAGAAGCGATGGAAGGCGTTGGCGCCATCCACGGTCGCCGCCTCATAGAGCGAGCGGGGCACATCCTGGAGCGCGGCCAGAAAGATCACGACCGCCGTGCCCTGCGCCCAGAGCGCAATGAGGATCAGACTCGGCTTGGCCCATTCCACGCTGGAGAGGAAAGGAATGATCGGTTGGCCCGACGCGCGTAACAGGTTGTTGATCACTCCGTATTGGTTATTGTAGATAAACAGCCAGACCATCGCCGAACAGACGGCCGGGACGATGGACGGGATGTAGAAGATCGCCCGGAAGGTCGAGCGCAGGACGAGTTTGGTATTGAGCAGGCTCGCCATCAGGAACGCGACGACCACGCCAAGCGGCACACTGATGCCCACATAGAAAAAGGTGTTGTAGACCACAGTCCAGAAACGGGGGTCGTCGGTGAAAATCTCTTTGAAGTTATCGAACCCAATCCAGATGGGCGGCCGCACCAGGTCATAGCGCGTAAAACTATAGAAAATCGAAGACAGCAGGGGATAGAGTGTCCAGATGAGGAACCCGATCAGCCAGGGGGAGACGAACAGCAGCCCGGTAATCAGGCTGCGGGTCTCTCCTTTGGAAAGGCCCTTTCTACTCATGGTGGCAACTGCCATATCGCTATACCTCCCACAATCGCATCACATCCCGATAAGGCAAGCGCCTGATGTCGGGGAGGCATCAGGCGCTCAAATGGCGAGCTCGACACACATTAAACCCGCAGCACCGCAAAACTCACTATCGGGAATCAGGTCATACTGAGCGGGCTGATCCCGAACCCCTCGTGCGGCGTCAAATCAGCGAAGAATCTCTTAACTCGGCAGGCCCTGGTTCTTCCACTCGGTCTCGGCGCGCTTCTGCATTTCGGCGGCGCCCTGCTGCGGCGTGATCTTGCCGCGGTAGATCATCTCGCGCACTTCACCCAACTGGTTCCACAGGTAGCCATGCAGCGGGCAGCGGCGGAGCGAGAACCAGTCGGTCGTCTCGTTGACCTTGTTGAAGTAGAAGTCGAGGCCCGGATACGCATCCGGCTTGACGCTCTTCTCCATCCACGACTTCTTGCCCACGATCCAACCGACCTGCTTGAAGAGGGTGTCCAGCGGGCCGTTCTGGTTGAAGAACTCGCCCAGCTTGAAGGCTTCCTTCGGATACTTCGAGTTCTTGAAGATGCCCAGGGTGTGACCACCAGCCTCTTGCACCTTCTTGCCCTTGTTGGCGTCAATGACCAGGGTCCAGGTCGCCTTATTCAGCTTCGCCACGTCGGGCGCCTGCACCGTGGTCTCGCCCGGATGCCAGTAGCCTTCGATGATCATGGCCTGGGCCTGCGCGTTGTAGGCGCCGCCCCAACCGCCCATGCCTTCCGCCTGGCGCAGGCCGGCAATCTGATCGGGACCCATGATGTCGTAGTACTGCTTTGTCACCGTGAAGTAGTCTACGATCTTCGGATCGTTGAAGTTGAACTTGCCGGTCTTGTCATCCCACCACTTGACCAGGGTCGCTACCTGGATGCCATCCGGGTCGCCGCCCATGGCGTCGTAGGGGTCGAGGCCGAACTGTTTCAGGTTGCCCGCGGCATCCTTCTTGGTCAGCGCCTTGTGCCACTCCAGCCCCTCGGTGAAGGTCGTGGGCGGCTTCTCTGGATCGAGCCCGGCATCCTTGACCAGCTTGGTGTTGTAGTTGAGGCCGTAGTCCAGATAGCTCTCGAAGCACGGGATGCCCAACAGCCCCTTGAAGGTCCAGAACTTGCAGAAGTCCCAGATGGCCGGGATATAGTCGTCCTTCTTGATGAACTTGCTGGTATCCACCAACGGCTGCGTGTCGAGGAAGACGTCCTTGATGGCAAGCTGCGCGTAGGAGATGTTGGAGGCCGCCTCCGGCGGGTCGCCGGCGGCGATGGCGGTTTGGACCGGCTGATCGCCGGTGTTGCCCTTGTACTCGATCTTGATGTTGCCGCCGACGACTTCCTCGTACTCGGGCATCTTGTACCACACTTCATCCTGGAACAACTTGTTCATGTTGCCCCAGGCCACCCACAGCCGGACGGTGATCGGCTGCTTGGCGGCCGGCGCCGCCGTGGGCGCGGCCGGCTTGGCTGGCTCCGCGGCTTTCGCCGGTTCCTGCTTTGCGGGGGCCACAGGGGCGGCAGGCGCGGGCGCCGCGGGCGCACAGGCGGCGATGACGGCGCCGGTTGAAACGACGGTCGTCAGCTTCAGAAAGTCACGCCGGGTCAGATGCTTCTTGTTCTCCATAGGTCTTCTCTCCTGGATAGAATGATGTAAACCCTGAAATGACTCAGCTTTGGACACCACCGTGACGTGACGAGCAAACGAGAAACACGCGGCAAAGAGAGGGCGCCGCGCCGAGGAGGGCAACGCCTGCCAGCACGTCATGGGGCATGGATAATTTATACCACAGCGCCGGGATTCGTGCAAGTACGACAGGACGCCTACCGGACAGAAAGCGGACGTTTCTGGGGCGAACGCGCCTGATGCGTGCGGAAGCGCCTGGCGCGTGATGGCAGCCCTCCGCTATAATGATACGGGTAACTTTCTTGGGGAATCTCGCCTACTGTGCTAAACTTGGCACATACTACGTTGAACCGAGAATGAATCCATGTCCAAACCTCTTCAGAAACTACTCGTGTTGGTAGCCGCCGCGTGGTTGGCGGGTTGCAGCGCCCTTTCGGCCTCGACGGCCCGGCGCGGCGCAGTCGAAGAACCGACCCCCACGCCCATCCCGACGGCCATCGTGCCGGTTAACCCGGTGTACACCGTGCAACGCGGCGAAGTGGTGAAAGAGATGCAGTTCACCGGCCGCGTGTCGCCGACCACCGAGAAGGACCTCTTCTTCCGGACGGCCGGCCGTGTGCGCCGCGTGCTGGTCAAGACCGATCAGCTCGTGAAGAAGGGCGATCTGCTGGCCGATCTCGAAAACGACAATCTGGAGCGCGACCTGGCTGCGGTGAAGCTGAACCTGGCGCGGGCCCAATCGCGGCTGGACGATTCCAAGCGTGCGCTCGACGTGCAGCGTACCCGGGCGCGACTCAACCTGGAGATCGCACAGATCAACCTACAGCAAGCGCGTAGTCAAGACCTCGCCCCGCGCAAGACGCTGGCGGCCATAGACCTGGAGAAAGCCAAGCTGGCCCTCGACCGCGCTCAGGCCGCCTACGATGGCATCGCCTGGCGCAACGACAAAGGCGCCACCGCCGAAGCCGCGAACCTGCAGCAGGCGACGCTGAACTACAACCAGGCCAAGGCGAACTACGATCTGGCGGTGCAAACGATCAATAACCAATACTTCCAGATTGAAATCCTGGACCGGCAGGTGAAGCAGGCCCAGCTTGCGGTGGATGAGCTGAACAGAGAAGCCGACCCACTCCTGGCGAACGATGTCGAGGTCGCCAGCCTGAACGTCAAGAAGCTCGAAGCCGCGCTCGCCGATGCGCAGATCGTCGCGCCCTACGATGGCCGGATCATGTCGCTGACCGCGACCGAGGGTCGCGCGGCCACGGCATTCCAGCCGGTCATGGTGCTGGGCGACCTGAGCAAGCTGGAGATCAAGGCCAACCTGAGCAGCAGCGATGTGGCGAACCTGGCGGTCGGGATGCCAGCGAAGCTGTCCCTCTCCTCCAAACCGAGCGACGTGATGACGGGCGCGATCGTCCGCCTGCCCCCCACGACCATCGCGGCAGGTATCAACGCGGCCGACGTGGACAAATCCACCGTCGTCGGGCTGGCCGATCAGGCGAAAGCCGCCGCCCTGGAATTGGGCGACTTGGTCAAGACGATCGTCATCGTCACGAAGAAGGATGACGCGTTGTGGTTGCCGCCCCAGGCGATTCGCACCTTCGAGGGCCGTCGGTTCGTCGTTGTCAAGGAAGGGGCCGGCCAGCGTCGCGTGGATGTCAAGACCGGGATCGAGAGCGTAGACCGCGTCGAGATCCTCGACGGCCTCACCATCGGGCAGCAGGTCTTGGGGCAGTAGGCGCGTGCGCATCTTCCTCCGCGGGTGGGCCATTCTGATCGTTGCGGCCAAGCGTCTGATCGCGCAGCGCGGCCTGGCGCTGGCCGTCATCTTGGGCCTGATCGCGGCCGTAGGCATGGCGGTGAGCTTGCCGCTCTACGCCGACGCGGTGAACTACCGCGTCTTGCAGGAGCAGCTTACCGGCGATACCGGCGCGATCGTTGCCAATCGGCCGCCGTTCGCCTTCATGTTCATGTACATGGGCGGCTTGAACGGCGCGCTCGAATGGGTGGACACCGAGCCGGTAGATGATTATCTGCGCAACCGCGCGGCCGGCGACCTGGGCATGCCCCGCAAGGTCGGCGTCCGCTACTTTGCCACCGACAAGCTCTCCCTCTATCCGAACGATCCGGCGGCGTATGGCGGCAACCAGAAACCGCTGGAGTGGCTCAACCTGGCGACTGCCAGCGATATCATCCAGCAAATCACGCTCGTCGAAGGGCAGTTCCCCGCCCCCGCCGTCCCCGCGGCCGACAGCCCGATCGAGGTGTTGGCGCACGAGGAGCTTGCCACCAAGCTGGGGTTGCAGGTCGGCGAGACGTATGTCTTGCTCGACCGCAGCGGCGCGCTCAGCAAGGGCCGGCCCGTCCAACTCGCGGTGCGGCTGACGGGGGTCTGGACCGCCGTAGATCCGAAGAGTGAGTATTGGTTCTTCCATCCCGAGGCCCTCGCCGACGCGCTCCTGGTGCCGGAAGCGACGTTGCGGGATCGGATCAGCCCCTTTTACAAGGGCGAGATCTATCTGGCGGTCTGGTACATGGTCATGGATGGTTCCGCGGTGCACGCCGAGGCGGTGGATGGCCTGACGGGCAACATCGCGCGCACGCAGCAGACGGCCGTCGGCCTGCTCCCGAATCTCCAGTTCAGCATCTCGCCCATGGAGGCGCTGCAGAGGTATCAGACCTCCACCTCCTGGCTTTCCATCATGCTCTACGCCTTCAGCGTGCCGATCCTGGGCATGGTGCTGGTTTTCATCGGCTTGGTGGCGGGGCTGGCGGCCGAGCGCCAGCGCAACGAGACGGCCATCTTCCGCAGCCGCGGCGCGGCCATCGGCCAGGTGGTCGGCATCACTTTCAGCGAGGGGGTGATCCTGGGCGCGGTGGGCCTGGGCTGCGGGCTGCTGCTGGGCCAATGGATCGCCCGGATGATGGGACACGCGCGCAGCTTCCTCGACTTCAGTCTCGCCACGCAGTCCGACCTGCGCGTCAGCCTGACGATGAGCGGTCTGCGCCTGGGTATGATCCTGTTGGCGGTCGCGCTGGTCGCGCAGATGGCCCCCTCCTTCAGCAACGCCCGGCACACGATCATCACCTACAAACAGGAGCGGGCGCGGATACTCCGGCCGCCCTGGTGGCAGCGGGCCTGGCTCGATTTCCTGCTGCTGATCCCGACGGGGTACGGCACGTATCTGCTGCGGCAACAGGGCAGCATCGTCGTGCCCATCGTCGGCACGCAGCTCCCGCACGATCCGTTCCAAAACCCGCTGCTCTTCCTGGTGCCGGCCCTGGGCATCTTTGCGGTCACGTTGCTGATCCTGCGCATCTTGCCGCCGCTCATGTCCGCCTTCGCCTGGCTGATCAGTCACACGCGCAGCATCGGGCTGCTCCTGACGGCCCGGCATCTGTCGCGCACCTACAGTTCCTACACCGCGCCGCTGATCCTGCTCGTCCTGACCCTCAGCCTGTCGGCCTACACCGCGTCGCTGGCCGAGACGATGGACAGCCACACCTATGAGCAGCAGGCCTACGCGGTGGGCGCCGATCTGATGCTGGATGAGATCGGCGCGTCCACCGCCGTGGCCGGCGCATTCGACGCGGCGCCCGCGGGCGGGAGTCAGAGCACGTCGAGCAGCAGCCAGTCCACGATCCCGCAGGCCGAATGGGAATTCCTGCCGGTCTCGGATCATCTGAAGATCCCGGGGGTGGCGGCCGCCACGCGCGTGGGGCGCTATGACGCGACGATGGACGTGGGGGGCCGGCGGCAAAAAGCGCAGTTCATCGGGGTGGATCGCGTGGACTTCGCCCCGGTCGCCAACTGGCGCAGCGATTATGCATCGTCCAACCTGGGCACGCTGATGAATGCCCTGGCGCTCACCGCGAACGGCGTGCTGGTCCCCCGCGATTTCCTGGGACAGTATGCGCTCCAGGTCGGCGACCGCTTCCGGGTAACGGTGCAGGCGTCGGGGCATTCGGCGGCCATGGACATGAAGATCGTCGGGACGTTCCGCCTCTTCCCCACCTGGTATCCTGACGACGGCCCGCTCTTCGTCGGCAACCTGGATTTCCTCTTCGATAGTTTGGGCCAGCAAGTGCCTTATGAAGTGTGGGTGCGCCAACAAGCAGGGATCCCGGCCCTCAGCATCGTGGAGGGGGTGCGCGAGCTGGGCATGAAGGTGCTGACCTGGGAATCGGCCCCGCTGCGCATCGGCCGGGAGCTGAAGCGGCCGGAACGCCAGGGGCTGTTCGGTTTCCTGTCGGTCGGCTTTGCGGCCGCGGCCCTGCTGACGGTGCTCGGCTTCCTGCTTTATGCGTTCTTTTCGTTCCGGCGGCGTTTCATCGAGCTGGGCGTGCTGCGCGCGGTCGGCCTCTCAGTCAGCCAGATGACGATCTTGCTGGCCTCGGAGTTGGCGACGCTGATCGTCACCGGGGTGACAGCCGGCACGCTGCTCGGCGCGGCCGCCAGCGAGCTGTTCATCCCCTTCCTGCAGGTGGGCGCGGGGTCGGCCGCACGCGTGCCGCCCTTTGTGGTAGTGATCGCCTGGCCGACGATCCTGCGCATTTACGGGCTGATGGGATTGCTGTTCGTCATCACGTTGTTTCTGCTGGCGGCGCTGCTCCTGCGCATGCGGATTTTCCAGGCCGTCAAGATGGGCGAGACGGTATAGGTGGTTGTATCGTGGCTGAGAACGCGTTTATTACCTGCGAAAACCTGGTCAAGATCTACAAAGTGGCGAACCTGGAATTGGTGGCGCTGCAAGGTCTCGACCTGATCGTCGAGCGCGGCGAGATGCTGGGCATCATCGGGCCGAGCGGCAGCGGCAAATCCACGCTGATGAACATCCTGGGCGGCCTGGATCGCCCCTCGGCGGGCCGCGTGCTGGTGGATGGCCGCGACCTGCGGAAGATCCCCGACGCGGCGCTCGATGGCTATCGCCGCACGACGGTCGGCTTCATCTGGCAGCAGAGCAGCCGCAACCTGGTACCCTATCTGACCGCGGAAGAAAACGTGACCCTGCCGATGACGTTCGCCGGGGCCAGCCCGCGCGTCAAGGGCCAGCGGGCGCGCGAGCTGCTAGACGCCGTCGAGCTATCCCATCGCCGGCGCCACCGGTTGGCGCAGATGTCGGGCGGCGAGCAGCAGCGTGTCGCCATCGCCGTCGCCCTGGCGAATATGCCCAAGCTACTGCTCGGCGACGAGCCGACCGGCGAAATGGATACCACGACCGCGCTGGCGATCTATCAGCTCCTGCGCGATCTCAACCAACGCTACAACCTGACGACGTGCATCGTCAGCCACGATCCGACGATCGCCCGGCATGTGGATCGGGTGGTCGCCATCCGCGATGGCAAGACGGCCACGGAGACGATCCGCCAGTCGGTGGCGGCCGCGCCGGCCGAAGATGGCGCGGAGAGCGCCGTGCCGCAAGAAGACATCTATCATGAGCTGGTGGTGCTGGATACGGCCGGCCGGCTCCAGGTGCCGAAGGATTACCTGGAGCAGTTCGGCATCCGGGGCCGGGCGCAATTAGAGATCACCGAGGACGGCATCCTGATCCGGCCGGCGCAGGTGGTGCAAGAAGCGCAGGCGGCCGCGACCGAGCGCGGGGAGACCGAAGCCGCGGCCACGCGCATCAGCCTGCGGAAACGCTTGCAGACGGTGGGCAGCACGCTCGGCCGGTTGACGCGGCGCGAAGGATCGGCCGCCGGGGCGCGGGAGGGTCACGATGGCAATTGAGACGAGCCAGGGCGGGATCATTGTGCAAGTCAAAGACCTGGTGCGCACCTATCGCCTCGGCGCTTCCGACGTGCTGGCGTTGCGCGGGGTTAACCTGACGGTGGAAACGGGCAGCTTCATGGCGCTCAAGGGACGTTCGGGCAGCGGCAAGACCACCCTGCTCAACTGCATCGGCGGGCTGGATCGGCCCAATGCCGGGACCATCGAGATTTTTGGCCGGCCGCTCCACAAGATGGGGGAGAGCGAACTGACGCGATGGCGCCGCGAGCACGTCGGCTTCGTCTTCCAGACCTTTGCGCTGCTGCCCACCCTCTCGGCCTACGAGAACGTCGAGTTGATGCCGCGGCTGGCGGGCAAGGGCCGCAAGGTCTGCTATCAGCACGCGACCGGCTGCCTGGAACTGGTGGGGCTGAGCAAATGGATGCACCACCGGCCGTTCGAGATGTCGGGCGGCCAGCAGCAGCGCGTGGCGATCGCGCGCGCGCTGGCGAACCATCCCGCCTTGATGCTGGCGGATGAGCCGACCGGCGAGCTGGACAGCACCACCGCCCGCGAGATCCTCGGCCTCTTCCGGCGCATCGTCAAGGAACAGGGCACCACCCTCATCATGGCGACGCACGACCCGCTGGTGGATGAATACGCCGATCTGATTGTGCGGCTTCAGGATGGGCAGATCGTTACGACGAACTGAGGGAGCATATCCTGGGTATCTTCTCAGTAAGCAGCCCCAACTCCCGCGCCCGGGCGATAGCCTGGGCGCGGCTCTCCACACCCGGCTTGCCATAAATGTTGTTTCGGAAAGGTGCAACTCCCCACGCTCCGTCACCCTCTCGTGAATTCGTGGCCGAAAATCGGAAGAGCCTTAGCACGGGCATCTACCCCTTGATCGCGCCTTCGACCATTGCGCGGAAGAAGTTCTGCCGTGCGATCAGGAAGATGAGGACCATGGGCAGGGCGATGATGATACAGGCGGCCGCGACGACCTGGGCGTTGATGATGTTCTGGCCCAGGAAATCGTACATGCCGAACATAGCCGGCTTCAGGTCGTTCTTGGTGATCAGCAGGTAGCCGGCGATGAACTCGTTCCAGACGCCCACGAACGCCAGCAGGAAGATCGCGGTCAGGCCGGGCGTGATCAGCGGCGCCACGATGCGCACCAGGCTGCCGACCGGGCTGCAGCCGTCAATCAGCGCCGCCTCCTCCAGCTCGCGCGGGATGGAGTCGAAGAAGCCTTTGGCGATCCAGACGCTCATCGGCAGGTAGAAGCCGCAGTAAACGAAGATGATGAAAACCCGGTCGTTGTAGATGCCTTCGGCCGCATGGCGGATCGAGGCGCCCATCTGGTAGAGCGCCAGCAGGTTCGTCAGCAGCGGCACCCCCGTGATGGCGATGATGACAATCATGAGCGCGTCATGCCCGCGGAAGCGATAGCGCGAGAAGGCGTAGCCGGACATGCTAGCCAGCACCATCACGATCAGCGCGGTGCTGATGGCGTAGAGCACCGTGTTGGGGAGGTAGGTGTTGAGCATGCGGCCCTTGAGCGCAAAGCCCAGCAGCGCGTTCGCCTCTGGCATGAGCAAGGCCACGCGTTCGTAGCCTTCGATGGACCACCGGCACGCAGTTAGATCAATTTTAGCTGTGGGCGTATCGCACGGGAAGATAATCGGCGGCTTGCGCGTCACGTCTTCTTCACGTTTGAATGAAATCAGCACCGTGGTCAAGATCGGCAACAGCGCCATCATGGTGATGACGATCAAGGCCAGGTTGGTCAGGAAGCCTTCGCGCGCCTTGCGGGAGACCGGAAACGTCCTCTGGGGCGAAACTGTCTGTGCCATTTCAGGCGCTCCTGTGTTGCACGCGGGTAATGCGCAGGGTTCCCGCGATCAAAGTCAGGTTGATCACCGCCAATATCACGGCCAACGCGGCCGCCCGGCCGAAGTCCAGCGACACCCAGCCAATGGAGTACAAGAAATAACTGAGCACGTGGGTCGAAGTCCCCGGCCCGCCGCCGGTCAGGCTGAACACCATGCCCACGCCGTTGATGCCGCCGAGTGTGAGGTTGAAGAGCGCCACCACCATGGTAGGCAGGATCAGCGGGATCGTGATGTGGCGAATGGTCTGCCAGGTATTGGCGCCGTCAATGCGGCTGCTTTCGATTACCTCGTTCGAGATCGTTTGCAGCGCGGCCAGTAACAGCAACGTGATGAAAGGCAGGGCGCGCCAACTCGCGGCCAGGATCAAGTAGACCATGGCCGGGGAAGGCGGAAAGGGAAAGTTGCCGATCCAGGGCTTCGCCGCGTCCGCCGTTAAGACCGAAAGCCCGCGTGGTGGGAAGAGCGCGGGGTTCTGCAGGAAGCCGGAAAACAGCCCATAATCGGGCAGCACCAGCAGCCGGAACACCACCCCCGCAATGATGTCGGCGAGGATCCATGGAATGAAAAGCAGCGTGATATAAACACCCGATAAATGCGATTTGCGGTTGAGCAACAAGGCAATGAAGAAGGCGAGCATAAGCGTCAGGCTGGCATACCCCATCAGGTAAACGACCGTATGGCCGGCGCTCTCGCCCAGCGCCGCCGAATCGAACAAGATCTCGAAATTCTGAAGGCCCACGAACTCCCAGCCGGTCTGCTCACGTTCTTGCACGCTCAAGACGATCGTGTACAGCGCGGGATAGACCTGGATGGCGAGCAGCACGAGGATCGTCGGCAGGATCAGTATGAACGGTAGTAAGTCGATCCGCCGGCGTGGTTTGGCCTTCTTCGGGCCGAAGCCTCCCAACAGGGGAGCTGTGGCTGGTTGGTTCATGAGAGCTGTCAATCTCCTTGCGGGGAATAGACCCTAAAGATCTCGCAGACCTTTAGGGTCTCCCCATATCATCAGCCGACGGCCATCACTTCACCGTCTTGTTGTACTCTTCTTCTGCCTTCTTCAACTCGGCGGCGATGTCGGCCTTGGGATCGGTCTTGATCAGCTTGTAGACCGCGTTCATGATCGCGGTCTCAGCGGCTGGCGTGTTGACGACCGAGGTCCAGATGACCTTGCAGTCGCTGGCAGAGGCCACGGCGACCGCCTGCTTGTAGAACGGGGCCTGGAACTGTGGGAGGGCCGAAATGGACTTGAGCACCGGGAGGCCGCCGCCCGGGCCGACTACGTATGCCGGATTCTGCTCCGCCGACAGCGTCCAGTTGATGAACTCCTTGGCGCCCTCAGGGTTCTTGGCGCCCACCGGAATGGCGAGGGCTGCGATACCGGTGCCGCACCCCGGCTTCTTGCCGGGCCCGGCAGGCATGGGCGCCAGGTAGACGTCGCCGGCTGCGATCGCGTCCAGCATATCGTCCTGGGTCTTCTTTTCGTACTTCTTACCGCTGGGCGCGGTCAGGGGGTTTATATAGCGGTAGCCGAAGAGTCCGGTGGGGATGGCGCCCGCCGAAGAGTCCATGAACGCCTGCTCCTCTTGGAACCCACCGGCGAAGGCGATCTCCGGCACGTAGCCCGACTGGACCATCTCGCGCAGCCAGGCGACCGCGGCCACGTTCTCCGGCGTGTTCAGCTTGATCTTGCCGTTGCCGTCGTCATAGCCGCCGCCGAAGGAGCCGATGGTCTGATACACAGCACGAGCCGCCCCATTGCCGTTAAAGGCCGTGGAGCCGAAGAAGGTCATGGCGTATTTGCCCTCCTTCTTGAGCCGCTCGCCTTCCTTGAGCCACTCGTCCGTGGTCTTGGGGAAGCCGTTGGGGTAGCGATCCTTCCAGACGAAGACCTGGGAAGGCCGGTTTGCCGTGGGGATACAATAGAGCTTGCCGTCGGGGCCGCTGCAGTTCCTCAGGGCGCTGGCGTCCATCTCCGCATACCACTTCTGCGCCTTGGCCCACTCCGTCAGATCCTGGACGACGCCGTTCTTGTAGAAGGAGGTGACATAGCTACCTCCCATCTCAATGAGGTCGGGTACCTCGGCCTTAACCTGTACGGCCGCGACGAGCTTGGCGCCGAGCTTCTCCCACGGCGTATACTGGTTTTCCCAGATCCATTTGCCGTCGAACGCTTTGTTGAAGACGGGGATGGCGTCGCGCAGGTACTGATTGCCCACACGCTCATCGCTCTTGGGATCCACGTTGCCCTGGTCGTACTGGAACCAGGAGACGATCTTCCTGGCCGGGGCTTTGGTGGGCGCCTGCACCACGACGGTCTGCTGCACGACCTTCTCGACCGGCTTCTCGATGATCTTCTCGACCGGTTTCTCGACAACCTTCTCTTGCGTGACGACCTGCGTCACGACCTTCTCGATCACCTGCGGCGTCGGCTGGGCGCACGCGCCGAGCAGCATGACGATGACCGCCAGGAGGGCGATCAATGCGAAACGAGCTTTCATTGGAATTCTCTCCTTATATGAGTCTGCCTGAGAAAATCAACCATCAATCTTGATTGACCGGAACGCTTCGGGAATCGCGAGCCGTGCCTCACCTCCTCTCGATTTCTACAGCACGGGCGGTGTGATGCAGCAGATCACCTGCGCCTCTTCGCTGCCCAACGCGGCAAACTGCCGCAACGACTGGCCGGCGTAAGAGATCGTATCGCCTGCGGCAAGTTCGTGGGCCTGATCTTCGATCGTGATGGACAGCCGGCCGCGGAGGACGTGCATGAACTCTTCGGTGGGTTGAGACAGCCGTTCGGCAACGCGCTGGCTGCGCTGTAACCTAGCTCCTTGCGTCGTTGCCGAATGCGCTCACCGACCATGCCGCTTTCCTCCACGCCACGGATGATGTGTGAAGAATTTCTTCTGGAATGAGGATGCCCGAATCATACCGGCAATCGCAAGACTTGTCAAGTCACGCTTAACTGTGAAGGGGCGCTTACCGCAGGGTGGCTCAGCCAGCCTGCGCGTCCATCGCCTGCCGCACGATCTCGCCCAGGTCGAGCACCTTCAGCCGGGCGCGAGTCTTGCGCGCGGCGGTCGCGAGGGTACGCTTGCACTGCTGGCACGGCGTCACTAGCAGCGTCGCGCCGGTCTCGACGGCCTGGGCGATGCGCCGCGCCGCGATCTCCGCCACCAACGCGGGGTTGACCGCCTCCAGGTTGCCGCCTCCGCCGCAGCAGAGCGCGTTCTCGCGGGCGTCGGCCATCTCCACCAGCTCCAGGCCGGGGATCGCCCGCAGCACGGCCCGCGGCGCATCGTAGACGCCGCTGTTGCGTCCCAGGTCGCATGGATCGTGATAGGTGACGCGGGCGGGGTGTGGGGCCAGCCCGAGCCGGCCTTCGCCCAGCAGCCGGGCCAGCAGCTCGCTGGCGTGCCACACCTCGAGGCCGGTCGGCGCGGCCAGCAGGCCGGGGTAGACATCGCGCCACATGTGGAAGCACGACGGGCAGGTGGTCACGATCATCCGCGCGCCGAGCGATTGGACGGCCGCCAGGTTGTGGCGGGCGACGGCCGCGGCCTCGTCGGGCAGCCCCAGGCCCAGGTAGGGGAAGCCGCAGCACCACTCTTCGCTGCCGAGGGTGGTGAAGTCCACCCCCGCCCGGCCGAACAGCTCGGCCGCGGCCTGGGCGATGGAGCGGCCCTGTCCGTAGAGGCCGGTCACGCAGCCGACGAAGTAGACGACGGCCGCGCCCGGCCGGCCGTTCAGGCGCGCGCTGGGCAGACCCGCGTCTTCCTGCCATATCAGGCGGTTCTCTGTGGGATCACCCGTGACGTTGTGCGCCTGGCGCAGGTTGTCTCGCAGGCGACCGAGCGGCAGGCGCTCCAGTGCGCCCCGGTCGGCCAGCCGGCGTCGCGCCTCCAGCCAGGCCGCCAGCGTGTCAATGCGCGTCGCGCACGCCTCCCGGCAGTGGCCGCAGAGGGTACACTCGTAGATCCGCTGGGCCGCCTCGTCCGCAAGGCCGCCGCGGAACGCCTCGGCCGCGATCGTCATCCGCCCGCGCGGCCCGGCCGACTCCCACCCGATCGCCGCATAGGTGGGACAGACAGCCTGGCAATAGCCGCAGTGCGCGCAAATCCGGGCTTCTGCTTCGAGGCCGGTGTACGGCGCGGTCGGCGTCATCGCAGCCATCCTCGGCCCATCCGGCGCAGGCCGGCCAGCGCGTCCATCCCCAGCTTGAACGTGGGGGGCCACAGGAGGCGCGGCGGCGCATAGACCTTGCCCGGATTGAGGATGTTCAATGGATCCAACGTCCGTTTCCTCGCGCGGCGTGTCGCCAACTCATCGGCCGAGAGGGCGTGCGAGAGGTAGGGGGTGTTCCAGACGCCGATGCCGTAAGGCCGGCCGCCGTGCCGGAAGGCGATGTCGTACAGCTTCTTGGTCAGGCTCAGGGCCAGCAGGTAGGGCAGAGGGCGCGCCTCGTCGCAGCCGTAGAGCGACATCACTGTGGCTTGACCCGGCGCAACCACGGTTCCGTAGGTAGCGATGGGCAGGTTCTGGCGCACGGAGAGCTTCGCCACATCCGCCGCATATTCCGCCAGCCGCGCCACGGGCAGCCACGACTCCGCGCCGAGCACGCCAGGCCCGGCGCGTTTGAGCCGCAGCGCGAGGAAGCGTTCCTCCCATTCGCGCACTGCCAGCGTCTCTGGCAGGGTCTCGCCGTCCCAACGGGCGGCCTCCTGTTTGACGTTGCGCGCCCCGAGCATGACCTCATCCGGTTCGCCGTCGTAGGTGATGGCCAGTAGCGCGCCATCGGCAGCCGACGCGAACCCGGCCCGGCGCAGGAACCAGCCATACGACTGGGTCGCGAAGTGCGCGTAGAAAGGCGTCGGGGTGGTCGCGGCCAGTTTCGCGGCGGCGCCCGCCAGCGCGGCCATGTCGGTGAACGCCAGCAGATGATGGCCGATCGCGGCCGGCGTGCAGCGGATCACCAGCTCGGCGCGCGTGACGATGCCCAGCGTGCCTTCGGAGCCGGCGAAGCCTGTCACCTGCAACGCGCCAGGCGCTTCCAAAGCGCCAGGCGCGTGAGTGATCCGTCCATCCGCCAGCACGACTTCCAGCCCGCAAACGTGCCCTTCCAGCCCGCCATACTTCAAGCTGCCGATCCCGTACCCTTCCATGCAGAGCCAGCCGCCTACGGTCGCCGCTGGCGCGCTGGTGGGATAGGAGAGCACGGTGAAGCCTCGACGTTGCAGCGTCCGGTCGAGATCCGCCCAGCGCGTGCCGGGCAAAACCGTGGCGGTCAGCCGGGCTTTGTGGATTTCGATCAGCCCGGCCATCGCCGTCAAGTCAAGGGTCAGGCCGCCGGACAGGGGGACGGTGTTCCAGAAGGCGGTGGTCGCCGCCGCCCGCGGAGTGACGGCCAGTTTGCGCCCGGTCGCATAGCGGAGGATGGCCGACACCTCCTCGGCCGTCCGGGGCCGCGCCACGGCGTCGGGCGTGGTCTGCCCCACCAGGGCCGCCAGCCGCGGAGGAACCACGGCCAGGTCGCGGCCGTAGAACGACCGCTCGAACGGGCTTTCGGTGTAGCGGTCGCCGAGCAGCTCAGCCAGGGGGGGGTGGGTAAGTGGGGTGGACATAAGGGCTGGTATTTTCGCAACGTGCCAGGCGCTTCCGCAAGCGCCTGGCACGTCACACTCACTTCTTGTTCTTCTTGACCTCGGCCTCGAACCAGGCGGTGAAATCCGCATCGGTGCAGCGCCGCAGGCCGGCCAGTTGGCTCAGACGGTTTAAACCGTCGGCCGCGCGGAGCTTGACGATCCAGCCCGCGCCGTAGGGATCCTGGTTGATGAGGGTGGGGTCATCGTCGAGCGCCTGGTTGGCCGCGACGACCTCGCCGCTGACCGGCGCGTAGAGCCGGCCGACCCATTTGCCCGACTCGACCGAGCCGATGGGTTTGCCCTGCTCGACCTTGCGGCCGGCCCGCGGGAGGCCGACGAACGCGATCTCTTTGGCCGCGGCCTGGGCATAGTGGCTCAGCCCGATCGTGACGATGTCGCCTTCGGCGCGCGCATATTGGTGATGGTCGTCGTAGTACAGTTCTTCCGGGAAGTCGTAACCGTGGATTTGGAGCATGTGATGACCTTTTTGGCAGTACCGTCACCCGGTCACTGCGAGCGTCTTTTGCGACACTTGCACCTGCACACCGGCAGGTGCAGTGCAGGTGAGCAGTCTCCCGTTGGCGGAGGAGATTGCTTCGGCCCCCACAACATGCCTCGCAATGACTACCACTCATTACCCGACACATTGCCTGGGGCAGCTCACAGATAGAAAGGAACACGGATGAGTTCTGAAGACATGATCAGACAAGCATCCGTGTTTCCTTACTATCTGTGGGGGGGCCTTAAGCGGCTGCTCAGAACGTTCCAGCCAGAGATGCTTCGCTGGTGACTCGCCGCAACGAAACTTGTATCGTAGACCCGCTCAGCATGACAAGCCGGAACGTTCTTGATTTTTCACATGCCGCCGCGCGGCATGACGGGTCTCAGAATGACAGCAGAGGGTGCTCAACTTTTCAGCCGTTTGCCCTCTGGATCGTAATACGGCCTGCGGACGACCTGAGCGAGGTGGCGTTCGCCAGCGACCTCCACCTCGACCGGCAGGTCAACCTGCGCCAGGTCGGCAGGCAGCAGCGCCAGCGCCAGCGCCGCGGCCACACCTGCACTTGCGCCGGAGCGCAGCGCAGGTGCAAGTGTCGTGTGGCCGTAGGCGCTGCTCGTGACCTTGCCGATGACCTGGCCGGCGCGCCAGATCGGAGCGCCGTTCGGCGGCAGCGTCTCGTCGGCCAGCGCCACCAGCGCGAGCTTGCGCGAGACGCCGGCGGCTTTCTGCCGCGCCAGCGCCTCCCGGCCGATGAAGTCGCCTTTGCCGAGCTTGACAGTCCAGCCCAGCCCGGCCTCGAACGGCGTGACGCCATCCATGAAGTCGAAGCGCATGATGTAGCCCTTCTCCATGCGCAGGCTGAAGGCCGCCTTCAGGCCCGCGGGCTGGAGGCCGTGCGGCTGACCCGCGGCCAGCAGCGCGTCCCACACGTCCGCGGCGTATTCCGGCGGGAAGCACAGCTCGTAGCCCAGCTCGCCGGTGTAGCCGGTGCGTGAGATGAGCGCGCGCGGCGCGCTGCCGAGGCGCGTCTCCACGAAGTCCATGGTGCGCAGGCCAGCCAGATCGGCTTGCGTGAGCTGGCCGACGATGGCGCTCGCGACCGGGCCTTGCACTGCCAGCAGCGCCACGCCGGGCGACACGTCGGTGACGCAGACCTGCATCCCAGCCGCGTGCTCCAGCAACCAATCGAATTCCGGCCGGGCGTCGGCTGCGTTGCTGCCCCAGGCGGTCATCAGCCAGAAGCGCCGCTCGCCCAACCGGTAGACCGTGATGTCGGAGAAGATCGCGCCGTCGGGCCGGCACATCGTCGTGTAGAGCACGCGGCCGACCGGCAGACTGGCCGCGTCGTTGACGATCACCTTTTGGACGAGCGCCAGCGCGTCCGGCCCCGCGACCTCGATCTCGCCGGTGGAGGACCAGTCGAACAGGCCGGCGGCGTTGCGCACGGCCAGGTGCTCGGCCTGCGCGCCGGCCACTTCATCGGGCATCAGCCAGCCCTGCACCGGCTGCATGGCCGCGCCCGCGGCCAGCCATTGATGGTAAAAGGGTGTGCGTTTCATGCCTGCGATTCCGTCAACCGTCACCCTGAGCGGGTATATGGCTCAACTGGCGCTGCGGCAAGTCCCCAGCGAAGGGTCTCCCGTTCGGCCGGGCGAGATGCTTCACTGGCGGTCGCCGCAGCGTGCTTTGCGCCGTAAACCCGTTCAGCATGACAGTCGAGAGTCAGTCGCCGGCCCGGAGCGGCCGCACCTGTTGCGCCAGCAGCTCGGTGATGTCCATCACCTTGAGCCGCGCCTTCGCCTTTTGCCGCGACTGCTGAAGCTGCATCACGCACGCCGGGCACGCTGACAGCAGGATCTCCGCGCCGGTGGCGGCCGCCTCCGCGATGCGGTCGGCGCCGGCCAGGTTCGCCATCTCGCCGAAGTCCCAGCGGATCATGCCGCCCACGCCGCAGCAGTAGCCGTCGCGACGGTTGCGCGGCATCTCCACCAGGTTGATGCCGGGGATCGCCCGCAGCAGTGCACGCGGAGCCTCGTAGATGCCCATCCAGCGACCCAACACGCAGGGGTCATGGTAGGTGACGGTCGTCTTGGGCCGGTAGCGTTCCATGCACAACTCGCCGCGTTCCAGCCGGTCGGCCAGCAGCTCGACGACCGAGAACGCCTCGACGGGCGCGGGCCGGCCGGTCAGCTTGTTGTAATCGTCGCGAAAGGCGCGCTGGCACCCCGGGCAGTTGAAGGCCATCTGCCGGCCGCCGGCCTGCTTGACCAATGCCAGTGTGTGTTTGATGTATTCGGCCGCCTTGTCGGGCATCCCGCCGGCCAAGTAGGGATGGCCGCAGCACCATTCGTCGCTCAGCACGGTGAAGCTGATCCCGGCCTTTTCGAGCAGGTTGTAGGTGTCCAGCGCCATGTTCTGCCGGGCATAGGCCGAAGTGCAGCCGACGAAGAAGACGACCTCCGCCTGTTGATCCACGCGCGCGGTGTCGGGCAGCCAGGCCAGCCGCTCGTCATGTGGCGCTTCGTAGACGTTGTGATACTTGCCCAGGCCGCCTTCATCAGCCAGCCCGGCGGCCATGTTCGGGGGCAGCAGCCCCAGCCGCGCCAGATCTTCCTTCATCGCCTCGTAAATGTCGGTGGTGGAGAGATACTTGAAGCAATGTTCGGCGCAGCCGCGGCACTCGGTGCACGCGAAGACCCGCGCGGCGATCTCGGCATCGTATTCGATTTGGCCGTCCACCAGCCCGCGCGCCAGGAAGAAGCGGCCGCGGCCGGTGTACGACTCGAAGTGACCCCAGCGATAGGCCGGGCATTTCTCGCGGGAATCGGTCCCCAGCCAGCTCAGGTCGAAGCAGTGGGCGCAGCGGTTGCACTGATAGATGATGGGTTTGAGCGCGTCAATGGCGCGTTGCTCGTCGCTCATTGGCCGGCCTCCAGCCCCAGAATCCCTGGGTTGAGGATGCCGTTCGGGTCGAGGGTTCGTTTGATTGCCTTCATCAGGTCATATCCCCCGCCGAGCTTGGGCATGATGTGCGGCGCGAGGGGCGCCAGGATGCCGCCCGGCGAGCCGTAGTTGCTCCACAAGTATTCGGAGTAGTCGGCGCGCATCTTCAGGCCATATTGCCACGCGTCGGGGTCAAGCTCCGGGAAGAGGGTGTCAATCCATAGGAACGCGGCGTTGCGGCTGTAATACACGTCGTAGGCTTTGATCCGAATGCCGTGCTGCGCGAACTCGGCCGCGTGCTCCCGCTCGTAGTCGAGCAGGTAGCGGATCGCATCCTTGACGCGCTGGGTGGGGACGAAAGCCGAGGCTTCCGGGCAGGTGTAGGGCCGGTCACTGTAGTAGACCTCCGGCGGGGTGTTGCGCAGCCAGGAATACATGTGATGCACCCAATAGCGTTCGGTGGCTTTTTCGTCCAAGGGGATGCCGTTGAACGCGCTGCAGATGCTGCGCGCCGCGGCCAGCCGTTCCTCGGCCGCGGCGCGGCCATCCCGGATGACGATGTGGAGGAACGCCTCGCCCGACGGTTTAAACCGTCCGCCGACCGGCCGCTGGCCCCCGAACACCTGCACCAGGTGGGTGGGAACCTGCCGGCGCTGCAACGCCTGCGCCGCGTCCACCGCGCCATCCACCGAGTCGAAGCCGTAAAACGCGAATCGCTCAGCCTCCGGTTTCTGGCGGATGCGATAAGTGACCTTCGTGATGATGCCGAAGACGCCGCACGAGCCGATGAAGAGGCCGGCCAGGTCGGGGCCATTGGCGTACCGCTCGAAGCCCAGATCGGCAGACGCCCGGTTGGCGGCTGTGCCGGTGTAGATCACCTCGCCGGACGGCAAGACGACCTCCAGCGCCACGATGCCGTCGCCGGTCATGCCGTATTCGGCCAGGCCGTGCGGCACCGAGTTGTAGGCCACCGAGCCGCCCACCGTGCAGACGAACATCCCGCCGGAGCCGGGCACGTGCAACTCCCAGCCACGCTTGCCCAACTCGACATCCACCGCGTGCCAGATCGCGCCGGTCTGTACGGTGACGGTCTGGTTGTCGAAGTCCATCTTCTCGACCGCGTTCATCAGGTCGAGGCCCAGCAGGATGCACCCCTCGCGGATGCCGTGGCCGATGAAGGTGGACGACCGGCCCCAGACGAAGATCGGCGTCCGTTCGCGGTTCGCCAGGCGCACGATCTCGCTGACCTGCGCGGTCGTGCGCGGCCGGACGATCACCGCGGGCACGCCGCCGGGGTTCGGCCCGCAGTCGCGCGTGTGGCAGATGCGATCCACCAGCCGGTCGCTGACGTATTCGGGGCCGCAGATCGCGGCCAGGTCTTCAACGAGCGTGCTCAAATGAGTTCCTCCTACCCGGAAAATCCGCCGCGGATGAACACGGATGAACGCGGACAAAGAAAGGGAAACGATCCGCGTCCATCCGCGCCGATCCGCGGCTGGTTTTCACCCGCAGGGGCCGTGGCGCCGCACGCGGCATGAGTAACTACCCTGTTTGCAGCCGTGCGCCGATGAAGCCGCGCGCGCCGCGCAGGAACGCCTCGATGGGCAATGGCTGTCTGCCGGCCAGTTGCACCTTGCGCAGCCGCAGCGCGCCCTCGCCGCAACCGACGGCCACCCCGCTATCCTCCAGCGCCACGACCTCGCCGGCCGGCAGCAGACGGTTTAAACCGTCGGCCGCCAGGATCGTCAACTGGTGGCCCTGCCAGGTCGTGTACGCGCCCGGCCATGGGCTGAACGCGCGCACCTGTCGCGCCAGCAGATCGGCCGGCCGGTTCCAATCGAGCAGCCCCTCTTCTTTGGTCAGCCGGCCGCACCAGGTGACGCCGGCCGCGTCTTGCTGCCAGGGCGTGATCTCGTCGCGCAGCCAGCGGCCGATCGTCTCGACCATCGTATCGGCCCCCAGCTCGGCCAAACGGGCAATCAGCCCGGCCGCGTCTTCTTCCGGCAGGATGAACGTGCGAACCTGGGCCAGGATGTCGCCGGCGTCAAGCTCCCGGGCCACGAACTGGATCGTGACGCCGGTCTCCGCGTCGCCGGCCAGGAGCGCGGCCTGCACCGGCGACGCGCCCCGCCAGCGCGGGAGGAGCGAGGGGTGCAGGTTCAGCGCGCCCCGCGGCGCGCGCTGGCAAATCGGGTCGGGGATGAACTGGCCGTAGGCCGCCACCACGATCAGGTCAGGCTGCGTCGCGGCGAGCAGTTCCAGTGTCTCCGGCGTCCGCAGGCTGGCGGGCTGGAGGACGGGCAGGCCGAGCTCCAGCGCGGCCTGCTTGACCGCTGGCGCGGTCACCTGCAGCCCGCGGCCCGACGGTTTGTCCGGCTGGCAGACGACGCCGGCGAATTGGTAGCCGGCCTCGACGAGCTTGTGCAAAGTCGGCACGCCGAATTCGGGCGTGCTCATGTACAAAATACGCGCGCTCAACTTGGCGATATCTCTTTCCACAGCGCGATCCCTTCCTCGTACAACCGGGCGCCGTATGCCTGCGCCGCCGCGCGCGCCGCGGTCTCATCTACGGTCTGAATCATCCCGTCCCACATGACGATCTCGCCGCCAACGATCGTCGCCGTCACATCGCTGGCTTTGGCGCAGTATACCATGGCGTTGACCAGGTCGTGCAGCGGCTGCAGATGCGGCCGGTCGAGTCGGATCAGCGCCAGGTCGGCCAGCCGGCCGGGGTCAATCGTGCCGCCATCCAGCCCGGCCGCCCGCGCGCCGCTCGCGGTCGCCATCTCGAACGCCTGCCGCGCGGTGATGACCGTGGGATCTTCGTTGACGCCCTTGTGCAGCAGCGCGGCGAAGCGCATCTCCTCGAACATGTCGAGGGTGTCGTTGGACGCCGCGCCATCCGCGGCCAGCGCCACGGTCACACCCCGACGCAGCATTTTGGGGATCGGCGCCACCCCGCTGCCAAGCTTCAGGTTGCTCTTCGGGCAATGGACGACTGTCGTGTCCGTCTCGGCCAGCAGATCAATCTCGGCATCGGTGACGTGGACGCAATGCACCGCCGTGGTGCGCGGGCCGAGCAGCCCCAGGCTGTGCGCATAGGCGACCGGGGTCAGCCCCGTCTCGGCCAGCACCTGCGCCACCTCGTAGCGCGTCTCGGCCAGGTGGATCTGCAGGCCGATGCCCAGCTCGGCCGACCGATCGCGCGCCCATAGCAGCAGCTCGCGGGAACAGAGAAAAGGAGTGGAGGGACCGAGCACGACATCGAGCCGGGGATGGGTCCCGTGCCAGGCCGTCGCCAGGCGCAAGGTTTCGGCCGCGGCCGCGGCGGGGTCCTTGCGCAGCGGCGGGGGCAGCCAGTGGTCCGCCAGCAGCAGCGCGGCAATCCCGCGTATCCCCACCTCTTGCCACGCCTGGAAGACCGCATCCATACTCTGGTGCAGGTCAACGCAGCAGGTGACGCCCCCGTGCAGCATCTCCAGCGCGCTCAGGATCGCCCACTGGTAGCCGCACGTCTCATCCCCTTGCAGCCAATGCTTCTGGTGAACGGCATATCCCAGCGGAAAAAGGGTGGTATTGCACCACGCGACCAGCCCGACATCATCGCGCAGGCCCTTGAGGAAATTCTGATACAGGTGCGTGTGGGCGTTGATCAGACCAGGGATGACGGCCATGCCGGCTCCGTCCACCACGTGCAGACGGTTTGACGGTTTAAACCGTCCGTCGGGGCGATCAGCCGCGGCCGCCTGACCCACGGCCACGATGCGATCCCCTTCGATCAACACATCGGCGTCGCGTTCGACCCGCCCGGCATCGCGCACGACGTAGCTGGCGTTGTGGATCAGCAGCGGCATAGCGTCCCTGGTCGCCTCCCGAAATGGTTGGAATGCAAGAAGGATACGCGAGGGGCGCGGGGTTGGCAATGACTTGCATCATGCAATATGCCCTTGCCGAGAGAATTACGGTGTATAATGTCGGTGAACCAGGAGGACATCGTGTTGAAAGTAAGAAACATCACGCATGATGCGGCGCTCGTGACACATGGCCGGATAGCCGGCACCGTTTGGGCGCGCTTCAAAGGTTTGATCGGGGTGCGTGAGTTAGCGGCGGGAGACGGGCTGGCGATCATCCCATGCAATGGGGTGCATTGCATGTTTATGTCCATCCCCATTGACGTGCTGTACGTCTCGGCCGACCATCGGGTGGTCGCGCTCGATCCCGAGATGCGGCCGTGGGCGATCGGCCGCTTCTACCGCGGCGCGCATTACGTCATCGAGCTGCCGGCGGGGACCATCGGCCGTACAGGCACGGCGATCGGCGACCAACTGGCGATCAGCTATTGACGCGCTGGCCCGTGTCTGGCGCGCGAGTCAACGCAGCCAGTTCCGCTTCCAGCGCGTCGAGTTGATCGGCCAACGCCTGCGCTTGTGACCGGTCGGCGGCGCGGCGGCTCGCCAGGACGCGGCGGAGGGTCAGCTCCTCCGGCCAGGCGCCGGACGCCGGCGGGCCGCTCAGCGCCAGCAGGCGGTCGCGCAGGCTCAGCCCATCTTCTTCCGCCAGGTCGCCGGCCAGCACCAGGCTGCGAATCCGCCGCTCGATCTCCTCATCCACCTGGCGCACCAGATCGAGCGGCGCGGCCAGGCTGCGCCGCAATGCCGCCAACGTGTCGCCGCCCGCCTGTACCAACCCGGCCAGCAGCGCCTGGGGCAAGAAGCCGCTCTGCCGCTTCTCCTGCTCCACGATAATCTGCGTCAGGATCAGCGCGGTCAGGTCTTCACCGGTGGCATGATCCACCACCTGTACCTTCGCGCCCTCCCGGATCAACGCCGCGACGCCATCCAGCGCGATGTATTGCCTGGCCTCAGTATCATAGAGCTTGCGGTTGGGATAGCGTTTGATGACTGGCATACGCGTGGTTCAGGACTTCTCTTTCAGCTCATCTACCTTCTTCGTCAGCTCGGCGATCCGGGCGCTCAACGCCGCGATTTCGTCGGTGGTCGGGATGTTCATCCGCGCCAGCAGCTCTTCGACGCGCTTGTCGAGCGCGTCTTCGACCTTCTTGGCCTGCTTCTTGCGGCGCTCCAGGACATCCTTCAGCATCTTGCGGCCATCGGCCTCGGCGATCTCCCCGCGCTCCACCAGCCGGCCGACGAACTCCTCGACCTCCTCTTGAGCCAGGGCCACCGCGCCGATGCCGGCCAGCAACACTTTGTGCACCGTGTTCACAAATACGCTCGGCGCGGCCGGCGCGGCCTCCGTCACTGCGGCCTTGACCTCCGCCGCCTTGTCTTCAACGGCCTTCTTCACATCCTTCACTTCCGCGACCATGGCTGTCCTCCTGTCTATGCGTGGCCTTAATATCCCATGACGCAATGCGTCATAACCGACTATAACACAGCCTGTCCTGGGTGTCAAACGCTGAAAACTACCTGCAAAACTTTGACGGACTGCGCAACCGGCTGGTATACTGTGTAAATACACGCAAGCGGAGTGTTCCTTGTCTACTTCACTCAAATCCCAATTTTTCCTCGACCCCGGCGTCATCTTCCTGAATCACGGTTCATTTGGCGCGTGCCCGCGGCCCGTGCTCGAAGCGTGCCAGCAATTCCAACGCGAGCTGGAGGCGCTGCCCACCCGCTTCCTTGGCGGCCGGGCGCGCGAGCTGCTGATCGCCAGCCGGGCGGCCCTGGCCCAATTCGTCGGGGTCGGCGCCGACGACATCGTCTATTTCGCCAACCCGACCACCACCATCAACGTCGTGGCGCGCAGCCTGGCCGACAGCTACTCGGCCAGCAACGGCCGCGACGGGACGATCCGGCCGCCGCTGAGGCTGAAACCGGGCGACGAAATCCTGACCACCGACCATGAATACGGCGCGATGGAGCGCACCTGGCGCTATGTGTGCTATCGGACGGGCGCGCGTATGATCCAGCGCGCCATCCCGCTGCCGGTCACCACCCAGGCCGACTTCGTGGAGCACTTCTGGGTCGGGGTCAACGAGCGCACGCGGGTCATCTTCATCAGCCACATCACCAGCCCCAGCGCGCTGATCTTCCCACTGGCCGAAATCTGCCGTCGCGCCCGCGCGGCCGGCATCCTCACCGTGGTGGACGGCGCACACGCCATCGGCCAGATCCCGCTCAACCTGGCCGAGCTGGGCGTGGACATCTACACCGGCGCCTGCCACAAATGGCTCTCCTCACCCAAGGGATGCGCCTTCCTCTACACCCGGCCCGAGGTGCAGTCGTGGCTCGAGCCGTTGGTCGTGAGCTTCGGCTGGGAGAGCGATCACCCCGGCCCCTCCCGCTATGTGGATTGGCACCAGTGGCAAGGCACGCGTGACCTGTCCCCCTTCCTGGCCGTCCCGGCGGCGATCGCCTTCCGGCAGGAGCACGCCTGGGATGCGATCCAACGGCGCTGCCACCGTATGGCGATCGAGACCCGGCGGCGGATTCATGCGCTGTCGGGGCTGCCGACCATCTGCCCGGAGCCGCTTGCGCCGCCCGCCGACGCGCCCACGCCGCACCCCATGGCCTGGTTCCATCAAATGTTCTCCGCGCTCCTGCCGAACGTCAACGCCGACGTGCTGCGGCAGCGGTTGTGGGATGAATATCGCATCGAGGTCCCGCTCGGCCCGTGGCGCGGCCAAAACCGCATGCGTATCTCGTTCCAGGCCTACAACGAGCAGTCGGACGCCGACACGGTGGTAGAGGCGTTGGCGCGGCTGCTGCCCGAGCTCGGCGCATGAACCGGGCCGCGCTGATCGAGCGCAAAGAAGCGGTGCGGGCCGAGATTGCCCGCACCCGCCAGGCGTTGGGCCGCGCCCAACAGATCCAGGCCGGGCCACCCGGCCCGCGCCCGGCGTGGGCCGTCCGCCAGATCGCCGAGCTTGAAGCCCGCCTCGACGCCCTCATGGCTGAAGAGCACGCCCTGCGGCTCCTGATTGATCGGAGCGGGTAGCGCCACGCGCGTTTCGTTCAGATTGACCGACTGACACAAGGATGCTACAATCCGCATGTGCGAGGGATACGCGGCAGACTGAACGCGATTGGAGTCACGCATGGCTGGCGTCACCTACCAGAACTTCGATCTCCGCATCGAGCGCGGCGCGACGGGGGCGGCCGAGACGCCGCCCCGCTACCGCGCCACAGTGTTTGCCTCGCCCGCGGGTGAGGCGAACACCGAGTTCACCCTGGCCGTCCCCCAGGACGCCGCGCCGGAGGTCGCGGGCCGGCTCATGTTCGAAGCGGCCTTCTCCGGCGAAGTACTGACCGCGCTGCGCCGCTCCCTCGACAAAGTGGCTCAGCACGACGCCGGGCTGCGCATCCGCCTGCGCCTGGCCGACGTCCCGGAGCTGACTAACCTGCCCTGGGAGGCGCTCTACGACCCCAGCCGCGACCGCTTCCTGGCGCTCTCCAGCGAGACGCCGCTCGTGCGCTATCTCGATCTCCCCGAAGCCATCGAGCCGCTCAAGACGCAGCCGCCCCTGCGCATCCTCCCGGTGATGGCCAGCCCTCAAGACCTGCCGCCGCTCGACCTGGCCGCGGAGCTGGCCGCGCTGCGCGACGCGCTGGCCGACCTGACCGGCCGCGGGCTGATCGAGATCGAGCCACAGGCTCCGCGCACCCTGGCCGCGCTGCGCGATGCGCTCCGCCGCCGGCCCTATCACATCATCCACTTCCTTGGTCACGGCGACCTGGACGTAGCCACCGGTGAAGGGTTCCTGATCCTGGAAGACCGGATGGGCGGCCCGCGGCCGGTGACCGGCCAGGCGCTCGGCGCCATCCTGGGGGATCATCGGTCGCTGCGCCTGGTCCTGCTGAATGCGTGCCGGGGCGCGGCCGCAACCGCCCACAGCCCCTATGCCGGGGTGGCCGGCCGGCTGGTGCAACAGGCCATCCCGGCCGTCCTGGCGATGCGGACGGCGATCAGCGATCCCGCGGCCGTGGCTTTTGCCCACGAGTTCTACACGGCCATCGCCGATGGCTACGCGGTAGACGCGGCGACTTCGGAGGCGCGCAAGGCGCTGTTCACCGAGGGATTGGCGGGCGAATGGGCGACGCCGGTGCTCTTCATGCGCGCGGCCGACGGTCGCGTTTTCGATCTGCCGGCGCGCCTGGCGGACGAAGAGATCGAGGATAGGGTCAACGGCGACAAGCCGACGCCGCCAGAACCGGTCAGGCCGCCGCAAAACGGGCAGCGGGCGCGGCCGGCCCTGGGCGGCGACAGCATCGGCCACTATCGCGGGGGCGCGGCGACCCTCGGCTGCCTGGCGCAGGATCGGCAGGAGCGCGGCCGCGTCTACATCCTGTGTGACCGGTCGGGGCTTTGCCCGGCGGCGTTTTCTCCGCGCGCCGGCGACCCGATCGTCCAGCCGGGCATCGTGGATGGCGGCAACCCGGCCACCGACATCATCGCCGAGATTGCGCGCTGGGCGGTGGTGCGCGATGATCCGCCCAACGCCGCGGCCAACATCTCCGCGGCCCTGGCCGCCGTGCGCGGCTTGACCGATGTCTCACCGGAGCTGCGCGGGCGGGGCTTCCTCCGGGGCGTGCGCCAGGCCCGGTCGGGACAGCCGGTCTTCGCCGTGGGCCGGACAGGCGGCGTGCTCAGCGGCGTCGTGATCCGCACCGGCGGGCAATGGGAGTTGCCGTGGCCCGCGACCCAGGTAGTCGGCGGCTTGCGCAACACCCCTGGCCCTGATGGCGCCGTGCCGATCCCCTTCGGCGAGGTGATCGAGTGCAGCGCGATGCTTGGCCCCGGCGACTCCGGCGCGATCCTGGTGGATGCCGAGAATTATGCGCTGGGATTGGGCTTCGCCGGCAACGACCAGATATCGTTGTTTCACCCCATGCAGAGGGTACTCGATGCGCTGAACGTGGATCTGATCACAGAAGAGGTCTGGCGTGAACTCGCGGCGCCGAAGAGGCCGGAGGAAGCCGGGCCGGCGGCGTTCATCAGCTATGCCCCGGCCGACCGGGAATGGGTCTTCGACACGTTGCTGCCGCAGATCGAGCAGGCCGGCCTCCGTGCTATCGTGGATGTGCGCGATTTTGCGCCTGGCCGCAGCCGGCTGGACAACATTGTCTCGGCGGTGGAGACCTGCCGCCACACGATCGCCGTGTTGACGCCCGACTATGTCGCGGATGAATGGCAGGCGCTCGAAACCCTTTCGGCGCGCACGGCCGATCCCGCGGCCTGGCGCCGCAAACTCATCCCCGTGAAGCTCAAGCCCTGTGCTGTGCCGCGCAGCATCACGGCCATCGCGCTCGAGGTGGCCGACCTGACCGACCCCTACGCGGCCCGCTATGCGCTCCCCAGGCTGTTAAAGGCGTTGAGCTGAAGACAGAATGCGGACGTGCCAGGCGCTTCGCAAGCGCCTGGCACGTGGCTACTCAGCCCATCACTGCGATTTCAGCGTCACTGGCAGATAGGCGTTGTAGAATTGGTTCGCCAGGACCGCATTCACTGTCGCCCACTGCACCGGCTCTGCCACGGTCGAGTCTTGCGCGACGGCAATGAGCGCCGCGCGATAGACGCCGGGGACCGTGGTCGTGGGATTGACGCTGACGGTGATTACGGAGCGCGTGGTGCCCGAATCGGGCGAAAAAACCAGCCAGGCGGGCGGCGGCGTCAATTGGCCGTCTATCGTCAAGCCACGCTCGTCAATGCGGGCTGCGCCGCTGGCGAGCTTCTCACGCAGGTTCGCCGCCGCGACGAACGGCAGCGCCGTGGCCACCCACTGCGTCGGGGTCAGGGGACGCAGCACCTGGATCTCCTTCGTCATCATCGTCGCCGCACCGATCTGCTGCCAGAGGCGCACCGCCGAAGGATAGAGGACGAAACCGGGATCCGGCACATTCAAGTTCACGGTCACATATTGTATTCGATTGGCGATCTTGGGATCAGACGCTACAATCTTGATCGTCCCTTGCCGTGAACCTGGCCCGGCCACCACGGTGTTGACAGTCACGTACAGTGTGCTCGGCGTGGTCCCCGTGGTCGAGCCGATCCGCAGCCAATTCGCCCCCTCCAGCACTTCGGCCGTCCAAGCGGTCTGGCCGGCGCCATCAATGCCGATAGCTACCGGCAAGGCCGGCCCCGGATCGCCCCATTCCACGTCGAAATCCAGCACCTTCGGGCTGACCAACAGGCCGCTGCCTGTCAACTGATAGGTCACGCTGACATTGACCGGGCTATTCTTCACCGTAGGATCGGTTGCACTTACGCGGATGTTGCCGACGTAGTTACCAGTTGCGATCGTGGTATCCACGCTCACCCCGATCTGGCCGGGTGTCGTGCCCTGCGACTTGTCAATCAGGAGCCATTCGCTCCCCTGGGTCACCTGAGCCTGCCATTGAATGGGAGTTGCTGTGCCCACGTTTGTGATAGCCAGAGGCTTGACGGGTGAGTTCTCGCTGTAATTCTGGTTAAAGCTCAACGATGCGGGGGCCACGTTGAGGGTGGGGCCGACCGGAATGCCGGGACCATCCAGGTTCGCCAGCACCATGACGGGCCAGTCCGAGCCAGCGGGCGGCACGCGAAAACTGCCGGCCACCTCAACATAAGTATCGTTCTGCCATATCTGCGTGTAGGCCCGGAAACGGTCGAACCGCAGGATCACCACTTCAGTTCGACGATCGCCGTTCAGATCGCCCGTTCGCACCTGCTTCCAGGCCCAGTAACCGGTTTCGAGGGGAATGTCAATCTGGCGCGGCGGAGTGACCGCCGGGCTGACCATGTTCAGACCGATCCCCCAATTATACCCCGGATCGCGCAACCTGAAGATCTGGTCATACCCATCACCGCCCAGACTGCCCAGGGCCAGGGACGTAAAATTGGGATCGTTCCGGAAGTTGCCGTTCTGGCCGGGGAACACATCGGAGAATCCTCCAGCAGCCACGTTGAACATGATGAGCGAGTCTAAACTGCCGCCGATGCCGGTGCGTAGCAACGCCAATTGTTTAGGTGGGTTGGCTGGGAGTGGAGTGGGCGGCAAGAGTTGGCCTGCTGCCAGGGTATGCCAGGAAAAGGTAGGGGGAGGGGGAAAGCTGCGCTCAGCAATGGTGGACCAATCTGGCCCGTTGTACACTTTCAGAAACGGCGAACTGCCGGCCGGGTTACGCACCATGGCGAGATCATCGGCGCCATCTCCGTAGAAGTCGCCCGTAGCAAGGGCTTGCCACGATGCAGCGAACTCTTCATAGCGTATCTGCGTCTTGCTAGTGACATCGTAAACGCGAAGACTATTCGTATACGGTTTATCCTGAGTCGCTGATACACCCACGGTCACTGCAATCTCAGCGCGCTTATCGCCGTTGAAGTCGCCTGTCACGACTCGCTCGAAATAACCAGTCTCAAGAGTGCGTTCGAACGTTACTGCCGTCTGCCCCGGCTGCGGGAAGGGATCGAACACCTTTAACCGGTTGCCCTGGATCGCCACGATGGACTCATGATCATCACCCTTGAAATCGCCGGCCGCGATATACTCCCAGCCGGTATCCGTGCCGGAATTCCAATTCGCCGGCGCCATGCCGGACTGGGGAAACAGATCCGTGACGATGATCTGACCTGTCGAGCTAAGAACGACGATTTGGTCGTGACGCAAGGCAGCGGGCGCGGCCGGCTCAGCTTGCGCCACACTGGCTGGGATGCTCAGATAACTCAGATAAGCGGTCAAAGACACCGCAGCCAGCGCCAGCGCGTAGAGCGCGATCCGCCAGAAGGGATGTCGCATGATACTACCTCCTTACGCGAGAGTGAGATAAAAGGAGCGCCATCATCTTCTGACGAAGGCGCCGGGCGTTTGGTTCCTATTCGACCCAGCCTGATCGGGCCAACCGCAAAATTATAGCACAGACCACGGGCGGCCAACAAAACAACCGTCAAGGCCGCATCCTTCGACTACGCAGCCAAAAACCGGCTGCTCCGCTCAGGATGCTTCGCCACATTTGGAGCTGCTGCCATCTTTGTATCGGCCCTGTGGTAAAATAGCCGCGGAGGAGCGCGGTGGAGATGCCTGCATCCAAGCCGATCAAAACCCTGGCGATGCGCGTGCTGGAAGGGCACAAGGTACCCTACCAGCCCGTCTACTACGAGGTCATTGACCATCTGTCCGCGGCTCAGGTGGCCGCCGCCATCGGCCTGCCGCCCGAGCAGACCTTCAAGACCTTGGTCGTGCTCCCGGAGCGCGCTCCCGGCCGGCCGATCCTGGCGCTCGTGCCCGGCGACGGCCAGCTCGACCTGAAGAAGTTAGCGGCCGCGGCCGGCGAAAAGAAGGTGCAGATGGCGCCCCAGCGCGAGGCCGAACGGCTGACCGGCCTGGAAAAGGGCGGCATCTCGCCGCTGGCGCTGCTCGACCGGGGCTGGCCGATTTTCGTGGACGAGATGGTCATCCTCTTCGACCGCATCGAGATCAGCGCGGGCAAGGTGGGCGTAGGTGTGATCGTCGAGGCGGCGGGCCTGTTGCGCGTGCTGGCCGCCCGAACAGCAGATTTGACAGTGATTTAGAGGAGGGCGTGATGCATCCCAACCCGATGCTGCACAAGCTCGGCCTGGCCGGCGCCGACCGCGTCGCGATCATCCACGCCGACGATATCGGCATGTGCGGCGCCACGCTTGACGCGTTTGCCGACCTGGCCGGCTTCGGGCTGGTGTCGTGCGGCGCGCTCATGGTCCCGTGCCCCTGGTTTCCGGCCGTCGCGGATTATGCCCGCGGCCATCCCCGCGCCGATCTCGGCGTGCACCTGACCTTGAACTGCGAGTACACGCGCTATCGTTGGGGGCCGATCTCGACGTGCGACCCCGCGTCGGGCCTCCTGGACGCCGAGGGCTATTTCTTCCGCCGGCCCCAAGACACCCAGATGCACGCCGATCCCGGCGCGGTGCGGGCCGAGCTACGCGCCCAGGTGCAGCGCAGTCTGGCGGCCGGGGTGGATGTCAGCCACGTGGACACGCACATGGGAACCGTGGCGCATCGCAAGTTCACTGCGGCATATGTCGGGTTAGCTATCGAGTTCCACCTGCCCTTGATGCTGATGCGCTACGACGAGGCGGGCTGGCGCGCGCAGGGATTGGATGCCGAGACCGCAACCCAGGCGGCGAGCGCCGTGAATGAGTTGGAAGCCGCCGGGGTCGCGCTGGTGGATCACATCACCGGGATGCCGCTCGATGCGCCGGAGGACCGCCTGGCGCGGGCCAAAGCCGCCTTCGCGGGTCTGCCGGCCGGCGTCACCCACTTCGTCATCCATCCCGCGACCGACACGCCCGAGCTGCGCGCCATCGCGACGCACGACTGGCCGAGCCGGGTGGGCGATTACCGGACCTTTATGAGCGAGGAGCTGGCGCGCTTCGTGCGCGGCCGCGGGATTCACGTGATCGGCTACCGGGCGCTGCGCGGCCTGATGCGCTGACGCAATCCGGCGGATCGCGTTGCTACCGATCGAATGGAGATTGCTTCGGCCCAAACGGCGGGCCTCGCAATGACAATTCTTGGAAGACTGACGCCAACCAGTGCTACGGCACGATGGTGAGCGGGATCGGGGTAAACACCAGCGCAAAAACCACGACCATCGCGGCGGCAAACACCTGCTGCCGCCGCGTCAACCCCGTCAGCGCATCGAGCGGCATATCTTGCATCCGGCCAAACAAGAACACCAAACCCAGCCACAACAGCCAACCCTGCCAGAAGAACGATAGCCCCGCCAGCCCTGCCAGGACAATCCAGGTGACGGTTCGAGCGCCCTTTGGCCCGAGCAGCGCATAGACGATGTGCCCACCGTCCAACTGTCCGGCCGGGATCAAGTTGAGGCCCGTCACCAGCAGCCCGGCCCAACCCGCGAACGCCACGGGATGGATGAAGACATCTTCGCCGCCCGTAGGCAGGAACCGGCCGAACATCAGGTATTTCATGGCCGCGTAAAGGAGCGAATTGCCCTCCATCTGATAGCCGTTCGCAGGCAGCGGCTGGACGTGGCTCAGGCTGAGGCCCAGCCACAGGAGCGGCAGCGCCACAACCAGCCCCGCCAGCGGCCCGGCCGCGCCCACCGCCAACAGATGCCGCCGGTTACGCGGCGGGACGGCCATCCTGATGAACGCGCCGAGGGTCCCGAAGGGGCCGAACGGCATGGGGATGAAATAGGGCAGGCTGGTCGAACTCCCCAGGCGTCGCGCGGTGAGATAATGGCCGAACTCGTGGCTGGTCAGAATCGCGAGCAGGCTGGCCGCGAAAGGCAGGCCATCCAGCAGGTTAAAGTTGACTTCGCCTGAAGCCCCCACCCACTCCCACATCTGTGCGCCGACAAACAGACAGGAGAGGACCGTGAGCGCAAAAAAGATCAGCGCCCGCCCAGGCCGCGGTCGGGCCCGGGCAAACGTCATCGGCAGCGCCAACACCTCTTCGCGCTCTCCATCCTGGCTTTTGCGCAGCAATGGCGTGCGGCCCAGCGGACGCAGCCGCGCCGCCAGGATGTTGTACGCCTCATCGGATGGCAATAGCAGCCGGCCGCGCAACCGCAGCGAGTTGCCGGGCGCCACGCCGTCGGTCACATCTTCGACGGCCAGCACGCCAGCGGCCGCGGCGATCAAGGCGGCCGATACTCCTCCAGTAGATTCAATCATATACACCAAGATTCAACTGTTTTCATTGCACTCGCTGTCCGATGAACTCCACAATCTCCCGCGTGCTCGTCCCTGGGCCGAAGACCCCTTGGACCCCTAGCGCCTTGAGTGGGGCCACATCTTCGTCCGGGATGATGCCGCCGACCAGCACAACCACATCCTCCATGCCCTGGCTGCGCAACAACTCAACGACGCGCGGGCAAAGCGCCATGTGCGCGCCCGAAAGAATGGACAGCCCCACCACATCTACATCTTCTTGCAGCGCGGCCTCGACGATCATCTCCGGCGTCTGGCGGATACCGGTGTAAATGACCTCCATGCCGGCATCGCGCAGGGCGCGCGCCACCACCTTTGCGCCGCGGTCGTGGCCATCCAGGCCGGGCTTGGCGATCAGAACACGGATTTTGCGGTCAGTCATAGGGTAGTTGCTCCTCACAACTCTGTGTATCTTCTCAATAAAGCGGGGAGACTCCCAAAGTCTCCAGACGATACAATTGTATCACGAGTATCGCGGGACTGCCAAAGGGCATCACAGCCGAAAATCAGTAGGGTGTTCAAAGTTAGTACAGACCAACCAAGCGAAGCATCCCTTCGACAAGCTCAGGGCAGGCTCTGAGCGGAGTGGCGGCCCTTTTGCCCCGTAGTCGAAGGATGCGGAGCGCCACTGAAGCAAGGCCGCATCCTTCGACTGCGCCTCGCCAAACTACAGCGAGGCTCCGCTCAGGATGCTCCCGTAACTGATCTTGAATACACCCAAATCAATGTAGCCCCTGAATCCGAAAAGGCATGCTACGCCCCGCGACCCGCTGACGATTTCTGCGTAGAAGTGGAAAGAGACAAGCCGCGGTTATTTGCCTCACATCGGAGAGAGCCTATGTCGTCACCCAGAATGATCTTAGGACGCATCGCCGGCCTGGCCTTGTGGCTAACCACCATCGCCCTGGGCATCGTGGACATTTACTTCGTGCGTGAGATCTTCTTCGCCCTCTATGCGCGCTTTTTAAGGGAACGGCAGCCGGCGATCCTGTTCGGGGATGTCCTCGTCGTGCTGGCCGCGATCGGCCTGGTCGCCTTCATCGTCATATCTACCGAGTACCACCGCAAACGCTTCGGCCAGCATCCGTCGTGGGATCTGTTTGCCTGGACGCTGGTGGTGGAGTTGGCGATCCCGTTCATCGCGGTCTTTGTGGTATAGTTATTGCGGCATCATCCAAGGAGGTACATCATGGCACACACCGATACCGTCCGATTCCTGCATCAGGTCCCTTTGTTTCAGGGCTTGAACAACCGCCAGATTAAGAAGCTGGCCGAGCGCTTCATCGAACGCCATTACGCGGCGGGTCAGAGTATGGTAACACAGGGCCAGGGCGGCGAAGGCATCTTCATCATCGTCTCCGGCAAGGCGGAAGCCATCCGGGCGCGCGCTGATGGCGAGCAAGTCATCGTCAACACCTTCGGCCCCACCGATTTCTTTGGCGAGATGGCCTTGTTGGATGATGGCCTGCGCACTGCCACCGTCCGGGCCGTGGAAGCCTGCGATTGTCTGGCGCTTACGCGCTGGGATTTCTTGGGCATCCTGAAGGATGACGCCGATATGGCGGTCACGATCCTCCAGGAGCTGGCGCGGCGCTTCCGCATGGCGTTGGATCGGTTGCAGTAGGGGCGCGCCCTTGCGGTCGCCCCGACGGGCAGGCGCGCCCTACTTGAACCGGGTTTCCTTATGGAACCCGGTTTTTGTCGCGAACTGACTTGTGAGCGTGACCGATGACCTGCCCCGCCTGCGGCTTCGACAGCCCGCCTGAGATGAAGTTCTGTGGTCACTGCGGCACGCGGCTGGGGCTTGCGTGCGCAGGCTGCGGCTTCGTCAATCCCCTCGGCTACCGTTTCTGTGGCATGTGTGGCCGCGGGTTGAGCGACGGGGCCGCGGCTGCCGCGCCGCCCCAACTTCAGCTTCCTCTCGATCCTGCCGCTTTCCAATACAAGGAGGGGCCTGCTGCGCCAACACCGCTCGCAGTGATTCCTGGGAATGGCGCGATTGCGCCCCTGGCCGGCGAGCGCCGGATCGCCACCAGCCTCCTGGCGGACGTGCGCAGCTCCACCGATCTGATGGAGCGGCTCGGCACGGAAGCCTGGGTGCAACTGATGAACCGGGTGCTTCAACTGCTCGCGGCTGAGGTATCCCGTTTCGGCGGCCACGTGGATCAGTTCCGGGGCGATGGCCTGGTTGCCTTCTTCGGCGCGACTGATGCCCACGAAGATGACCCGGAACGCGCCGTGCTGGCGGCGCTCGCCATGCACGCGGCGATACGCGCCTGCGCCGACGAGGTCAAAGCGCAGGCGCAGGCGGACCTCCGAGTGCGCGTGGGGGTTAACACCGGCGAGGTGATCGTCGCCAGCGTGGGAGAGGCGGGTATCCACCGCGAAGATACCGCGATGGGCGGCGGGGTGGCCCTGGCGGCGCGTATGGAGGCAGCCGCCGAGCCAGGAACCGTCCTGGTTACCGAGCACACCTACCGGTTGATCGCCGGCCGTTTTGAATGGCAGCCGTTGGGCGAGATCAGCGTCAAAGGGATCGCCCGGCCGGTCGCCGTCTACCGGCCGCTGCGCGCTCGCGCGGCCACCGATGCGCCAACTGCATACGATCTGGCCTTGCCCTTCACCGGTCGCGAGGCGGCTTTTACGGCGCTCAAAGGCTGTGTAGAAATCCTCTGCGACGGCCGCGGTGGAATTGCCTTCATCACCGGCGAGAAGGGCATGGGCAAATCGTTGCTCCTGAATCGTGTGCAGCAACACTTCGCCCGGCTCGCCGCAGTCTGTCCTGACGAAACCCCGCCAGGGTCTGCCGCGGCGACTCGCTCCGCTGTCACCTGGCTGTCGTGCACCTGCCGGTCATATGACCAGGCGATCCCGTACACGATGTGGGTGGGATTGCTGCGGAACTGGCTGGAAGCGGCGGACGGCGAAACCCCGCACGATCTGGCCCACCTGTTGCGCCAGCAGGCCGGCGCGCTGTGGGGCGAGCAGGTTGAGCGGTATCAACCATTGCTCGCCACGTTGCTTTCATTGCCTGCTGAAGGCGCCCAGGCGGAACGCATCGCGTATCTCAAAGCCGAGGATCTGCACAAGCAGCTTGCGGAAACGCTCCAGAGCTGGATCGAGGCGCTGGCCCGGCGTGGGCCGCTGGTGTTAGCCTTCCGCGATCTGCAATGGGCCGATGCCAGCTCGCTCGCGATGTTGCAACGCTGTCTGCCGCTGTGCGATACCGTACCGGTCCTCTGGCTTGCCAGCTTCCGCCCCGACCGCGCCGCGCCTGTGTGGGCCTTCAGCCATCACGTCGAAACCGAATACCCGCACCGGCTGACCCATATTGCCCTGCCGCCATTGTCTCCTGGCGAGAGCCACGCGCTGGTCGAGGCGATGCTCGGCCCCGGCGTGCTGACCGATGCAGCCCTGGGGCTGGTGATCGAGAAGGGCGAAGGCAATCCCTATTACCTGCGGGAGATCATCTATGCCCTGATTGACCAGGGACTGGTGGGGCAAGATGCCGCGGGGGCCTGGCGGCCGACCCAGCCGATCCAGTCGTTCGATCTGCCGGGCAGCCTGCGCGGCCTGCTGTTGGCGCGAGTGGATCGCCTGGCGGCCGACGAGCGGCGGGTGCTTCAAATCGCGGCCGTGATCGGGCCGGTATTCTGGCGCAGCGTGCTGATGGGGTGCGTGGGCGATGCCGATGTGCTCAGGCGTTGTCTCACCAACCTGCACCGCAGTCAGCTCATCCATGAGCAAGGGCTTACGCCAGACCTGGGCATGGAGTACATCTTCACCCCCTCTCTGACACGCGACATCATCTACGAGAGCCTGCTCAACTCGCAACGCGCCGCCTATCATCGCCTGGTCGCCGAACAGATCGAAGCCAGCATCCCCCCCGAATCCCAAAAGCCATATCACGGCCTGCTGGCCTATCACTATCGCCAAGCGGGCGATCTCAACAAGGAATTGTTCCACGCGTTAGGCGCCGCGGAGGAAGCGCAGAGGCTTTACGCCAGCGCGGATGCCCTGGGGCACTATACGCGCGCACTGGCGCTGCTCGACCAGATTGAGGGGCCTGCGGCCGGGACCGATCAGCTCCGCTCCATTCACGAGATGCGGTTTGAGACACTCGAAGGCCGGCGGCGCGCCCTCATCCCCATGGGTCATGTCGCGGCCGCCCGCGCCGATGCGCGCGCGCTGTTGCCCCTCGCGCGCCGCCTGGCCGATGACCCGATCTTCACGGCGGACGCGCTGCTCGTTCAGCCCGAGGTAGATGCGCCGGGCACGCGCGCGGAGTTGGAAGCGGGCCTGCGGATGGCGCAAGAAGCGTTGGCGCTCGTCCAGCAGATGGGAGATAAGCGCCGCGAGACGCACGCGCTCGTCGCGGTCGCCGGGCTGCGGCTCCTGCTCAAAGACCCGGCCTGGCAGGAGCTGGGGCAGCAGGCGTTCGAGCTGAGCCGGCAACTGGGCGATCTTCGGATGCAGACTGGCCTCTTGCTGGGGATCAGCGACGCCCTGGGCATGGACGACTTGCAGCGCAGCATGGAGTACCTGCAAGAGGCGCTGGCGATCTCGCAGCGATTAGCCGACAAGGAAACCGAGGCGCGCCTGCTGGCCGCGCTCAGCCCGCGGTGCGAGCGGGCGGGCGACTACTATCGCCAGTTAACCGAATATGAGCAGAAGCGGGTCCAACTCTATCGAGCGGTCGGCAACCGGCTGGGCGAGGGGCACGCCGTCATGTTTTGCGGCCAGATTATCGCCATCTACCTGGGCGACGCCGCGGCCGGGTTGCTGCTCATGCAAGAGGCCTATGCGCTGTGGAGTGAGACCCCCGACAAACTCTTCCCCTTGTTACGCATCGCGCAAATCCAGGCGGCGATGGGCCGCATCGCGGCGGCATGGGACACGCTCGAACAGGCGCGGGCAGCCAGCGAGCGGGTGATCCTCGACATCGGCCATGCCGGGCTGCGTCTGGTTGAAGCGATCGTGCACAATGCCCAAGGCAGCCCAGAACATTGGCGCCGGGTGTTGGAGCTGCAAGCGCAGGTCAAGCAAATGGCGGCGGAGGATCGGCTATCGCGGCAATACCAGATGGCGGCTGCGTGCGAAGCCACTGCGGCTCACCTGGGACTGGCGGGCTGCCTGGCCGAAGGCGCCGAGCGCGAGGAACACCGCCGCCAGGCGCTGATCGCCTCGCAGACCGCGCTGGACATCTACCAGCACTTCGGCTTCACCCAGGTGGTCGAATGCCTGGGCGAGGAGATCCTCTATCGGCGCAGCCTGGCGCTGGCGGCCAACCACCAAGAAACCGCAGCGCGTGACTTTCTGGCCAGCGCCCACGCCGAGATGATGCGCAAGCACGATCTGATCTCCGCGGCAAGTCCCTATCGCAGGACTTTTCTGGAGAACATTGCGTTGCACCGGCAGATTCGGGCAGAATATGATCGCGCCAACGGATGACCGTCAGACCGCCTTTGCCGTAAGATAGCGATCGGCTTTTTCCAGCCACTCGATGATTTGGATCCCCTGCGGGCACTTCGACTCGCACTCCCCGCACTCCAGGCAGCAGTTCGCCCGCTCCTCTTCGCGCACCCAATGCTCGTAGGCTCGCCGCGCCCGGTCGGGGGCGTTGTAGATCATCGCCATGTTGTACAGGTCAAAGATGCGCGGGATCGCCACCTTGTTGGGGCACGGCTGGCAGTATTTGCAGTCGGTGCAAGGGATCGGCGTAAGCGCGCGGTATTGGTCGCGCACGCGGCCCACGAGCGCCAGCTCATCCGCCGACAGCGGCTCCGCGGCCGATCGCTCGGCGCTGGCGAGGTTCTCCTCCACCTGCTGCATCGTACTCATCCCGCTGAGCGCGACCGAGACTTCGGGCTGGTTCCACAGCCATTGCAGCGCCCAGTCGGCCGGAGTGCGTCGGACGGCCGCGGTGTCCCACAGCGCCTGGACGCTGACCGGCGGCGGCCCGGCGAGCAGCCCCCCGCGCAACGGCTCCATGACCACGACCGCCAACCCCCGCTCGGCCGCAAGGTGCAGGCCGCGGATGCCGGCCTGGTGCTCGATATCCATGTAGTTATACTGGATCTGGCACATCGCCCAGCCGTCGTACTCGTTCAGGATCTGGCTGAACACCTCGAAGCTGTCGTGGAACGAAAACCCCAGGCGGCTAAACTTACCCTCGGCGATCTTGCGCTCGGCCCACTCCCGGACCCCCAGGTCGCGCACGGTTTGCCAGCGCTCGGCTCGCAGGCCGTGGATCAGGTAGAAGTCAATGAACGGCGTCTGGAGCTTCTCCAACTGCTCATCCAGGAAGCGGTCGAAGTCGTCGGCCGATTTGACCAGCCAGGCCGGCATCTTCGTCGCCAGCTTGACGCGCGCCCGATAGCCATCCCGCAGCGCACGGCCAAGCACGCGCTCGCTGTTCCCCTGATGGTAGCCGTAAGCCGTATCGAAGTAGTTCACGCCGTGGTCAATGGCATGACGGATCATGCGGGTGGCTTCCGGCTCATCTACCTGCGCCGAGTCGCCGCCGAGGGTGGGCAGCCGCATCGCGCCAAAGCCGAGCGCCGATGGCCGCCAGGCGAGGCGACCGAAAGTGCGATATTTCATGGGCATCTTTCTCCTAACCAGACTGTTACCGATGTTACACGATTATACCATGACCGGGCTGCTTAGGCGAAAGCCTTTACAGCCTCATAAGCATCGCTTTTGACAGCCTTTCCGTTCCATGCTAATCTATGTCGGTTGCATTCCCGCTTTAATCCCGGTTGACCCACACCTCGGAGGTGAGCCTGTGCCAACTGACGAAGCCGTCACCGCATCCCGACCCCGGCGCAAGCCCACAATTGACTGGGGCGCGGCCGCCATTCAGGCCGCGCCGCTTGTCCTGGCGATGGGCGCCGCACTGCTGATCGGTGCCGTGATGCTGGCGCTGCTGGGCGCCAACTCTTTCGCCGCCTACGCCTCCATGCTCACCGGCGTGTTCGGCAATATGTCGGGCTTCACCCAGTCGTTGGTGAAGGCGACGCCTCTGTTGCTGGTGGGGATGGGCATCTGCATCGCCTTTCGGGCCAGTGTGATCAACATCGGCGCGGAGGGGCAGATCATCCTCGGCGCGCTGATGGCGACCTGGTTCTCGCTGCAATTCCGCGCCTGGCCCGGCTGGCTGCTGCTGCCCGCCACGCTGCTCATGGGCTTCCTGGCCGGCGCGGCCTGGGGCTTCGTGCCCGGCTTCCTCAAGGCCCGGCTGGGGGTCAACGAAATCCTCAGCACGGTGATGATGAACGCCATTGCGATGCAACTGATGAACCTGTTGCTGCGCGGTCCGCTGATGGATCCCGCCGGCGTTACCGCCGGCACCTTCCTGCACCAGTCCGAGCGCCTCCCCGAACAGGTGTGGCTACCCCGGCTGATCCCGCAAACCCTGCTCCACGCCGGCGCGATCCTGGCGGTGATCCTGGCGGTGGCGGTTTACATCTTCCTGTGGCGGACGACCATCGGCTACCGGATTCGCGCCGTGGGGCTGAATCCCGACGCGTCGCGCTATGCCGGCATCCGCGTGCCCTTCTACCAGGCGCTCTCGCTGACGCTGGCCGGCGGGTTCGCGGGGCTGGCCGGCGTGTGCGAGGTGATCGGCGTGCAGCGCCGGCTGCTGGAGGGCATCACCAGCGGCTATGGTTTCTCCGGCATCGTGGCCGCGCTCTTCGGCGGGCTACACCCGATCGGTTTGATCCCGGCCTCGTGGCTCTTCGGCAGCCTGCTGGTGGGCGCCGACAAAATGCAGCGGGCGGTGCAGGTGCCGTCGGCGCTGGTGGATACGCTCCAAGGATTGATCGTGTTGTTCGTGGTCGGCTCGGCGCTGCTCTCGCGGCGGTGGGCGGCGCAACGCCAGGCGCGCCAGGCAGCTACAGTCCAGGCCAAAACCGCGGAGGTCAACGCATGACCGATATCTACTCCACCGCCGGGTTGATCGGCATCATCGTCGGCGTGCTCACGTCGGCCATCCGGCTGGCGACCCCCTACCTGTATGCGGCCATCGGCGAGGCGTTCGCGCAGACCTCCGGCGTGCTGAACCTGGGGGTGGACGGCATTATGCTGGTCAGCGGCTTCGCGGCCTTCTACGTCGCCTTGCAGACCGGCAACCTGTGGCTGGGTCTGCTGGCAGCGATCGCGGTGGGGCTGCTGATGGGCCTGCTGATGTCATTCATCAGCGTCACGCTCAAGGCCGAGCAGGGCATCAGCGGCATCGGCCTCTACATCTTTGGGCTGGGGCTGTCGTCGCTGCTGTTCAAGGTGATGGTCGGCACGGTCAAGACGGTGGTCGGGTTCCCGCCGGTCAAAATCCCGCTGCTGGGCGACATCCCGCTCGTCGGCCCGATCTTCTTTCAGCAAAGCCTGCTGGTGTACGGCGCGTTCCTGTCGGTGCCGGCGGCGACCTGGGTGATCAACCAGACCACGCTGGGGCTGAAAATCCGCGCCGTGGGGCAGAACGCCGCCGCGGCCGACTCGCTGGGCGTGGACGTGAACCGCATCCGCTATTTCAGCGTGTGCCTGGGCGCCATGCTGGCCGGGATCGCGGGCGCGTCCCTTTCCATCTCATTGCTCAACCTGTTCCAGGAAAACATGACCGCCGGCATGGGCTTCATCGCCGTGGCGTTGGTCTACTTCGGCGGCTGGCGACCGCTGGGCATCATGTGGGGCGCGCTGCTTTTCAGCACGGTGAACGCCTTTCAGTTGTGGATGCAAGTGCTGGGGGTGAAGATCTCGTCCGACGTGGCCGTCATGCTCCCCTACCTGCTAACCATTGCTGCGCTGGTTTTTGCGGTTAACCGGGCGCGCCAACCTGCCGCATTGAATGTACCATTCGAGCGAGGGACGAGTTAGTGCGTTTTCTGTCATTCTGAGCGGTGATGCCCCGAACCTCTCGCGGCGCGACAAAACAGCGAAGAATCTCCCATACAAAGACGAGACCCCTTCGGCAAGCTCAAAGCTTGCCCTGAGGCATGAAGGGGTAGGCTCTTCGCTGGATTCGCGCTGTAGCGCAAGGCACGGAAACGACCCATTCAGGGTGACTAACCAAAAAACAAACATTCACCCAGGAGGAATCCCATGAAGTTCCGCAATTTGTTGTTCGTCGTCCTGTTGATCGCGCTGGCGGCGGCCGGCTGTACGCCGGCGGCCCCGCAAGGCGCCAGCGGGGGCAAGCCTCTCCGCATCGCCGTGGTGATGCCGAGCGCCACGACCGATATGGCGTTCAGCCAATCCATGTTCTCGGCGCTCAAAGCCGTCCAGGCCGAGATGGGCGGCGAGGCCAAGCTGGAGCTGAAGTACTCGGAGAACATGTTCAAGGTGCCCGATGCCGCGGCCGCGCTGCGTGACTACGCCAGCCAGGGCTTCGACATCGTCATCGGCCACGGCTCGCAGTACGGCACCTCGATCCAGGAAGTCGCCAAGGACTTCCCGAAGGTGACATTCGCCTGGGGCACCGAGGTCAATACCTTCGGCCTGCCCAACATCTACGCCTACACCGCGGCCGCCGAGCAGGGCGGCTACGTCAACGGCGTGATGGCTGCCATGCTGACCAAGAGCAAGGTGATCGGCGTGACCGGCCCGGTGGAAGCCGGCGACGCCAAGACCTATGTGGATGGCTTCCTGCAGGGCGTGGCGTCGGTGGATCCTAACCTTAAGGTCGCCAAGACCTGGACCGGCTCCTTCTCGGACGTGGCGTTGATGACCGAGGCGGCCAAAACGCACATCGCGGCCGGCGCGGATGTGCTCACCGGCTCCTCGCAATCGGTGGTCGGCTCCATCGGCGCGGCCAAGGAGAAGGGCAACGTGCTGTGGTTCGGCACGCAGCAGGATCAAGCCTCCCTTGCGCCACAGAGCGTGGTCGCCAGCCAGCAATATGACTGGAAAGGCATCCTGAAACAGATGATCGAGAACCGCAACAAAGGCAAGCTGGGCGGCGAGAGCTTCGTGCTCGACCTGAAAAACGGCGGCCTGAAGATCGCCTATAACTCGCAGTACGCCCTGCCCGCCAACGTGAAGGCCGCGGCCGAGAAGGCCGTCGAGGGGATCAAGGCCGGCACGATCAAGGTGAATCCGTAACTGGATACTGGAAGCGAGAAACTGGAAGCCAATATCCCGCTTCTCGCTTCCGCCACAGGTGTTCCCATGCCACCGACCGTCACTTCCCATCGGATCAGCCACGTCGAAATGCGCGGCATCGTCAAGCGGTTTCCGGGCGTGCTGGCTAACGCCGGGGTGAACCTGGACGTGTACGCCGGCGAGGTGCATTCGCTGCTCGGCGAGAACGGCGCCGGCAAGAGCACGCTGATGCGCCAGCTCTACGGCATGTACCAGCCGAACGAGGGGCAGATCCTCATTGACGGCGCGCCGCACGTCTTCCACTCGCCGGCCGATGCGATCCGCGTCGGCATCGGCATGATCCATCAGCACTTCATGCTCGTGCCGACCCTGACGGTGGCAGAGAACGTGGCGCTGGGGCTGAAGTCGTCGCGCGAGCCGCGGCTCGACCTGGATAAGGTCTCGGCGCAGGTGGCGGAGCTGGCGAAGACCTATGGCCTGAAGGTCAACCCGGCCGACTACGTCTGGCAGCTCTCGGTGGGGGAGCAGCAGCGCGTCGAGATCATCAAGGCGCTCTACCGGGGGGCCAACGTGATCATCCTCGACGAGCCGACCGCCGTGCTGACGCCGCAAGAGGTGCGCGACTTGTTCGTCACCCTCAAGCGCATGGTGAGCGAGGGCCACGCGCTCGTTTTCATCTCGCACAAGCTGCACGAGGTCATGGAGATCAGCGACCGGGTGACGGTGCTGCGCGATGGCCGGCTGATCGGCACGCGGCCGGCGGCCGGGGTCACGCGCGACGCACTGGTCGCCATGATGGTCGGCCGCGCAGTTAAGCCATTGACGCCGCAGCCGCTCCATGCCGGTGATGCACGCCTCAAAGTGACCGGGCTGCGCGCCATCGGCGACCGCGGGGTGGAAGCGCTGGCCGGGGTGGATTTGGAGGTGCGGGCCGGCGAGATCGTCGGGCTGGCGGGCGTGTCGGGCAACGGCCAGCGCGAGCTGGCGCAATGTCTGGCCGGCCTGCGGCCGGTGACGACAGGCCGCATCACCATCAACGGACAGGAGATGACGCACGCGCCGCTGCGCGCCCGGATGGAAGCCGGCCAGGCCTATATCCCCGAAGAACGTATGCGCGACGGCGCGATCCGCGACTTCTCGGTGCAGGAGAACATCTTCTTGCACGAGCACGCTTCCCCCAGGTTCACGCGCGGCGTCTTCCTGGACTTCGGCAAGATGGCGGCCCACGCCCGCGGCCTGGTCAACGAATTCGCCGTCAAGACGCCGGGCCTGGCGACGCCGATCAAGAACCTCTCCGGCGGCAACATCCAAAAGCTGATCCTGGCGCGCGAGCTATCGCGGCAGCCCAAGATCCTGATCGCGGCCCAGCCGACGCGCGGTGTGGACATCGGCGCCACCGAATACATCCACCAACGCCTGATGGAACAGCGCGCGGACGGCACCGCCATCCTGCTCATCTCGGAAGACCTGGACGAAATCCGCAGCCTCTCCGATCGCATCGCCGTGATCTATGAAGGGCGCATCATGGGCGTGGTGGAGCGCGGCCGGGCCACCGTCGAGCAGATCGGCCTGATGATGGCCGGCGAGCCGATGGATCGCGCGGTGGGTCGCGCGCCATGCCCGTGAATGAGGCGGAGTGGTAGTCTGGTTGCAAATTGACAAGGACGGGCGTTGATGATAGGCTCAGGGCGGCTTGCCCTGGGCCTTTTCATATCCTGATCGCATCATCGGAGTGGCTGTGACGGCATTTTTTCAGCGTTGCTGTTTGCTCATCGTCATCCTTTGGTCCGGCAGCGCCGCGGCGGCGTGCGCCGCGCCGCTCCCGGACATCCTGCGGCAGGCGCTGCCCAGCCCCGCCGCAGCCTTCGTCGCGGAAGGAGACCGGCAGTTGGCCAAAGGGCGGACGGCCGAAGCGGTGCTGGCCTATCGGCAGGCGGTGACGCGCGATGACCGCCACGTCCCCGGCCTGCGCAAGCTGGGCCAGATCTATGCCACGCAGGGCCGCACGCGATTGGCGCAACAATACCTTCGTAAAGCGGCCGCGCTCCGGCCCGGCGACGCGGAGATCGCGGCCGAGCTGCAGGCGCTCGATCCGGCGAAAACGACCGATGGCCCACTCGAACAGGTCTGGCTGGCGCTGGCGGCCACGCCTGCGGGTCAGCCCGCCGGCATGACCGCCGGGGATGGCGCAGTCGCCGTGACTCTGGATGCCGACCGGCATGGCCGGGTGGCGCTGCTGGACGCTGCGACCGGTCAGCCACGCTGGGAGGTCAAGCTGCCGACGCGGGCGGCGTCGGCGCCGGGCCTGGGTGACGGGCTGGCGCTCGTCGGCGGCGAGGACGGCGCGCTGCACGCGCTGGCCATGGCCGATGGCCGCCTGTTGTGGCGTTACCCTACCTCCGCCCCGATCTATGCCGCGCCCCTGGTTGCCGCCGGCACGGTCTACGTCCCGTCGGGCGACGGCTCGATCGCGGCCCTGGCCATCGCCGACGGCGCGCAACGCTGGCGGATCGCGGCGATCGCCCCGCTCACCGGCCGACCGGCTCTGGCCGGCGACATGCTCTACTTCGGCGCGGCCGATGGCCGGATTTTCGGCGTGGATGCGGCCACGGGTCGCGAGATTTGGGGCAGCGGGATCGTGGCGCAGGGCGCGGTCGAGAGCGAGCCGGCCATCGCCGATAGCCGCGTGTTCATCGGCGCCGGCGACAGCCGGGTCTACGCGTTCGACGCGGCCACGGGCGGCGAATACTGGCGCTACTCGACCCCGGATGCCGTCTATGCGCGGCCCCTGGTGATCAGCGATACCGTCTACGTCGCCTCGGCCGGCAACACCCTCTCGGCCCTCGACGTGTTGACCGGCGAGCCGCGTTGGGAGATCACCGCGGGGAGCGCGCTCCGCCACGCGCCGGTCGTCATCGGCGCCGTGCTCTATTACACCGCGGCGGCCGACCCCAATCTCTACGCGGTGGCCGCGGCGACCGGCGAGCCGCTCTGGCAATTCGACACCGGCGATTGGCTGGCCGGCGGCCCGGTGGTTCACGATGGCCTGCTGTACCTGTTGGGACAGGATGGGGCGGTGATGGCGTTGCGGCCGCGCTAGCGCGCCGGTCAAGTCATCCACCACAGGCGACCGCGGTCCTGAAGGCCATGCGCAATCGCTGCAACTTCTGCGAAGTCGCCCGCCGGCGACGAGATTCAGCCGATGCATAGCCTGTCCTGGGCCTGTCGTCTGTGCGCGGGGTTCTGGTGTGGGATGGCGCAGTATGAGACGTTTTTGCCGTTGATTCGCAGGTGGGCGAAGCGTCTTGGCAGACGAATGGGGCGTTGGCATCATATCTTTGCGCGTTGCCGCCCCGATTTCGGGGTGGGCATGACAATCGCTCTGGTTGTTTCGAGAAAAAATCGAATGTAATTGGAGCCATTTTCCAGATTAATCTCGTATTGAAATCCCCGATAGTTTGTGATAGAATAGTGTCATTCGGGTTTCTCTTATGCACTGTGCGGCGAATGAGCTTCCACTGAACCATCTGTGGTGGGATGATGGGAGGCAAGATGACGGACCTGTTTTCGCACGGCTATGCTCTGTTGGTCGGCGTCGGCGAATCCGCCTACCCCAAATGGTCTCTGCCGGTGACGGTCCGGGATATGGAGGCGTTGCGCGATGTCCTGACCGATCCCGGCCTGTGCGGCTATCCGAGCGATGCGGGTCACGTGCGTTTGCTGTACGATGCCGGCGCGACCCGACAGGCGATCCTGGATGGCCTGGTATGGCTGGCCCAGCAGTCGGCCACCGATGAGGACGCAACAGTCATTGTCTTCTACTCCGGTCATGGCTGGCTGGACGAAGCGACCGGCCGATATTACCTTCTTCCCCATGATGTCGAGCCTTTCAATCTGACCGCCTCGGCGCTTCCGGCAGAGATGTTTACTGCGGCATTGCGCCAGGTGCACGCCCGGCGGCTGCTGGTCTTCGTGGACAGTTGCCACGCCGGGGGGATGGCATCGGCCAAGGACGCGGCCACCGTCAAGCTGCCGGACGGCTTCTCGCAAGCCGCCTTGCCAAAGAGTCTGGCCGAAGAACTGAAGCAAGGCGCCGGGCGAGCCGTATTCAGCTCATCCACCGACGCGCAGAAGTCGTGGGTGCGGCCCGATGACGCGATGAGCCTGTACACCTTTCACTTGATCGAAGCCCTCCAGGGCGCGGGCAACCGGCCGGGCGACACGGAAGTGCGCGTTTCCAACCTGATGAATCACCTCGGTAAGGCGGTGCCGGAGAGCGCGCTGACCCTTTGTCAGGCTGAACAAACTCCCTTTTTCGACGCCGCGACCGAAGATTTTCCTGTCGCCAAGCTACGCGGCGGCAAGGGCTTGCCAAAAGGCGGCTGGGCAGAAATCCAAGAGGGGACGCGGGATCGGGCGAAGGTCGTCCAGCGCGGGAAGTACAATGTCTACATGGAGCGCGCAACGGGCGTCGCCATTGGCGACGGCGCGCGCGCGTCTATCAGGCCGGCCACTCCGCTGAGGAGTGAAGGAACGTACCCAGGGGGAGAAGCAATGTCGCCGCTTGATTCTGGCGCTGGGCCTTCGACCGTTGAAACCAAATATCATGTTGAGATCCACGAGGGCCGCGGTGTGGTCGTCGGCGATGGCGCGCAGGTGACGCAGTATATCCAGGCGGCGCCCGAACTGGATATCCCGCTGCCCCCCGAATCGGAGCGTCCGCCTGAGACGGTCGAGTTCATCGGCCGGGAGTCCGAATTGGCCGGGTATGCCGAGCGTCTCCGCACTTCCCATCTGGCGGTCATCATCGGCGAGCCGGGGGTGGGCAAGACGTGGCTAGCTGCTCGTTTGGCACGGCAGGCCGCCGGTTCGGCGCAACTTTTCTGGTATGCGTTTCACGAAGGCTCGACCGGCGGCGCGGGGATCGAGGCATTGATCTGGAAGGTAGCTGCGTTCCTCGCCGTACAGGGACAAGACGGCCTGTGGCGCAAGTTGCAGAGTGCCCGGTTGACTGGCAGCCAGCCAGAACCGCCGGAGGTGCTCTTCGACTACCTGGTCCAACTGCTCCGTGGGCGTGGCTATCTGCTTTGTCTGGATGATTTCCAGTACGTAGACCAAGATTCATTGGTCAATAAGCTGGTTCAGCGCCTGGCTGCTATCGTTGCGGCCGGCGAGATTTCCCTGATTTTCACTTCACGCCGTATCCCCGCTTTCGCTCGTTCCACTGACCCGTTGGCCGGCCTGACGTTGGGTGATGCCGCTCATCTCCTCACCACCCGTGGCCTGTCGTTGCCCACCGATCTGGTGGCCGACCTCCATCGTCGCACGGCTGGCAACCCACAACTGCTTACCCTGGTGGTCAACGCGTTGGTCGGCCATGCGGACCCGGCTCAATTGATTACCCGCTTGGCGGAAGAGCGCGATATCGCTCGTTATCTTATGGCTGAGGTACACAAACGTCTGACCGAAGAAGAACAGGCGGTTATGGCTGCCGTCGCGGTGCTGATGAGCTACCCCGGCACGCGCGATGCAATCGAAGCGATCCTCGACGCCGATGCATGGGAGGCGCTGACCAGCCTGAGCGAACGCTACCTCCTGACGACCGCCGAAGGCTCAAACGGCCGTGAGTACGGCCAACATGCTATCGTTCGCGATTTCTATTATCGGAAGCTCGGTGCAGCGAAACGGGAGCTCCACATGCGCGCGGCGATCTATTATGCGCGTGAGAAGCAGAATCCTCCGCTAGCGGCCATACACTATGAGCAGGCCGGCGCGTTGGAAGAAGCGACGGCCTGCGCGGCTCGGGATGTCTGGGAGACTATTAACCGTGGCCTGGGCGCGATGCTGGGCCGTTTGCGCGTAGCGCTGAGCGAGGGCCGTAGCCCTAACGCCAGCTATGCGACGGCGCTATGGGCGCACGGTGAATTTTTGGCCTATTCAGGGAATCCCCAAGACGCCGAAAAGAGCTTTCGCGCGGCGCTGGCAGCCCTCACAGGGCTTGCGGCGACGCCCGAACGAAAGATTCTCGAGGCCCGCGCCTGTCTGGGCATCGCCAAACGCTACCAGCGCGGCGAGCCTGCCAAGGCTCGCTCTTGGTTGGATCGCGGACTGGCTGCGCTGGCTGGAACCGCCCCAGAGGTCGAGGCGGCTTTACGCGTCATCCAGGGCAGCGTCCTCATCATGATCGGCGAATTGGACAAGGCGGAGGAAACACTGAAGCGCAGCCTGAAGCTCCTATCAGCCAAAACGAGTTCAGGGCGCATTGAGGCCTTCTTAAATTTGGGCGCCATCGAAGGTCAGCGGGGTCACATCCGGAAAAGCCAAGAATATACCGAGCAGGCATTGAAGCTGGCCGAAGACGCGGGCGACTACTTCCGCATGATCCCCCTGCTAAACAATCGAGCGAACGATCGTTTTGAGATGGGCGATTGGCCTTCAGCACTTGCCGATGCGCAAAAGGCTCGAGAGCTGGCTGAGCGCACAGGCAACCGCAGCCGCTTAGCGGGCCTGGAACTCAACTTGGGCTTCTTTTACCTCAGAATGGGTGAGCACGCCGCGGCCGCCGAACACCTGGCGGTCAGCCGCGAGTTGGCCGAAGCACAGTATCAGCATGAGTACGCCATTCCCGCGCAAACCAGCCAGGCAGAACTGTCCATCCGACAGGGCGACCTGACTACGGCTGCGGCTCTTCTGGCCGAGGCCATCAACCTGGCCACGGCAAGCGGCGCGCAAAGCAAGCTGCCAGATATCTATCGTGCGTTCGCGCTGCTCAAGCTTGCGCAAGGTCAGCCGAAGGCCGCGGCCAAAGAAGCGCGGCTCAGCATTGCATTCGCGCAAAAACAAAAGATGATTCCAGAAGAAGGCTCTAGCCGACGCGTGTTGGGCCAGGCCCTGGCGGCCATGGGCCAACATGCCGCGGCCTGGACTGAATTCAACCGCAGTCGTGATCTACTGGCCGACACCGATGTCTACGAGGCGGCCCGCACGATCGCCGCCTGGGGCTGCGCCTTGCTGAGTGCCGGCGACCAAGCGCATGGCGCCACTTTGCTGGCCAAGGCCCGCGCGACATTCGAGCGTCTTGGCGCGCGTTGGGACCTTTGCGATCTCACGGTATAAAGGAGGTTCCGATGTCCGTCCATGCAGTGTTCACGATGATGCGCAGGTTTTACCGTGCAGGGGGCGCCCTCATCCTGGCCGGGCTGTTATATGGCGGCCTCACCTACTCGCTCGACATATCCGATTCTACGCCGACCGGCGCGACGGCCGAAGCCTTTGTAGGCTTGCGATCTGAGCAAGCCGAGGGCGGCGAATGGCCTACTTTCATCACACCGCGCTTCTTCAGCGCTGACGCAGGACGCACACAGGCGATCGGTGTCGGCGACATGGATGGTGATGGCGACCTCGACATCGTGGATGGTAATCAAAGCGGGGGCAGCGCGGTGCGACTGAACGATGGCCAGGGGCATTTTGGTGATGATGTCGCCTCAGTACGTCTCTTCGGCCCGGCCGCCATCACGTTGACAGCCGTGGTGGTCGGCGATATGGATGATGATGATTCCCTGGATATCGTCGTCAGGAGCGATCAGGGGCAGGGCCTGGTGTATCTGAACGATGGCCATGGAAATTTCCATGCCGGCCCAGTGGATTGCCAGGCCCCACCCGCACGCGTGCGCTGTTTTGGACCGACGATGCCACCGACTACCACTGTCGCTTTAAATCCTAGCCTTGCGATCGGCGATGTGGATGGCGATGGGCTTTTCGATATCGTGACCACAGCCGAGGGCCACCCGGGCCGCATCTACTTGAACGGCCGCCTGACGAACACGGTGACCAGCGAGTCGGATGCGGCCTATTTCTATACCGCTGCCGCCATGCCGAGCTGTGATGCCTTGCCCCAAAACGTCCGTTGTTTTGGCGCGGATGCAAAACACACGCGCAGCATCGCGCTGGGTGACATAGACGGCGATGGCGACCTGGATCTCGTCACCGGGCACTTCAACGAATCAGACCGCATCTACCTGAACGATGGCCGCGGCTCATACCGCAAGGATGCCGAGCTGACGTTCGACAGCCGCGGGTACACCCAGGGCGTAGCGCTGGGAGATCTGAACGGTGATGGCCGGTTGGATATCGTGGCGGCCATTTATCGTTGGGACGCAGGGGCGAAGGCTTGGCAGGCGGGGTTCTCCTATTGCCTCAGCGCTGCTGGCGCCTGGCGCCAGTGCGAGCCCCTTTCACCGCTCAACGGCAAGCCGGGAACCAGTCTCGCCCTGGGCGACCTCAACAGCGATGGCGCATTGGACATCCTGCTGGGGGTCAACTCGGCCGACACATGGCCGCAAGGGATGTTCCTGCCCCAGGCGTATTTCAACGATGGCAAAGGCGCTTTCACCACTGACAGAGTGACGCGTTTTGGCCGTGTCAGTCAAACCAGGGCCGTAGCAGTAGCCGACATAGATGGCGACGGAACGCTGGATGCGATCCTCGGTAACGATGGGACACGGGACGCCATCTACCTGAACAACGGGCTGGGCCGCTTCCCCGAAACGCCTGTGGGCCAGGGGATTTTCAGCATCAGAGCGCTGGCTGCAGCCGACGTGGATGATGATGGTTGGCCCGACCTTATCGTGGGCGCCAACACCGATCGAACCGACTGGCCAGATGGAGATAGCGCCTGGAGCCGGACGGGTCCTAACCAAGTCTTCCTGAATGATGGGCGGGGGGAGTTCGGTGCTTCGCGCAGCCGGCCCATCGGCGATGGCTTCGGCGCGGTACAGGCGCTGGCCGCGGGAGATCTAAACGCTGATCATCGGCCTGATATTGTTGTGGCCTTCGCAGATGCGGGTTCCTCTCTTAGTATCTTTTCTAATAGCATGGGTGTTCTTACACATTCGGACCCGCTGACATTAGCTTCTGGCGTGCGGCCGACCAGCCTGACGCTCGGCGACCTGGATGGCGATAACCAACTCGACATAGTGGTCGGCGCTGAGGGCCAAGGGCTTGTGCTATTCAATCGCTGGTCAGGGCAGTTTAAGTTTATTACGGCCCCCTTTGGTCCGCCCGGCAGCGCCTCGGAAATGGTCGCGCTGAACGACCTGAATGGCGACGGCAAGCTCGACATCGTTGCTGCCAGCAGCGGTAAGCAAAGCCTGCTTTACTTGAACGATGGCGTCGGCGGCTTCTACACCGGCCCACTCACTTCAACGCTGATGGGTGCCATAGATTGCGCGCACTTGCCCGCGAACGTCCGCTGCATCGGCGGCGCCAGCGATGCAGTTGCGACTACCGACCTTGCGCTTAGCGATGTGAATGGCGATAACCATCCCGATGTGGTGATAGCTTCGCCTGGCACAGGTTTGCGCGTCTACCTGAACGACGCCAATGGCAGCGGCGCTTTCTATTCGAGCACGCTCACCGCCTCGACCGGCGCTGTCGGCGCGTGCGGAACGCCGCTGGCACGCGCTTACGTCTTTGGCGACCGTACAGACATGTATTCCGGCCTTGTGTTGGCTGATGTAGATGGCCTGAACGGGCCGGACATCCTGGTCAGCGTCGCCGCGACCAAGGACACGCAACGCCATCCCGTGTATCTCAACGACGGACAAGGTTGTTTTTCGGCAGAGCGCTCGCGTATCTTTGGCCCCGATCGGCCTGAAACCGCCTCGAAGCTGCTTGTGGCAGACTTTGATCGCGACCGTCAACCCGATGTGATCATCGGTGGGCAGCGTAATGATAATAATGCAGCCTATGGCGCGACTCGCCTGGCAGTCTATCTCAATGCTGGCGCGGGCGATCTGGCAAGCGCACCGGAACGGACGTGCATCCTGGCTACTGGCGATAATGAGTATCTCGATGTCGCGCTGAGCGACCTGGATCAGGATGGCGCGTTGGATATCGTAGCTGCCAACAATGGTCCCGACTTTATTTATATGAATGATGGCACAGGCGACTTCACCCAACGCTGTATTCGGCCCTTGGGCGTGAACCTGGATCGTACCCTGGCCGTGGCCGCCCGCGATCTGAACGGAGATGGCAGCCCGGATATTGTGCTGGGCAACGATGGCCGGCAAATGTTGATCTATTGGAACGACGGTCAGGGCCACTTTAGCAGCCGCGCCATAGATTGCGTGGCGCCGCCTTCGAACGTTCAGTGCCTCGGTGAGCCAGGCGACAGCGTCGCCAGCCTGGCAATCGGCGACCTGAATGCTGACGAGGCGCTCGACATCCTTGTCGGCCGGCTCGGCCGCGATGGCCGCATTTATCTGAGTGAGCCAGCCGACGGGCAAGTGCGCTTTTCTGTCACTCGCAGCCATCATTTCGGTCAACCGGCCGACCGCACTTGGGGCTTGGCGTTAGCCGATATGAACGGCGATGGGGCGCTAGATGTGATCGCGGCCAATGAGCGCAGCCAGAGCTATATCTATTTCAACGACGGTATGGGCCGTCTGTCCACGGCACAAGCCATCCCGCTCGGAACCGGAGATGAAGATTTCCGCAGCGTAGCTGCCGGTGACGTCAACGGCGACGGCGCGCTGGATGTGGTCATGGGGCCTTTTTATGGCCCCACTACGGTGTTCTTCAACGATGGGCGGAACCGTTTCCCGTTGGCGCTTGCCCAACCTCTGATGCGCAGCGATGATCGCGTCTACGACATCGGCCTGGCCGATGTAACTGGGGATAATGCTCTCGACATTGTGCTGGGCATGTGGCACCAGGAATATGCCGTTTACAACCTGGGCAATGTGGTGTTTGTCAACGACGGTCAAGGCCGTTTCTCGGCAGATTCAGTGCGCCGTCTCGGCCGCGGCCAGGGCTACACGCGAGCGATTGCGATCGGGGATATCAACCGGGACGGCAAGCTGGATGTGGTATCGGTCAACCGCTATAACCTTGAAGAAGCTACCTACCGCGCTTACCGTTGGATGCCCAAGATTATCGTCTATCCCAATGCGTCGCATTCCCGGCGCGGCTTGTCAGGCAGCAATTTAACACTGTTGGCAGGGCTTCCTGACCCGGCGGATAACGAAGGGACGTGTTCCTTGGCCGGGCGCAACCTCGGATTCCAGGAACCCGCCCTGCACTGGCCACAGCTCGGGATCCCTTATCGGGTGTCCGACCCCTTAAGCACGACCATTCGCGTCATCAAGGTCCACTACTCACTGGACGGCGGCCGACGGTTCACACCGGCCACCGCGGCAGCCGGCACGATCACACAGGAGATATCCACAGCGCCTGCTCCTGCAGGCGAAAAACATTGCTTCACATGGGCGCTGACGAACGATGGCGTGTTCGGGCTGTGGAATGAGGTGGTCATCCGTATCGCCGCCGAGCTCTCCGTGCGGCCACATCCCCACGGGATACCTGGTCCCTACCTGTGGCCCTATACAATCTCCAGCACGACACCCCGCATCCGTGTGCGCGGACTGCAAGTGCGTGTGCGCGATCAGGAAAAACACGGGCTGCCCGACGCGCTGATCTATCGCGTGCTGAATCGCCAAGCCGCTGGCGGCACAGTCATCGCCGATCCGGTGGGGCGCCCCTATCGCACCGACCAACAAGGCTATCTGACCGGACACCGTCAACTTGCCAGTGATGACCGACTGATCGCGCTGTGGCCCACCAGCCTGGTCACGAATAGCCTGCCGGCCCGCACCTTCTACCCGCCTGATATGCAACTACATAGCATTGCGCCCGACTCGACCGTGATCGTCGAGCTGGCTATCACAGAGACGCTCAAAGTTGGTGAGATCGCCGCCGCGTTGGCGATCAGCCAACCGCAGGGGGCCAATCTCAGCCTTACGCTCACCTCGCCTGCCGGTGCAGCAGCCCGGCTGATCACAGACACCGCGCGGCTGGGAACCGGCGATCGCTTTGTGTGGCTCGCCGACGCCATTACGCGCACGCAGCTTGTCACCGAAGAGCAAGTCTCGTTGGCCATCCTGCCTCCGGCCGAACCGTTAGCGCCCTTGACCGGAAGGCTGGCGGAAGGCGCCTGGCGCCTGACCATTTACAATACGGGTGTTGCGACCGCGACCCTGGCCGATTGGGCGCTGCGGATGAAGCTCAGCCCGCTCTATTATACTAATCTGGGCGACGCCATGCCATCGCAACGTGTTATCACACAAACAGTCGTCCAAAACCTGATCGTCACAGAAACACAACCGTTGCTTCTTTTCAACCTGGATGTGGCGCTGGAGTGGGATGCGCGGCGGGACACGCTGTATTTGACGCAGTTGGAATATGACCTGCGACGCGCCTCCGAGTTCCTCTACCGCTGGACCTCAGGCCGGGTGGCCCTGGGCCGGGTGACGGTGTATCACGATGCCAGGCATCCGATGGCCGCGGATGCGCGTATCCCCTGGCTCGATGCTGATGTGCGCATCTATGCCAGCAACCGCCTGCGCCCCTACGCGACTCAGGGTGGTATCGTCAGCCAGCCCCTACGCGACCCTGATCAGCCGGACATCATCTATGCGCCGGGCCAGGTGGTCATGGGCGCGACCTGGAACCGCTATGGTCTGGCCGGAGCAAACCTGGCCGAAGATTGGCCGCGCATCCTGGCCCATGAGCTGGGGCACTACCTGCTCTTCCTGGATGACAACTACCTCGGCTTCAATAAGGTGACTGGCTTGATTGAAGCCATTACCGGTTGTCCAGGGGCCATGGCCGATCCGTACTCGGAGGACGTGAAACACGGCTATAACATATTCCATCCACAAGAGAACTGGGATAGGCAGTGCCTAGGCACCTTGTCTAACCAAGAAACCGGCCGATCGGATTGGGAGACGATTACCCGCTTCTATCCATGGCTGAAACAGCCCTCTTCGCCACAGCCGGCTGTGCTGCCAATCAATGTTACCCAGATCGCGTTCATCGCGCCGCCCGATGCACCTACCGGGCCAGAGGCGCCGGTCTTTTACTTGAAGGAAAATAACGCGAGTGTCTCGATTCGTCCCGGAACCAACGTGCGGGCATTTCTCTTGAAGGATGATGCGGGGCTCTTGCGTGACTTGGGTACCCCGCGGCTCGATCAGGTGCAGGCTCGAGGTGCCGAGCAGGGGGACAAGGTCTGCGTGGTTGACCAGACCGCCCAACGTCAGGGGTGCCAGACCGTCAGTGAAGGCGGAGAACAGTTGGCGTTGGTCTACGATCCTGTGTATCCTAGCGTGCGCATCTGGCTACCGACCACCAATACTTTAGCCATCAGCGTTACCCATCTGTCTACCAGGCTGACCGATCCGTATGTCAGATTGTTTCCGGCGAGTGAGCCGGCCTCGGCGTGGATTTCATTGACCGCCCATGTGGTAGATACCTCGATCTCACCCACACTCGTCTACACTGGTCGCTTAGTTTTCACTGGCCCGCCTCCGGCGGGTCATCTGCTTCTGCGTGCTTCTGAACGATGGGAAGACCCCAGCAGTGGTCGCGACGTCTGGTACAGCTTGACAGACTTCACATTGGCCGGTGAACTTGAGCCGAACGCGGTGGATGGCTTGGCTATGCCTGATATGACCGCGGGTTACGGCAAGATCTATATGACCGCCGGCTGGGCGCCGTGGCAAATGAAGGCCGGCTACGCCCGGGTTCGGATGACTGCTGGTTACGCCAAAGCGCGAATGACAGCTGGCTATGGCCCCCTCAAATCGCGGCATGCCCCGGCCCTTTCGTCGGATGGACAGGTCATCCTCTACGGCAAGGACCTTGAGTTCGGTCAGGGTCAACTCGTGCTGATGCAAACAGCCACCGAGATTCCTCAGCCTCCACGGTGGGCGCGGCCTGTGGGGCATGCTTACTGGTTGCTAACGACACCAGCCACTACCACCTTCCAAGGCGCTTCGCTCAGTTTCGGCTACCTGGGAAATGAAGTTCGGCCCGAAGAAGAGCGTTGGCTGCGCATCTATCGCTGGGATGGTGTCCGCTGGCATCCCCTGTCAACTACGCCCAACCCCGACCAGGATTATGCGGTAGCTTCGGTGACCGAGCCGGGTCTATATGCTCTGATGTCATCCATCGAGATCCCGTTAGAGCGTGGCTGGAACCTCTTCGGCTATCCGGTTGCGGCTGGTCGTGCCGTTGCCGATGCGCTTGAAGCGATCAGCGGGACATATTCCATCATCTACGGCTATGATCAGACTAGCGCCATCGATCCCTGGCAGGTCTACGCGCCGGGCATGCCGGATTGGGGCAATGATCTACATGACCTCGAATTCGGCGCCGGCTACCTGATCTACGTCAGCACGCCGATCACGCTCTCGTTGCGCGGCGCAGAACAGCTCACCTCAACCAATCCAATTACCTCGCCTATAGCATTGGATATTGAAAAGATTAGTAGCCTAGGTGCGCCGGCGGCGGCATACTACGGCCTAGTGAGAGTCAGTTCCAGCATCACCGTGACCGCCGGCTTAACCGTGAGTGTCCAGGTCAATGGTCGACCATGTGGCGAAGGACGAACCTTGTCCCTGGATGGGCAAATCCACTTTGTGGCCAAACTAGCGGCGACACCAGATTGCGGCGCGCCAGGCCGCACGCTGACCGCGACGTTCCGAATCGGCGACCTGGGGATGGCATCAGCCTCGCTGACCTGGGACAGCACGCGCGCCCAGGAGATTACCCTTACGCTGCCCACTAAGCCTGCCCCCCCTGCACAGATTCCCCCGGCGCTTTGCCGCGAGTTGGTGCGCAATGGTACTTTTGAAGAGCTCGATGGCTGGACGCTGCCACAGACAGTCTTCTCTGGCCGCATTATAGCAGGCCAGGGCCGGAAGAATACCCGGGCCCTGCTCCTCGGCTTGGCGCCGGGTGAACCCCCTGGTCCGCGCACGCCGGCCATCGCCAGCGCACATCAAACCATCAACGTGCCGACAGATGCGACCTCGGTGCGGTTGAGCTTTTGGTATCGTACTAACTTGCCGTCGGATGGCGCAGTGCGTGCCCGCGTGCTTTTGCTCCAGCCTGGTACCTATCGTCCGCTGGCCGAACTGTGGCGCATCAGCGTGGGCGATGGCACCTGGCAGCAGGCCATTCTCGATCTGACCCGCTACCGAAAACAGCAGGTTGTGGTATACTTTGAAGCCAGTCCGGCAAGGAGTGGTGGGATCAGTGTGGACGAGGTGAGCATTCAAGCCTGCCAATAGTGACGCCATGAGGATGAATGTTCCAGGCGCTTCCGAAAAGCGTCTGGCACGTAGCCGTGGAGTATCGGCAATGACTGATCCGTCGTTGTTGTAGTGCTGGGCCGTCGTGAGCGCCGGCCAGAGCTTCACACCCACAGCCGGCCTGCCGGTGAAGGCTCGGATCGGCGGCAAGGTCTGCGGTCAGGCGCGGACGTCTGTCTATGAGGGCCAGGTGGTCTACGCCATCAACGTGTCGGCCGATGGGCCGGGGAGCATGGCCGGCTGTGGGTCGTTTGGCAAGCCGGTGAGCTTCACGGTCGGCTCGCGCGCCATGGCGGCGACGGCGACCTGGGACAACAGCGCCGTGGCGGAGCTGCCCCTTCATCCGGCGGCGGCGAATTCGATATTCCTGCCGATCATCCTGAAGGCGCGATGACGCGCATCTCATGGGCCTGTGCGTCAATTTGACATCTCACCAGAACCGGTTATAATACCGCCATCCTTGTGAGAGTGAAGTCACAGTGCATCACTTGCTCGTCCTGAAGTCCCCCAAGTCGAAGAAGCCCTCCCTGGCCTGCAGGGACGGCGATTTGTGCTTGGGATAGCGACGCAGCAGATCAAACCAGCGCAAAAGCCCTGCCAGGCCAGAGATGAGCCAGGCGGGGCTTTTTGTTGCGATCATTCTGGCAGCGCAGCCCCCCGCCGAGAGTCTGGCGAAGGGGGCTTTGTCTTAAGTGATCTGGCCATTTTTACGAAGGAGCTTGTTCATCATGTCCTACGAAGCCGTTTGTCCCGAATGTGAAGGCCCGCTTACCCTGCGCGACCCGATGCAGGGCGAGATCGTCCCGTGCGCCGCATGCGGCGCCGACCTGGAAGTGCGCTCGCTCGACCCGCTGCGCCTCGATCTGGCGCCCGAGGAAGATGAGGATTGGGGCGAATGACCTCCGCCGTCCGTATTGCTGTCCTTGTCTCCCGCATCCGGGTGGAAGAGAAGCTGTTGTTGACTGCCCTGGAAGCCAGCGGCGCGGCTGTCCAGGTGATCAACGACGACGACCTGGTGTTGCCTGTGGGGCGAATTGCCAATTCGCCCTACCCCATCGAGGCCGATGTGGTGTTGGAGCGCTCGGTCAGCGCGGCGCGGGGGATCTATGCGCTGCGCGTGCTCGAAGCGCTCGGCTATCGCACCGTCAACCGTTACGCGACCGCGGCCACGTGCTGGGACAAGCTGCTGACCACGGCCGCGCTGACCCAGGCCGGCATCCCCCAGCCGCGCGTCTACACTGCGTTCACGCCCGAATCGGCGCTGAAAGCCATCGAAACGCTGGGCTATCCGGTCGTGCTCAAGCCGGTGGTCGGCTCGTGGGGCCGGCTACTGTCGAAGATCAACGACCGCGACGCGGCCGAAACCGTGCTGGAACACAAGGACGTTCTTGGCTCCTACCAGCACAGCATCTATTACATCCAGGAATACATCCAGAAGCCGGGCCGCGATATCCGCGCCTTCGTGGTGGGCGATGAGACGATCTGCGCGATCTACCGCGCGTCGGAGCATTGGATCACCAACACGGCGCGCGGGGGGCAGGCCAGCAATTGCCCGGTGACGCCGGAGCTGGATGATCTCTGCCGTCGTTCGGCGCGCGCGGTGAGCGGCGGTGTGGCCGACGCAGTCGTGGCGATTGACGTGCTGGAGGATCCCGACCGGGGCTTCCTCGTGAACGAGGTCAACCACACGATGGAGTTCCGCAACAGCATCCACACGACCGGCGTGGACATCCCCGGCCGGGTGGTCGAGTATGTGCTGTCGGTCGGGCGCAGCGGCGGCGACGCGGAATACACGGCGGGCGGCGTCCACCGTAGCAGCGACACAGGAGCCTCCCGATGACCGAGCGCGTGCGTGTTTCTATCGTGGGCGGTTCCGGTTACGGGGGCGGCGAGTTGCTCCGTCTCCTGCTCGGCCATCCCCAGGTCGAGATCGCCCAGGTCACTTCCGAAAGTCACACCGGTGAATTCGTTCACAGCCTCCATCCCAATCTCCGTCCAACAGGTAAACGTAATCTTTCTTCTCAACCGATCCGGTTTACCTCCATCGCCGAACTCCAACCGTGCGATGTACTCTTCCTGGCGCTGCCGCATGGCGAGGCGCAGAAACGCATCGAGCGCCTGGCCGCCCTGGCCGGCCGCATCGTTGACCTCTCGGCCGACTTCCGCGTGCGCGATCAGGCGCTCTACCAGCGCTATTACGCCGAGCCGCACGCGGCCCCGACGTGGATCGAACGCTTCGCCTACGGCCTGCCCGAAGTCAACCGCGACGCCATCCGCGCCACGCAATATGCCTCTGGCGTCGGCTGCAACGCGACCGCCTCGATCCTGGCGCTCTTGCCGGTCGTCCGGGCGGGGCTGCTGCTGCCCGGCCAGCGGATCGTGGTGGACCTCAAGGCCGGGTCGTCGGAGGGGGGCGCGTCGGCCAGCGCGGCATCGCATCACCCGGAGCGCCGCGATGCGGTGCGCTCCTTTGCGCCGGTCGGCCACCGCCATGAGGCGGAGGTGATCCAGGCGCTCGGCCGCACGGATGTCTTCCTGTCGGTCACGTCTATTGAGCTGGTGCGCGGGGTGCTGGCGACCGCGCACGCGTGGGTGGCGCCGGGCACGACCGACAAGGACCTCTGGCGCGCGTACCGGGCGGTCTACGGCCAGGAGCCGTTCGTGCGGATCGTCCACGAGCGGGGCGGCATCTACCGCCACCCGGAGCCGAAGCTGCTGGCCGGCACCAATCTGGCCGATGTCGGCTGGGAGCTGGATCCCAAGACCGGCCGGCTGGTGGCCCTCGCCGCGATTGACAACCTGGGTAAAGGCGCAGCCGGCACCGCGGTGCAGTGCATGAACCTGATGCTCGGCTGGGACGAGACGGCGGGGTTGGAGTTTATGGGGTTGCATCCGGTGTGAGAGCGTGAAACGTGAAACGTGATGCGTCAAACGTCAGAAGGCAAACGTCATTCGCCGCCTGCGCTCAAACCAAGATTTACGTTTCACGTTTCACGCATCACGGAGACAAGGAGCCTTAATGAATCCTATCGTTATCAAGCTCGGCGGCGCGGCGGGGGTGGATGCGAGCGCAGTGCTGGCGGATGTGGCGGGGCTGGTTGCAGAGGGGCGGCCGGCCGTGCTGGTGCATGGCACGTCGGCCGCGGCCGATGCGTTGGCCGCGCGGGCGGGCGTGCCCGTGCGCCACATCACGTCGCCGTCGGGGCACGTCAGCCGCTACACCGATCCCGAGACGCTGGAACTGTATGTCGCGGCCGCGGCGGGGCAGGTCAACAAGGGGCTGGTGGCCGGCCTGCAAGGGCTGGGCTGCAACGCCGTGGGGCTGTCGGGCGTGGATGGCCGGCTGCTGGTGGCGCGGCGCAAGGACGCAGTGCGCGCGGTCGAAAACGGCCGGCAGCGCATCATCCGCGATGATTACACCGGGCAGCTCGACTCGGCGAACGGCGAGCTGCTGCGGCTGCTGCTGGCCGCGGGCTACACCCCGGTGGTCGCGCCGCTGGCGTTGGGCCACGCAGCCGAGCGGCTGAACGTGGACGGCGACCGGGCCGCGGCGCTGATCGCGGGATCGCTCCGCGCATCGGCGCTGGTGCTGCTGAGCAATGTGCCGGGGCTGCTGGCGAACTTCCCCCACGAGGACAGCCTGGTGCGTCGCCTGGCGCCGGAGCAGCTCAGCCGGGCCGAGGAGATGGCGCAAGGCCGTATGAAGAAGAAGATCCTGGCCGCCCGCGAGGCGCTGGACGGCGGCGTCGCCGCGGTCATCATCGCCGACTCGCGGCGACCCGACCCAATCCGCGCCGCGCTGGCGGGGGAGGGAACCGTGATTGCAGAAGGCAGAATGCTGAATGCTGAATGGGTTGCGTCTGGGGGAGCGAGCTAGGGATGGACGATCAATCTGCACTCATCACTCATCATTCATCACTCATCGCTCTCGAATCCGCCCACACCTCCGGCGTCTATCCCAAGCGGCCGCTGGCGATTGTGCGGGGGCAGGGCGCGCGGGCGTGGGATGCTGAGGGCCGCGAATATATTGATTGCGTCGGCGGGCAGGGCGCGGCGAATTTGGGCCACGCGCACCCGGACATCGTGGCCGCGATCAGCCGGCAGGCCGCCACGCTGATCTCGTGCCCGGAGATCTTCTACAACGACCAACGCGCCCAGTTCTTGGCGCGGCTGGCTGAGGTCGCGCCCGCGGGGATGACGCGCAGCTTCCTGTGCAACTCCGGCGCGGAGGCGAACGAGGCCGCGCTCAAGTTTGCCCGGCTGTGTACCGGTCGCACCGGCTTCGTGGCCGCGATGCGCTCTTTCCACGGCCGCACCTTTGGCGCGCTCTCGGCCACATGGACCAAGGAGTATCGCCAGCCGTTCGAGCCGCTGGTGCCGGGCTTCTCGCATGTGCCCTACAACGACATCCCCGCGCTGGAGGCCGTCGTGGGCGACGACACCGCGGCGGTGCTGCTGGAGGTCGTCCAGGGGGAAGGCGGGGTGCATCCCGGCACGGCCGAATACCTGAGCCAGGCGCAGGAGCTGTGCCGGGAACGCGGCGCGCTGCTGATCCTCGACGAGGTGCAGACGGGCTATGGCCGCACGGGCAAGCTCTTCGCCTGCCAGCACTACAGCCTGGCGCCCGACCTGATGACGGTCGCCAAATCCATGGCCGGTGGCCTGCCGATGGGCGCGTGTCTGATCGGCCCGCGCGTGGCTGGCCCTTCGACAAGCTCAGGGAGCGGCCCGGTCGGTGAGCGTGTCGAACCGTCGACAAGCTCAGGGGGCGGGATCAGGCCGATGACACATGGCAGCACCTTCGGCGGCAATCCGCTGGCGTGCGCGGCCGCGCTGGCGACGTTGGAGGTGATGCAACGCGACGCGCTCCCCGAACGCGCCGCGCGGCTGGGCGAATACCTGCTGGGTCGCCTGCGGCGCATCGAGTCGCCGATCATTCGCGAGGTGCGCGGCCTGGGGCTGCTCGTCGGCATAGATTTGCGGGTCAAGGTCACGCCGATCCTGCAAAAACTACAAGGACTGGGGGTGCTCGCCCTGCCAGCCGGCAGCACCGTCCTGCGCCTCCTTCCCCCGCTTGTCATCGAACAGGCGGATCTGGATCGGGTGGTGGAGGCGATCGAAGTTGCGTTGGAATGAGCGGCGTGTGACAAGGTGAAACGGTGACAAGGTGACGATTGCCGCATCACCCAGTCACCCTGTCACCCTGTCACCCTGTCACCCTGTCACCGGAGAGGCCATATGTCACTAGACAAATACTACATCATAGACTCCACCCTGCGCGAGGGGGAGCAGTTCGTCAATGCGCAGTTCAGCAGCGCCCAGAAGATCCGCATCGCGGAGTCGTTGGACGAATTCGGGGTCGAGTATCTGGAGTTGACCTCGCCGATGGCATCGCCGGGCAGCCTGGAGGATCTCAAGATGATCACCCGTCTGGAGTTGAAGTCGCGCATTCTCACCCATATCCGCTGCCACAAGGATGATGCAAAGGTCGCGCTCGAAACCGGCGTGGATGGCGTAGATGTGGTGATCGGCACGTCGTCCAAGCTGCGGCAGTTCAGCCACGGCAAGAGCATTGACGAGATCATTGACCTAGCCGCCGAGGTGTTGACCTGGATTCGGGCGCAGACGCCGGAGATCGAACTCCGATTCAGCACCGAGGATTCGTTCCGCAGCGAAGAGGCCGAGCTGCTGCGCGTCTACCTGGCGGTGGACAAGCTGGGCGTGGTCAACCGGCTGGGCACGGCCGACACGGTCGGCATCGCCACGCCGACGCAGGTGGCGCGGATCGTGGGCACGCTGCGCCGGCTGTCCAAGTGCGATATCGAGTTTCACGGTCACAACGATTCGGGCTGCGCTATCGCTAACGCGTTCGCGGCGCTCGAAGCCGGCGCCACGCACATTGACACGACCGTGCTCGGCATCGGCGAGCGCAATGGCATCACCTCACTCGGTGGATTGGTCGCACGGATGTACACGCTCGACCGGGCGGGCACACGCGCCAGGTATCGCCTGGAACGGCTGCGGCCGCTGGAGATGATGGTGGCTGAGATGGTCGGCGTGGACATCCCGTTCAACAACCTCGTGACCGGCTTCAGCGCGTTCACGCACAAGGCCGGCATCCACGCCAAGGCGATCCTGAACGCGCCGGAGACCTACGAGGCGCTCGATCCGCATGATTTCGGCCTGACCCGCTACATCTCCATCGCGCACCGGCTGACCGGCTGGAACGCGGTGAAGGCGCGGGCCGATCAGCTCAGCCTGAATCTGTCGGAGACCCAGGTGAAGAGCTTGACGCAGCACATCAAGGCGTTGGCCGATGAGCGGGCGCTGACCTTGGACGACGTGGATGGCCTGCTGCGGCATTGGGCGAACGGGCATCAGCCGGTCGAATCGCCGCTGCCGGCGGGGGTAATATAGCCACGAATTACACGAATTGCACGAAAGTATCGTTTTGCTTCCAGCCGGTCTGCGACCGGCGTGGCTGGCGTCAGTGGTGCGTCTGGCTCATCACGGCGGGGTACAGACCCCTTGCGAGCAAAAGGGGATGGAGTGATACATGGGATATACGTTTGCTGAAAAGGCGTTGGCGCGCGCGGCGGGGCTGGCGCGGGCGGTGGTCGGGCAGATCGTGGATGCGCGGCCCGATGTGGCGCTGAGCCATGACAATACCGCGGCGATTGCGACGCTGTTTCGCAGCCTGGGTTATGCCCGCGTGCTGCACCCCGACCGGCTGGCGATCTTCCTCGATCATGCCGTGCCCGCGCCGAACGCCGAGCACGCGCTGAACCATCGGGAGATACGTCAGTTCGTGGCCGAGCAGGGGATCACGCATTTTTACGAGGCGGGCCGGGGCATCTGCCACCAGGTGATCAGCGAAGAAGCGCTGGTGGCGCCCGGTCAGTTGCTGCTGGGGGCAGACAGTCATACGCCGCACATCGGCTGGCTGGGCGCGTTCGGCGCGGGGATCGGCCGCAGCGAGATGGCTGCGATCTGGGCCACGGGCGAGCTGTGGCTGCGCGTGCCGGAGACGATCCGCGTGGATTTCGCGGGGGAATTGCCGCCGGGCGTCACATCGAAGGATCTCGGCCTGTGGGTGTTGAAGATCCTGGGGCCGGAAGCGGGCATCTACCGGGCGTTGGAGTTCGGCGGGCCGGGGCTGCACACCCTCTCGGTCGAGAGCCGGATGGTCCTCCCGAACCTGATGGCCGAGTCGGGCGCGAAGAGCGCGTATCTGGAGCCGGATGCTACGGTGTTCGAGTGGCTGGCGCAGCGTCAAGTGACCGGCACTTCCGAAAGTGCCGGTCACTTGGCTGCCGGCGCGCTTTATCCCGACCACGACGCGGCCTACCTGGAGCGCCACACCATCAACTTGAGCGCGCTGGAACCGATCGTGGCCGCGCCGCACAACCCGGCGAAGGCGACGCCCCTCTCGCAGGTCGCGGGCACGCGCATTGACCAGGCGTTCCTGGGCACCTGCACGAATGGCCGGCTGGAGGACCTGGCCGCGGCCGCCGCGGTCTTGCGCGGGCCAGACGGCGCGGTGCGCCGCGTGGCTGGCGGGACGCGACTGGTGGTCATCCCCGCATCGAGCGAAGTGTTGGCGCAGGCGCTCAAGCTCGGCTACATCGAAACCTTCGTCGCCGCGGGCGCGATGATCGGCGTGCCGGGCTGCGGCCCATGCATGGGCAACCACCTGGGTGTGCCGGCTACCGGCGAAACGGTGATCAGCAGCGGCAACCGCAACTTCCGCGGCCGCATGGGCAACCCGGAGGCGGCCGTCTACCTGGCGAACCCCGCGGTCGTGGCCGCCAGCGCGGTGCTGGGGCGGATTGCGGATCCGCGGGAGGTGGTAGATAGCAAATGGCAAATGGCAAATCGGCAAATCGGCAAATCGGCAAATAGCAAGCTGCAAATAGCAAAAGTGCAAATTGCGAATTGGCAATCTCCAGGAGAGCAAGCGGTCTCCGACGATTTGCAATCTGCAATCTGCAATCTGCAATTCTCCGGCCGCGTCTGGAAGTACGGCGACGACGTGAACACCGATGTGATCTTCCCCGGTAAGTATACGTACACCATTAAAGACGAAGCGGAGATGGCGAAGCACGCGCTGGAAGATCTCGACCCGACCTTTGCGGCGAACGTGCGGCCGGGCGACATCATTGTCGGCGGCCGGAACTGGGGCGCGGGGTCGAGCCGGGAGCAGGCGGTGACGTGTCTGAAGGCGGCCGGGGTGAAGGTGATCGTCGCGGCGTCCTTCGCCCGCATCTTCTTCCGCAACGCGGTCAACAACAGCGTGCTGCCGGTCGTCTGCCCCCAGGCGGTCGTCGCGGTCCAGCCCGACGAGACGATCTCGGTGGATGTGGGGCAATGCGTGGTGCGCTGCGCCGCCGGCGAGTTCCCGTTCCAGCCCTTCTCCCCCTCCGTCCAGCGGATCATCGAGGCGGGGGGACTGTTGGAGATGTTGCGGGCGCAAATTGCAAATCTGAAATCCGCGGAGTTCTTATGCCAACCATTTGTCTGATCCCCGGCGATGGGGTGGGCCGCGAGGTGATCCCGGCCGCGGCGCGGGCGCTGGCGACGGCCTTGCCGGGCGTGCAATTCATCGAGGCCGACGCGGGGTGGGACTGCTTCGTGCGCACCGGCGCGGCGCTGCCCGATGCTACGGTCGAGGCGGTGGCCGGGGCGGACGGCACGCTTTTCGGCGCGACGCAATCGCCGAACGAGGTCGTGCCCGGCTATCGCAGCCCGATCCTGGCGCTGCGCAAACGCTTCGACCTCTACGCCAACCTGCGGCCCACGACCAACCTGTTATCTCATGTGCCAGGCACGCGCGAAGCGCCTGGCACGTCAGTGGATCTGTTGATCGTCCGCGAGAACACCGAGGGCCTCTACGCCGGCCGCGAGCGCCGCGAGGATGCCGATACCGTCATCGCCGAACGCGTCATCACACGGCGGGCCAGCGAGCGGATCGCACGGGTGGCGTTCGAGCAGGCGCGGCGAAGAGCGGCAAATTGCAAATTGCAAATTGCAAATAGCAGATCCACCAACCTACCAATCTACCAATCTACCAACCTACCAATGTACCAACCCACCGTCACAATCGTCCACAAAGCCAATGTCCTCAAGCTGACCGATGGGCTGTTCCGGGAGGCGAGTCTGGCCGTGGCGCGAGAGTATCCTGACGTGAAGGTCAACGAGATGCTGGTGGATGCCGCGGCGATGTGGCTGGTGAAGGATCCCGGCCGCTTCGATGTGATCGTCACTACCAACCTGTTCGGCGACATTTTGTCGGATGAGGCGGCGGGGCTGGTCGGCGGGCTGGGGGTGGCGCCGTCGGCCAACCTGGGCGCGGGACGGGCGGCGGTGTGCGAGCCGGTGCACGGCAGCGCGCCCGACATCGCGGGCAAGGGGATCGCCAATCCTGTCGGCGCGATCCTCAGCGCGGCCATGCTGCTCGATCACCTGGGGCAGGCCGCAGCCGGCGACCGCGTGCGCCGCGCCGTCGCCGCGACCGTCGCCGCGGGGATCACGACCCCCGATCTGGGCGGCGGGGCCACCACGCAAGAGGTCACGGAAGATATTTGCCGGCGTATCGCTGCCGACGTGGAGTCGAGGCACGGGGCAACGGATATCAACGGATAAGCGGATGCGGCACGCCACGATCCGTTTATCCGCTTTCATCCGCTGCGCTGGCCTCCTGTGTGTGGTAATGATGTGTTTTCAAAGAGAGGTGCACCATGACAGCGTCTATCGAAGAAACAACTGCCAGCGGGATGACGCTGCTGCGCGAGCTGTTGGAAATCCGGTCGCCGTCCGGGGAAGAGATGCCGGCGGTCAACCATCTGGTGCGCTGGATGGCGCGGCAGGGGTTCGCTGCGCATCGCGACGCGGCCGGCAACGCGGTCGGCGTGCTGGAGGTGCCCGACACGACGCCGCGGCGCGAGCTGCTGCTCCTGGGCCACATTGACACCGTGCGCGGCTTCCCGCGGGTGCGCGAGAGCGAAGGCCGGCTCTACGGCCGTGGCGCGGTGGATGCGAAGGGGCCGTTGGTCGCGTTTGCGACCGCCGCGGCGGCGATCGGCCGGCGGCCCGGTTGGCGCATCGTGGTGGTCGGCGCGGTGGAGGAGGAGAGCGCCTCTTCCAAGGGCGCGCGCTACGTCGCGGGCAAGCGCACACCCGACATGGTGGTGATCGGCGAACCGACCGGGTGGCAGCGGGTGGCATTGGGCTACAAGGGCCGCCTGCTGGCCGATATCGAGTTTCAGCGTATGATGTCGCACACCGCCGGGCCGGCCGTCAGCGCGCCGGAGGCCGCGGTCACTTATTGGCAGCGCGTGCAAGCGTTGATGGAGGAGCTGAACACCGGCCGTGAGCGGGCCTGGGAGCAGGTGCAGGCGTCCCTCCGCCACATCACATCGGACGATGACGGTTTGCTGGAAACGGCCAACCTGCGGATGGGCTTCCGCCTGCCATTGGATATTGCGCCGGAGATCCTCAAAGGCCTGCTCGTGAGCGTGGACGGCCAGGGCGCCTTCCGCTTCAGCGGCGAGGAGCACGCCTATCGCGCGGAGAAGAACACCCCGCTGGTGCGGGCGTTCCTGGCGGGCGTGCGCGATGCGGGCGGCGAGCCGGGCTTCGTGGTCAAGACCGGCACCTCCGACATGAATGTCGTCGGCCCGGCCTGGCGCTGCCCCATCGTGGCCTACGGGCCGGGGGACAGCAGCCTGGATCACACCCCCCACGAGCATGTGGTCATCGAAGAGTGGCGCCGCGGCGTGGGCGTGTTGGCGAAGATGCTGCAAAACGCGACTGACTGATCCTGCAAATCGCCCCTTTACAGAAGGCTAACCGATTTCTCATCAAACTCTCATTTGATTAGGGTACAAATCATTTGTACCCTATGCTTTTGCGCGCTATAATGCTGGGGTAGATTGCCCATGCGGGCCGCACACGGATGGCCTGCTGTGAAAGGAACACGTCGCATGAAACGCATCGCCTGGGTTGTCCTGATCGTAATGCTTCTGCCGACCCTTGCCGGCTGTCTGCCGGGCAGCTCGCCGGCCGCCGCCAAAGCGGCCACCGGCCAAAACACGGCTACTGTCCAGCGGGGCAATCTGACCGCCACGGTCAATGCCGCTGGCAACATCACGGCGCACCAACAAGTCGCCCTGAACTTCGGCCAGAGCGGGACGGTGGCGAAGGTGCATGTGAAGACCGGCGACCGTGTGAAGCCCGGCCAGGTGTTGGCTGAACTGGACAGCAGCGACCTCCAGCTTCAGCTTGACAATGCCAAAGTCAACCTGAAGATCGCTGAGAACAAGCTGGCGCAGACCAAGACGCCTTCCACCGCACAGGATATTGCCAATGCACGTTCTCGGCTGGAATCGGCGCAGGCCAGCTACAACAAATTGGCGGCCGGGCCAACCCAGACCGATCTGGCCGCAGCCCAGGCTTCTGTCGCCAGCGCACAGGCCGCCTATGACGCGGCGGTGAAATCGGCCGCGGTGTCGGGCACCACGATTGACTCGGCGACCGCACAATACCAGAAGGCGTTGGCGGCCCTGCAGGCTGCGCAGGCTGCGTATGATCGAGTAGCGACCGCTCCCAACATCGGCTCGCGCTCGGAATCCGTGACGTTGCAGGGCGCGACGATTGATTACAATCAGGCCAAAGCCAACTATGAGGCCGCGCAGGCCACTGCCGGATCGGATGCTCGCACGAAGGTCGCGCAGGCGCTCAGCTCGCTCCAGCAGGCTCAGGCCAGCCTGGCCAAGCTCCAGACCAACGAGAATGATCTGATCGCCTCGAAGGCGCAAGTCACTCAAGCAAAGAACGATCTGGACAAATTGCTTGCTGGCCCGGATGCCGCAACACTCGATACAGCCCAACAGCAGGTGGCGCAGGCTGAGATTGCCGTGCGCCAGGCCGAGAACAAACTGAAGCAGGCGCAAATCGTGGTGCCTTTCGCGGGCACGATCACCGCCGTGAACATTGTGATCGGCCAGGCCGGGCCGACCAGCGGCGCGACTGGCGCAGTCCAGCTCGCCGATCTGGACAACCTGGAAATCATCGTCAACATGGCCGAGGTGGATGTCTCCAAGATCAAGATGAAGCAGATCGCCGAGATCACACTCGACGCGCTCTCTGGCGTCACCCTCACCGGCGAAGTGACGCTCGTCGCGCCCGCGGGAGTGCAGACGCAAGGCGTGGTCAACTACCCGGTGACCGTCGCCGTGCGAAATCCGCCGCCGGAGGTGAAGACCGGCATGACGGCCAACGTCAATATCATCACCGATGAACGCGATAACGTGCTGATGGTGCCCAATCGCGCAGTTCGCACGGTGGGGCGGCAAAAGACGGCGACCGTTCTGTTTGAAGGCCAACAGATGCAGGTGCCGATTGTCACCGGCATGAGCGGCGATGCAAACACCGAGATCGTCAGTGGGTTGAAGGAGGGCGATGTGGTGATCGTCAGCTCGACCACCACGACGCAGGGCGGCGGCTTTGGCGGCGGGCCGGTTATGATGCCGGGCGGGCCGGGACGCTAGGTCGCTGTGATTGGCGTTGGGCGAGGCTGATGATGATTGAGATCGAGAACGTCTACAAAATCTACCGGATGGGGGATGCCGAGGTACACGCCCTTGACGGGTTGAGCCTGACGATCAACGAGGGGGAGTGGGTGGCGATCGTGGGGCCATCCGGTTCGGGCAAATCCACGCTGATGAACATGATCGGCTGCCTCGATCAGCCCACATCCGGCTCGTACAAGCTGGACGGTGTCGAGGTCGCCAAGATGAACGACCGGGACCTGGCGCGCGTGCGTAACCGCAAGATCGGCTTCGTCTTTCAGACGTTCAATCTGCTTTCGCGCACCTCGGCGTTGGCGAATGTGGAGCTGCCGCTGGTGTACGCGGGCGCGCGTGACCGCCGGAAGCGCGCCGTGGCGGCGTTGGCGCGCGTGGGGTTGGGCGACCGCCTGCACCATCGGCCCAACGAGCTGTCGGGCGGCCAGCAGCAGCGCGTGGCGATCGCCCGCGCGCTGATCACCGAGCCGGCCATCATCCTGGCCGATGAGCCGACGGGCAACCTGGACTCGAAGTCGGGCGCCGAGATCATGGAGCTGTTCCACGAGATGCACAAGGTGCAGGGCCTCACCATCGTGATGGTGACGCACGACCCGGACATCGCCGCGCAATGCGAACGGGTCATCCACATCCGGGACGGCAAGGTCCTCAGCGACGAGCGCAACGGCGAGCGTCGCCATGTTTTCACTATCGCAGAAGAAGTTGCTGAGGCCGCCGAGACGGCCGGCGTCACTCAGGGGGCGGGCATATGACATTCATCGAAAGCATCCGTATTGCGCTCCGAAGCCTGTCGGCCAACAAGCTGCGCGCCGCGCTGACCATGCTGGGCATTATTATCGGCGTCGCCGCCGTGATCGCGCTGATGGGCATCGGCCGGGGCGCGCAGAAGGCGATTGATTCGCAGATCAACAGCATGGGCACCAACTTGATCTTCGTCTCGCCGGGCAGCACGAACCAGGGCGGCGTACGGACGAGCCAGGGTTCGGCGCAGACCTTGACCTACGATGATGCAGTGGCGTTGGCGACTGAGGGGCTTTCGGCGGTGGCGGCCGTGGCGCCCGAGGTGCGCAACTTCGGACAGGCCGTCTACATGGGCAACAATGTGAACACGCAGATCGTCGGCGTGACGCCGGAATATGAGACGGTGCGCAACTACGCGGTGCAGTCCGGCGAGTTCATCAACGCGGCCAATGTGACGGCGCGCTCGACGGTGGCGGTCGTCGGCGCTAACATCGTCACGAATTTATTCAGCGGCGAGGATCCGGTCGGTCAGACGATTCGCATCAACAATGTCGGATTCAAGATCGTCGGCGTGTTGGTAGCGAAGGGCGGCAGTGGGTTCGGCAACCAGGACGACCAGATCCTTGTGCCGCTGACGACCGTGAGCGCCCGGCTCCAGCGCGGCAACTTTCGCGGCAGCAACCTGGTGAACCAGATCAGCGTCCAGGCGGCCGACGCCAGCCAGATGGATGTTGCGATCCAACAGATCAGCGAGGTGCTGCGCGAGCGACACAAGATCCGGTTCGAGGATGATTTCACGGTGCGCAGCCAGCAAGACTTACTGGCGACCGCGAACCAGGTCACGGGGGTGCTGACCCTCTTCCTGGGCGGCGTTGCCGGCATCTCGCTCCTCGTCGGTGGCATCGGCATTATGAACATCATGCTGGTCTCAGTCACCGAGCGGACGCGCGAGATCGGCATCCGCAAGGCGATCGGCGCGACGCGCGGCAACATCCTGGCGCAATTCCTGACGGAAGCCACCGTGCTCAGCGTCTTCGGCGGGCTGATCGGCGTCGGGGTGGGCGCCGGGATCGCGAAGATTATCTCATCGGCGCCGCTGGGCGGCACGATGGTGCTGAATTCGGTCGTCGGCGCGGATTCGGTGCTGCTGGCGACCCTGTTTGCGACCGCGGTCGGGCTTTTCTTCGGCATCTATCCGGCCTATCGCGCCGCGTCGCTGCATCCGATTGATGCTTTGCGTTACGAATAGCCGCGGGTACAGGCCAGGCGGGCGACACTTGTGGCCTTCTCTTGCGTATCTATTACAATGAAGACCACAAGCAACTGAGGAGGGACTGTGAAGCATTTCAATTCCTATTTGCGTTGGGCGTTCAGCATTATGGCGGTGGTTGTGTTGCTGGTTATGCCGGTTGGGGCGGCGCAAGCCGCCGATGGCCCAACGCTGACGGTGGCGGTCGCGGCGCTGAATCTGCGGCAGGGGCCAGGCACGGGGTACACGATCGTGGATGTGCTGCGTTCCGGCGAGAGCGGGACCGCGACGGGCCGCGATGCGGCCGGCGCCTGGCTGCAAGTGCAGATGTCCGGCGGCCGCACCGGCTGGGTCTACGCTGAATTCGTCAAGCTGAGCGGCGACGCGAGTGCGTTGCCGGTCGTGCCGGCCGCCGCGATTGCTGCGCCGGCCAGCCGGGCCGCGCCCGCGGCCGCGGGCAACACGATCGTCTTTCAGGCATCGAGCGGCGGCGTCATTTATGCGATGAACGCGGATGGGTCGGGCTTGCGCCGTCTGACGACCGGTATGGATCCGGCGCTGTCGCCCGATGGCCGGTTGGTGGCGTTCACGCGTTGGGCCGGCAGCAGCACCGGCGTCTTGGGCGATCTGTGGGTGATCGGGGTGGATGGCCGCGGTGAGCGCAAGGTGCTCGGCGAAGTGCAGCAGCCTAAGTCACCCGTCTGGTCGGCCGATGGCAAGACCATCATCATCAACATCCAGCGCGGCAAATCGGTCAGCCCGCTGCGCTGTATGCCCGACACCTTTCCGCTGCCCCCGGAAACGGAGGATGTAGTGCACATAGGCGACAGCATCTGCTTCAGGACGGTTGATCCCTTCTGGCGGCTGCGTGCGGTGGATGTCGCCGCCGGCGCCTATCAGGATGTGCCGGGCGATGTTAAGTCGAAGGCGCCTACCCTCGATCCGGCCAATGCCTGGCGTGTGGTGTATGTCGGCGAGCGCGGGCTGGTGAACCTGGATGTCACGCGGGGCAACACCTGGTTCCTGACCGACGATCCGCAGGATCACACGCCAACCTTTTCTCCGGATGGCCGTAAGATCGCGGTCAGTTATCGCCAGACGGATCATTGGGAAGTGCACGTGATGAATGCCGACGGCACAGGGCGCGCCCGGTTGACGACAACGCCAGTCACAGTGCTGGTTGACCAGCAGCTCAAGGGCCAGTCGCTGCGCTCGTGGAATAACGCCGCGCCCGCCTGGTCGCCCGATGGCAAGCGGATCGCGTTCCTGTCGGATCGCAACGGCGCGTGGGAAATTTGGGTGATGAACGCCGATGGAAGCAATCAGCGGTTGCTGCTCCCTGCCAGCGCATTAGGGGGCAATCAGATTCGGTACGATGGCATGGAAGAACGTGTCATCTCGTGGAGGTAGATAGCGTGAAGGCATTCAAGTGGATTTTGTTGGCAGCGGTGGTGGTCGTGGCGGCGGCCGGCGCATCCGGCGTGTATGCCTATAACATGGGCAAGCAGGAGGGGATGAAGGCCGGCCTGACGGCGCGGAATGATTTCCTGGCGGCGCGCGCGGCCGCGACTCAGGGTGGGCAGAACGGCCAGGCCGGCGCAACGGCGATGCCGGGCGGTCAGAGCGGCGCAGGGCGCGCCGGCCAGGGGGCGATGGCGGGCAATTTCACCGCCGGTCAGGTTAAGTCTGTCAACGGCAACGAGCTGGAAATCAGCACGGCGACAGCGGTCACAAAGGTCAAACTGACCGACAAGACCCAGATCGAGAAGACCGTGGCCGGCGCGGCCGCCGACATTAAGGTTGGCGAGCGGGTCGTCGTGCAGGGCACCAAGGCCGCCGATGGCTCGCTGGAAGCCAGCATGATCCAGCTCGGCGCCGGGCGCTTCGCCGGGGCCGGCGGCTCGGGACAGGGTGGTCAATGATCCACGCGGTGGGTGTCGGGCCGGGCGCCGACGCGCAGCGTGTCCGCACGTTGATCTTCATGGTCGGCAAGTCTGTGATGCGTGACCTGGATCGGCGGCTGGACGCCAGCGGCGCGGGGATCAGCGGGCCGCAGTACAGCGTGATGCGCCTGCTCAGCGAGGAGAGCGCGACGATCACCGAGCTGAGCAGCCGGATGATGGTGGCGCCCGCGACCCTGGTGCCGGTCGTGGATGCGCTCGAACGTAAGGGATTCGTGCAGCGTGGGGTGGATCCCAAAGACCGGCGGCGGATTCCACTTGTGCTCACCGACGCGGGCGCGGAGGTCGTGACGCGCGTCGCCGTCGTCGCCGGTCCCGACTCTCTCGTCCAGGGACTCAGCGGCCTGGGCCGCGAGAAGGCGCAGCAGTTGCAGGCGTTATTGATCGAGTTGGTCAATCAGTTCGCCGAAGATGATGTGGTGCTGGATCGCGCCTTCGCCATGAACCTGAACGACCCGCCGCGCGCCGGGTGATGAACGTTAAGAATTTATTCCGGTAATGGGCGAGGCGTCTCGTAACTGACAGGAGTTACGCAGTAGATGCTCCCAGCCGGTCTGCGACCGGCGCCGTTGGCCTGGACGGGCCGCTTTCTCTGGCCCGACGGCGGTCGCAGACCGCCTGAGAGCCAGGAGTGCGTAAGTCCTGTAACTGACGCTCGCACGACCATAAATGGCTCGTGCTACCAAGCAACGCCCGGTCAACCGGGCTGGGCGCTGCGTCGGCAGGATCTAGCCCCGTTCAGTGCGAAGCCTCCCTTTGGGACGGGGCGCCGCTCGATAGCCCGGGCGATTTATCGCCGGGCGGCCCAGGTTGACGAGCAATGCGCCGGAGAAGGCGGTTGCCGGTTTGTTTTCCTAACCTTCATAACCCTGACGCCCGGATGATGCGCATGCTTTTGTGAACCCTCTCACCTGCGTTAGGGGCGCCGGAATCTGTCGAGCGTCTCTGGCCCTGTGAGAGGGTTCTTTTTGCGTCTTACCTCACCTGTTTTGGAGGCTGACTTGCCGTCAAGACCCACCCCGCCCGGCCCGCCCCGGCCCAGCCTGGCTCCACTTGGCCGGGCGATCCGTTATCTGGGGCGCTATCGCGGCGTCGCCTTCGCGGCGTATGGGACGTTGCTCGTCTCGATCGTCGCGCAATTGGCCGTGCCGCAGCTCCTCCAGCGTGTGCTGGATGCCATCACCAACGGCGCGACCGCGCACAGCATCGCGGCCGCGCCGGCGCAGGCGCAGGGCGCCGCGCTGAGGGCGCTCGGCTGGACGCCCGAACAATTCGCCAGCAACCTGAGCGGCGCGGAGACCGCGCTGATCTCCGCCGGCCTGTTGATCGTCGCCTTCGCCGTGATCCGGGCCTTGTTTGCGTTCACGCAAGGCTATATGTCGGAGCGCGTCTCGCAGAGCGTGGCGTTCGATTTCCGCAACGAGCTATACGCCAAAATCCAGCGGCTCTCCTTCAGCTATCACGACCGTAATCAGACCGGCCAACTGATGATCCGGGCCACCGACGATGTAGAGAAGGTGCGCATGTTCATCGGCCAGGGGTTGCTGATGACGACCCAATCGTTGGTACTCCTGGTCGTCGCGCTGGCGATCCTCCTTCTGACCAACTTCTGGCTCATGTTGGTGATTTTGCCCGTGCTGCCGCTGGCGCTGGTCATCTTTATCCTCTTCGGCCGCATCACCCAACCGATGTTTATGGTGGTGCAGCAGAAGCTCTCGACGCTCAACACGGTGCTCCAGGAAAACCTGGCCGGGATCAAGGTGGTCAAGGCGTTCGTGCGCGAGCCGGAGCAGCAGGCGCGCTTCAACCAGTCGGCCGAGGCGCTGATGCAGCAGCAGATCCAGGTTTCACGCGCCTTCTCGTTCCTCTTTCCGGTCATCTTCCTGATCTCCAACTTGGGACAATCCGCGGTCTACTACTTCGGCGGCGCGCAGATCATCGGCGGCACGCTGACCCTGGGCGAGTGGCAGAAGTTCAGCCTCTACCTGGCCTTCGTCTTCTTCCCGTTGGGCCAGCTCGGCTTCATCATCAACCAGATGTCGCAGGCCAGCGCATCGGCGCAGCGCATCTTCGAGATCCTGGACACCCAGAGCGAAGTGGCCGACAAACCGGGCGTGGTCAGCCTGCCGCCGGCGCAAGGCCGCGTGGCGTTCGAGGATGTCACCTTCCGCTACTTCGGCGGCGGCGATCCCGTGCTGCGCAACGTCAGCTTCACCGCCGCGCCGGGCCAGACGGTCGCGCTGCTGGGCGCGACCGGCAGCGGCAAGAGCACCATCATCAACCTGATCCCGCGTTTCTATGATGTCACATCCGGCCGGGTCACGGTGGACGGCCATGATGTGCGCGCGGTGACGCTCGACTCGCTGCGAGGGCAGATCGGCATCGTGTTGCAGGACACCACGCTCTTCACGGGGACGATCCGGGATAACATCGCGTTTGGCCGGCCCGACGCCAGCATGGATGAGGTGATCGCCGCGGCGCAGGCGGCCGCGGCCCACGACTTCATCCTGGAGTTCGTCCAGGGCTACGACACGCCGGTGGGCGAGCGGGGCGCGACCCTCTCCGGCGGACAAAAGCAGCGCATCGCCATCGCTCGCGCCCTGTTGATGGACCCGCGCATCCTGATCCTGGATGACTCGACTTCGAGTGTGGACGCCGTGACCGAATACACCATCCAGCAGGCGTTGACCCGTTTGATGCAGGGCCGGACGAGCTTCGTGATCGCGCAGCGCATCAGCACCGTCCGCAACGCCGACCAGATCCTCGTGCTCGACCGCGGCCGGATCGTCGCGCAGGGAGTGCATGAAGATTTGATGGAGGAAAGCGCGATCTACGCGGAGATCTACGCGTCGCAGCTCGTGGAAGACGCGTCCATGTTGGCCGGGGCCGGCCAGGAGGTGGCATAATGTTCGGTGGTGGACCTGGCGGGCCGCGCCACATCCTGGCGCAAGAAGTCAGCAAGCCGGTCAACGTCGGCGCGACCCTGGGCCGGCTCGTGCGCCAGTTCGGTCACTTCTGGCCGGCGCTCATCGCCGTGCTGCTGCTGATCCTCGGCGGCGCCTATGTGCAGGTGTTAACCCCCGACCTGGTGGGGCAGAGCGTGGACTGTTACCTGACCCCGGCCACGACCCAGCGTTTCGCGGGGCAGCTCGGCGGGGGCGCCGCCGCGACGATGGGCGCGGCGCGCAATGCCGCGGCCACGCGCTGTTGGTTCGATGGATCGCCCCTGGCGGGCGGCCGTCTGCCCGCCAACGCGACCGCGGCCGACTATATCGCCGGGTTGGGCCGGTTGGTGCTTTTGCTGATCGTACTCTACCTGGTCGGTTCGGTGATGAACGGTTTGCAGTTTTACGTGATGACCTGGACCGGGCAGCACGTGCTCCGGGATTTGCGCATCCGCGTCTTTCAACATCTGCACCGGCTGTCGCTCAGCTACTATGCTGAGAATGAGGCCGGCGCGGTGATGAGCCGCATCACGAACGACATGGACACCCTCCAGCAGGCGATCTCCTTCGTGTTGGTCAACGTCACGAGCAGCCTGTTGTTGCTCGTCTGGATCGCCATCGCCATGCTGCGCCAAAGCGTGCCCTATGCGCTCATCAGCATGAGCGTGGTCCCGCTGATGATCGTCGTCACCTGGTGGTTTTCCGGGCAGGCGCGCAAGGCGTTCCGGCGCACGCGCGTCTCCATCGGCGCGGTGAACGCCGACTTGCAAGAGAGCATCGCGGGCGTGCGTGAGGTGCAGGCGTTCGGCCGGGAAGGGGCAAACATCGAGAGCTTCCGCGCCTCGAACGCGGCGAATCGCGATGCCAACATTCGGGCGGTCTCCTTCACCGCGGCGTTGGCGCCCTCGCTGGAGGCGTTGGGCTACCTGGCGATGGCGATCACCACCGTGACCGGCGGATTGTTGCTGCTGGCCGGCCAGACCCTCGCCGGCCAGGCGATCTCGTTGGGCCTGGTGATCACCTTCCTGCAATACGTCCAGCGCTTCAACATGCCCATCCAGCAGATTTCGGTGCTGTGGACCAACCTCCAGAGCGCGGTGGCCGGGGCCGAGCGCATCTTCGGCATCCTCGACACGCCGCCCGCCATCCAGGACAAGCCGGACGCCGCGGCGATGCCGCCGATCGCCGGCCGCGTGGAGTTCGACCAGGTGGACGCGGCCTACAAGCAAGAGGAGCGGGTGCTGTGCGGGGTTACGTTCACCGCCGAGCCGGGGCAGATGGTCGCCATCGTCGGGCCGACGGGCGCGGGGAAGACGACGATCATCAACCTGATCCCGCGCTTCTATGATGTGACCGCCGGCGCGATCCGCATTGACGGCCGCGACGTGCGGGATATCACACGCGCCAGCCTGCGCCGCCAGATCGGCATCGTGTTGCAGGATACCTTCCTGTTCAGCGATACCGTGATGAACAATATCCGCTTCGGCAAGCCCGCCGCGACCGACGAGGAAGTGTTGGCCGCGGCCAAGTTGGCCCGCGTGGATGAATTCATCCAACGCCTGCCGCAGGGCTACGCCACGGTGCTCGGCGAGCGGGGCGCGGGGCTGAGCCAGGGGCAGCGGCAACTGCTCGCCATCGCCCGCGCCGCGCTCACCGATCCGGCCATCCTGATCCTGGACGAAGCGACCTCCAGCGTGGACACCCGCACCGAGCGGCAGATCCAGCGGGCGCTGGACGAGCTGCTGAAGGGGCGCACCTCGTTCGTCATCGCCCACCGCCTCAGCACCATCCGCAACGCCGACCAGGTGTTGGTGCTGGTGGACGGGGAGATCGTCGAGCGGGGCCAGCACGACGAGTTGCTGCTGCGCCGCGGCGCGTACTACGAGCTGTACATGAAGCAGTTTCGGCGGGAGGAGCAGGCGGCCGGGGCCTGAGCGCCCATCGTCTCCCCCTTCCCACGTGCCAGGCACTTGCGAAGTGTCTTCTCAATTTGTAGGGGCGATCCCTTGCGGTCGCCCGCCTGGGGCAGGCGCAAGGCCATGCCCCTACCCCGAATGATTGAGAAGATACCTTCCGAAAGCGCCTGGCACGTCCCCCCGGCGCGTCCCCCTCGTCACAGATCCAGCCCCAACAATTCGCGCAACTGGGTTTGACCCGCCGGGCCGGTGTCTTTGATGGCGACCCGGATCAACCCGCTGGCGCGGGTATACCAGGTGTTCAACGCCTCGACATCCGCGGCGAAACGGGCGGATGCGGCCTGATACGCCTGGATGGCGGCCTGCTGGCCGGTGTCGGCCGCGGCATAGGCCTCCACGGACGCCTGGGCCGCGGTCAGCCGCGCCGCGGGCCAGCCGGCCGCGGCCAGGCGCGCGCCCGCGTCCGGCGGCAGCGCCAGCGCGTTGTCCACCTGTTGCCGCCAGCGTTTGAGCAGCTCGGCCGCGGCTTCGGAGGGCCGGACGGCCTGCTCGCCCCCGCCTTCCGCCGCGCCCGCCGCCGCGGGCTGGCTCTCGTGGATCGTGCGCAGCCCCAACGCGGTCAACGTGGCGGCGTCGTCCGCAAAGATGGCGCGGGCGGTCTGGCCCAGGCTACCCATGGCCCGCTGCGCGGCCCGGCGGGCCTGCGCCTCGGCGCCGGTGGCCCGCTTCTGTTCCGCCAGTAGCGCCTGCGTCTGGCTGCGGCCGCCGCGCACCGCGGCCAACAGCGCGGCCCCGTGCGCCAGGCTGGCCGGCGCATAGCCGACCGCGGCGATCACGGCCTGGGCTGCTGGGTGTTGGCCGTTGGCGACGAGCACCTCGACGCGACGTTCCAGTTTTGCCTGCGATAGTGTTGACATGGGTTCCTCCACCTGGCTGGGATGAATAGACTTTATTGGTAATAAGCGCCACGGTCACCCTGAGCGAGTCTACCCTGTGTGGTGCGTTACGGCAAGTCACTAGCGAAAGGGTCTCATGCGCCGGAGAATGAGATTCTTCGCTGGATGCTCGCTGCAACGAGCGGTCAGGGACAAACCCGCTCAGAATGACCTTATTCCCAATAATCTCTAATGAAAAGGGTGTATTCAAAGTTGGTTCAGGTCAATCAAGCGGAGCACCCTGAGCGGAGTGGCCGTGCTGTTCCGGCCACGCAGTCGAAGGGCGCGGAGCGGTCATGCCCATGGCCGCATCCTTCGACTGCGTCCGGCACACGACGCCGGACTCCGCTCAGGATGCTCGCGTAACTGACTTTGAATACACCGGCTCTTTGGGATTTTCCGTGATTAGCGTACTGGAGTCCCCAACTCGTTGGGGGTGCCCGCAGGCCCGCCCCGACAAGTTGGGGACTCCGATGCGGTTACCACGGGAATTCCCAAGGAGCCAATACACCCTAATGAAAAGGATCGGGCGGCCGACGGCGATGCTCCGGCCGGCTACGGCGATACTCCGGCCGGCTACGGCAAGGGTTCGACCGGGTGCGGCGATACTCCAGCCGGCTACGGCAAGGGTTCGACCGGGTGCGGCGATGCTTCGGCCGGGTGCGGCGATGCCGCGGACGGGTACGGATCACGAAGCATGGATCACGAAGGCGGCGAAGAACGCGAAGCGCGAAGGACGCGAAGCGTAGTCGCCGCGGCGAAAGCCTTCGCGCTTCGTGTGCTTCGTGCCGCTTCGTGACTCCGTGTTCCAAACCTCCCGCGGCGCATCACCCCGGACGGGCCAGCGCGCGCCAGATGACCAGCGCCTCCTCGTGGGTCTGCACAGCCTCGGCCCACATCCCCCGCAGCCGGTAGACTTCGCCCAGCGCATCCAGCGTTTCGCCGACTTGCGCCTGGGCGCCCAGCTCGCGGCGCAGAGCCAGCGCCTCACCATATCGGCTGATGGCGCCATCCCACTGCCCCTGGCGCTTGTGCCATTCTCCCAGGTCGTGGAGCATGTAGGCTTCGAGTTCCTTATCGCCCAGTTGCCGCGCAATCTCAAGGGTTTGTTGCAGCAGAAGATGCGCCTGTTCCCATTCGCCGCGCCGGCTGTGCAGATCACCGAGGCTCTCCAACGTATACGCCTCGCCCTGGCGGTCGCCCAACGCCCGCTTGAGCTCCAGGCTGGCCGCGTACTGCGCCAGCGCCTCCGCCCACCGCCCTTGCGATCGGTAGACGTTGCCGATGTTGCCGAGTGTGTTTGCCTCGCCCGAGCGGTCGCCCAACGCTCGCGTGAGCTCCAGGCTGGCCGCGTACTGCGCCAGCGCCTCCGCCCACCGCCCTTGCGATCGGTAGACGGCGCCGATGTTGTTCAGCGTCGCCGCCTCGCCCTGGCGGTCGCCCAACGCCCGCATGAGCTCCAGGCTGGCCGCGTACTGCGCCAGCGCCTCCGCCCACCGCCCTTGCGATCGGTAGACGGCGCCGATGTTGTTCAGCGTCGCCGCCTCGCCCTGGCGGTCGCCCAACGCTCGCATGAGCTCCAGGCTGGCCGCGTACTGCGCCAGCGCCTCCGCCCAGCGCCCTTGCGAAGCGTAGACCCCGCCGAGATGGTTCGCCAGCCACGATTTCAGTCTGGGCGTCAGCGCCTCGTGCAGCAACGGCTCCCAGGTCGCCAACGCGGCGCCCCACCGCTGTGAGTATTGGAGCAGCCGGCCCTGATAGTAGCGCAGCCAGAGCGGCCGGTCGGCGGTCAGGCGGTCGGCCTGCTCCTGGGTCAGCGCCAGCAGCCAGCCGCACGCGGCCAGGTCGTAGCGGAATTCCAGGTCGTGGTAGGCAGCGGTCAACCGGTCGAAGGCCGGTGCGTCGTCCACGGCCAGGCTGTGATAGAGCCACTCGGCGAATTCCATGAAAGGCACACCCTTCTCGGCGCTGCCGGCCCACTGGCGCTCGAAGAAATTGGCGGCGCGGCGGCTCAGCTCGCGGAAGCGGTCGGGGTCAGCCTTGACGCGGGCCAGCAGGCCCGACCGCGTGGTTTCGTGGTACAGGTATGCGCCGTCGGCCCGCTGGCTCACGAAGCTGTACTCCGCGAGGCGCGCCAGGCGGCCGGCCGCTTCCGGTTCGGACGCCTCCAGCAGCGCGGCCAGCAGCGGCGCGTCGAACCAATGCGGCACGGCCGCGGCCAGGAGCGCCGCGGCGCCGGCCGGCCCCGCGTTCACCAGCGTATCGTCCAGCAGGACGGCGGCCACCTCCTCCTGGCTCATGCCTGGCTTGAATCGGGCTTGCAAATCGCGCAGGATGTCGTCGTTCATCGGGCCAGCTCCGGGCTGCGACGGACATATGTCTCGACCATCTGGACCATCTTCTGGGGGACCCCCTCGGAGGCGCGGTGGATGAACGTCACCGTCTCACGAGTCAACGAAAGCCCGATGCGCTCGCAGACCAGAGTGTGCGTCTGCTCCTCGTCGAACGGCGTGAGCTCCATGCGGTGGACGCAGTCCTCCCAGTCGGGATGAAGCAGCGGGATCGCCCGGCCGGCCAGGACGATCACCAGCGGCAGCCGCGCCTCGGCCGCCACAGGGTGCAAGATGGCTCCGCGCAGCCAGTCGGCGGTGTCGGGGTTTTCGCCGGCCCCCTCGCATGTATCCACCAGCCACACGGCCGGGGTCACTCCGCCGCACGCGGCCAGCGCCTCGCGAAAGCGCCGCGTGGCCTGGCGGCGGCGCGTCGGCAGATCCAGGCCGGGGAGCGTCACGTGCAGCTCTTTGATGATCAGGTTGGCGATATCGCCGAAGCGCGACCCGCTGATGGTCGCGCCCGCGGCCACCTGCACGCTGGCCGGGCCGGCCGTCAGCTCACGCAGCAGGCGGCCGAACATCTCCAGATCGCGGGCCGGCAGCAGCCCCAGCGGCTCGCTGGCTTTCTCCAGGATCAACTCCGGGCTGAGCGACCCGCCCTCGCGCGCGGCGTCGAAGTCGAGCCGGACGCAGGGCGCGCCGGCGGTCTGGCACGCGGCCGCCAGACGATCCATCAGCCACGATTTGCCGTAGCCGCCCCCGGCCTCGATCGCCAGGATGCGCTGCGGGGTTTCGCGACGCACCATCCGCATGAAGAGGGTGATCTCGGCGTCGCGGTTGGTGAAAAGGCGTTCGATGCGGGTCACGTGAGTCTCCCACCGGCGCTCACGCGCGGTTCAATCGCGCTTGAAATCGCGCGAACTGCGCGGGGTTGCGTTGCTGCGCCAGTTTCAGCAGTTCGTCCATGCAGAGATGGCTCTCGCAGTAGTCCAGCAAGCGTTGCACCTTCTGCCCCGCGCTCATGCCGGTCGAGAAGCCCTCGTAGACCGGTCGGAAGTAGTCGAAGCAGAGGGTGGTCAATTCCTCGTCGTTGAAGGCGGCCGTGAGTAGCTCGCGGATCAGCGCCGTCGTCCAGCCCGCGGCCGCGCCCTGCTTTGCCGCGCCCTGCTTTGCCGCGCCCCCCTTGACGATCACGTTGCCGATGTCGCCGATCTTCACACCTTGCATGATCGCGCCATGTCCCACTTCGACGCTCTGGCTCGATGTAGAGCCGGGTGGGGTCGCCGCGCCATTCTTGACGATTGTGTTACCGATGTCGCCCATCTCCACATCATGCATGGCGGCGTCCCGCCCGATCTCGACACTATGACGTGGCGCGAGAGTGGTTGGCGCGTCTGAACCCGGCGCGGGCACAGCCGGTGGCTTTGTCGGATCGGCAACGGGCGACTCAAATTCGAGCTTCGCGCCGTCTTTGCCGGCCTCGACCTTCGCCTTCTGGACCCGGTCAATCAACCGGGCCAGTTGCGCACGAAAGGCGATGATCAAGATGACCAGGATCAAGACGATCCAGAACCAGGGGGATGAGAACAGCAACGCAGGGGTGTCGTTCATCACAGGCTCCTTTGACATGGCTGGAGAATCTGACTTTTCTAAATCGGTTTCTGCATCGAGAGTATACATCCGATCATCGAAATTGTCTACCCTGGTATCTTCTCAATAGGTTGGGGCTGACGGGGGTCACAGACCCCTGAGAACAGGATGACCTGCTACGCGATGCCTCGTCACATCCCCCAAACCGTGATCGGGAACGCCAGCGGCCGGGCGGCCGTCCCGCGATAGACCTCCTCACGGCGGAAGATTTTCTCATCCCACGTCTTGCCCGGCGTCCGGTCGAAGATCACCAGATGCGCCTCCGCGGCCCCGCAGCGGTCGGCGTACTCCCACGTCTGCGCCAGCCCGGCCGCGATGGTCTGTTCGAGCGACTTGTGCAGTAGCTTGATCTCGATGACGGCGCGTTGAATTTGCGATTTGCGATTTGCGATTTGCGATTCAACCGGCCACAACACCAGCAAATCTGTCCGCATCCGCCCCAGGCCATACTCGCGCTCGACGCGCCCGCCGCCATTGACGATCCGTTGGAGGAACGCCTGCAAGAGGAGCTGCGGCCCGGCTTCCTTATAGTCGAACCGCTCGATCCAGTGCTCGGAGTGCTCGCGGAAGAATTGCTGGAAGGCAGTCAGGAGGGCGGCCAGATCCAGCGCGCCATCGGGACGCACGTACCAGGAGGCTGGCTGCACAATCGTATCTTGAGCCACGCTGGTCAACATCCGTGGGATGATCTCACGGTAGAGTGGGTTGGCGATAGCAACCGATGGCTTGCGCCGGATAAGCCCCAAATCGGCTATGTATTGCAGGTCATCCTCCGGCATCTGACTGGGTGTGTCGCTGCCTACCAGTAACGTCTGGATGACCCGGCGCACCCGATCTTCCCGCAGTTTGTCGGCCAGTTGATCGAGATGCGTCTCGCGGCGCAGGATCAGGTTCTCCTTCGCCTCCTGGATCATTTCCTCCGTGATCGGCTGCGCCCGGTCGCGGCCGGCGGGCATCTTGAAGCAGGTTTCATAGGCCAACGCGTTCACCAGCCACGGCTGGCCTTGCGTCAATTCCCAGGCAGTCGCCAGCGCATCCGGCGTGAAGGGTTGGCCGGTCTCTCGCGTGTGCTCAACGTAGAGGGTGTCCATCTCCTTCTGCGTAAAGTCACCCAGGCGCAGCGATTCGGCCTTGATGTTGAACGCGCTGCCGCCAGTGATGACCGTTTTGTCTGTCGCCGAGTGGATGCGATAGTCGCGCACATCGCGCACGCCGCACAAGATAATCGTCGAGGGGAAGTGGCCTGGCCGGGAGTCGTAGCCGGCGCGCAGTTGGCGGAGCGTCGAGATCAGCGTGTCGCCGATCAGTGAGTCAATCTCGTCTATGAACAGCACCACTGGCTGCGGGCTGGCCTCGGCCCAGCGGGTCAACGCCGCGCCCAACGCCGCAAACGGCCCGGCGTCCCGCAGCGCTTCGGCCCGGACGCTCGCCAGGACGGTGTCGTTGAGATGCCGGCGGGCACGGTCGCCCAATTCGTACAGGATAGCGCCCATCGCGGCGGCGACATCCTCCCGCGCGGCCTGGGCCGCCTCCACGTTGGCATAGAGCGCGCGGTAGCGCCCTTCGCGGTTGAGGTAGTCCATTAACGCCAGCAGACAGGTGGTCTTGCCCGTCTGCCGCGGCGCCTGGAGCACGAAGTACTTCTCTTGCGCGATCAATCCCAGGATCTCGCTCAGATTGAAGCGTTCCAGCGGCGGCAGGCAGTAGTGCCTGCCGCAATTGACCGGTCCGGCGGTATTGAAGAAACGCATGACCCCTCCAATGCGAAAGTAAACGACGGTTCGCGCACGTCTGGCATGCCAACGCTATTTTATAGTAAAACGCCGGGTGACGCAACCGAGACTCTGGGCGCAGATTATCGCTGATTTCTGTTCTCGCCTGCTTGACATTTCCCAGGATCGCGGTTAGACTCTTGGCATCGGTTTTTGTATAGTACGAGTGTGTCACATGCTCAAGATCTTTGGGAGACGACAGAACAAGACGCCAACGCCGACCTCGACCTCTGTGCGGCCGCCGCTGCGTGAGCGGCTTGGGGCGGCGCCCGGACCGGGCGGCGGGCCGGCGCCGGGTCTTCGCGCGATCAGGCCAGGCCGCCGGCCCGCGCCGCCGCCAGCCCCTCTGCCCCCCACGCCGCCTAAGCTGCGGGAGCGTATCCGCCGGTTCCGCCTCGGGTGGCCCGACCTGGCGCGAGTTGGGCTGGGCGTCGGCCTGGCTCTGTTAGCCGTTGTGCTTTACACCCAGCTCAGGCCCAGCCAGCCCGCCATCTCCGAGCGCGATGTGAAGCAGTTGGTCGCGCAGGCAATGGCTTCAGCCACCCCGCCGCTTTCCACCGCCGCGCGCGTTTACAACGCCATCGGCCCCTCGGTGGTGCTCATCCGGGTCAAAACCGAAAAGGAGGGCAAGCCCGACGAAGGCCGTGGCTCTGGCGTGGTGCTCGATGAGATGGGCCACATCCTCACCAGCTTGCACGTCATCCAGGACGCGACCGAAGTCGAGGTTGTTTTTGCGGATGGCACGACCTCCAAGGCCACGATGGCCGGCAAGCTCGGCGACAGAGACATCGCGGTGCTCAGGGTAGCTTCCCCGCCGCCGCTGCTCATCCCCGCGATCTTGGGCAGTCCGGCCATGCTGAATGTCGGCGATGAGGCGGTGGTGGTCGGCAATCCCTTCGGCCTGCGCCACACCGTGACCGCGGGCGTGATTTCCGGTCTGAACCGGAGCTTCAAGCTGCCGAACACCGCCGCGCCGGTCGAGGGGCTGATCCAGTTCGACGCGGCGGTGAATCCGGGCAACTCTGGCGGGCCGCTCTTGAACCGGGACGGCGAGGTTGTGGGCATCGTGACCGCGCTCGCAAATCCGACCGATCAGAGTGTCTTTATCGGCATCGGGTTCGCCGTGCCGATTGATGTCGCGGCCGCGGCCGCCGGTTCGCCGCCGTATTGAGCTAAAAGGAACAAACATGGATGATTCGTCCCCCAACGCGGCGTTGATGGAACGCGTGCTGTACGAAGTGAAGAAAGTCATCGTCGGCCAGGATCATCTGCTGGAGCGGATGCTGGTGGCGTTGCTGGCGCGCGGGCACATCCTGGTGGAAGGCGTGCCCGGCCTGGCAAAGACGCTCGCCATCAAGACGTTGGCGCAGGCCATCGGCGGCGAGTTCAAGCGGATCCAATTCACGCCCGACCTGGTACCGGCCGATCTGGTAGGCACGCGCATCTATAACCAGAAGACCGGTGAGTTCAGCACGTCGCTTGGCCCCGTGTTCACGAACCTGTTGCTGGCGGACGAAATCAACCGCGCGCCGGCCAAGGTGCAGAGCGCGCTGCTGGAGGTGATGCAGGAGCGCCAGGTGACGATCGGCCGCGAGACGCACAAAGTCCCCGATCCGTTCCTGGCCTTGGCGACGCAAAACCCGATCGAGACCGAGGGTACCTATCCGCTGCCCGAAGCCCAGGTGGACCGCTTTATGATGAAGGTGGTGATCGGCTACCCGACCGATCAGGAAGAGTTCGTCATCGTCGAGCGCATGACCGGCTGGCTCCAGCCGGTGGGGATGGTCATCTCGACACAGCAATTGATTGAGCTCCAGCGCGAGGCCGACAAGGTCTACGCCGACCCAACCTTGATGGAATACGCCGTGCAGCTCGTTGCCGCCACTCGGCGGCCGGCGGAGTTCGGGCTGAACGACGTGGCGCATTATATCTTGTACGGCGCCAGCCCGCGCGCCTCCATCAATTTGATCCTGACCGCCCGTGCGCTGGCCTATCTGCGCGGCCGCAGCTACGTGCTGGCGCAGGATATCCGCGACATGATGTTCGATGTGGTCCGGCACCGCCTGATCCTCTCCTATGAGGCGCTTTCGGACAACATCACGAGCGACATGATCCTGGCGCGGGTGCTGGATCAGGTCCTGGCGCCGGCACAACCCTTACGCGAACATGTTCTCGTCAGTGTTCCGGCGTAAGGCCGCGCTGGTCGCGGCCGCGCCCACGCCGCCTGTCCGCGCGGCGACGCCTGAACGGATCCTGCAGCGGCTGGACTGGCAGGTGATTCGCCGCCTTGACGGCATCTTACAGGGGGACTACCGCAGCCTGTTCTACGGTTACGGGCTGGATCTGGCCGACCTGCGCGAGTATCAGCCAGGCGACGACATCCGCTATATTGACTGGAACGTCACGGCGCGCCTGGATACCCCTTATATCCGCCAGTATTACGAGGATCGCGAGATCACGGCCTGGTTCCTGCTCGATCTCAGCCCATCGGTGGATTTCGGGACGGTGAACAGCCTGAAGCGCGATTGCCTGGTGGATTTCGTCACGGTGTTGGCGCGGCTGCTCACCCGACACGGCAACCGCGTGGGCGCGATCTTCTACGACAGCCGGATCGAGCGGGTGATCCCGGCGGCGGGCGGCCGGATGCACGTGCTGCGGCTCATCAACGACCTGCTCCGCCAGCCGCGGTTGCCGGCCGCGCCCTTCACCGACCTGCGCGCCCTGATCGAGACCGGCTATCAGATGATCCGGCGACGGTCGCTGGTCTTCATCATTTCGGATTTCATCAGCGCGCCCGGCTGGGAGCGGCCGCTGGGCCTGCTGAATCGCCGGCATGAAGTGCTGGCCGTCCGGCTGTGGGATCCGCGCGAGATTGAGCTGCCGGATATCGGCCCCGTGGTGATGCAAGACGCGGAGACCGGCGATCAACTCCTGGTGGACACCCACGACCGTCGTTTCCGCCAACGGTTCGCCGAGGCCGCGCGGCGCAGGCAGGCGGGGCTGGATGCCGCGTTCCGCCAGGCCGGCGTGGATGCGCTCGCCCTCTCGACCGAGGATGATCTCGTGCGGGCGATTGTGAGGTTTGCGGCGCGTCGGAAGCAGAGGATGAATAGCAAATAGCAAATGGCAAATGGCAAATCGGCAAATTGCATTCGACGGTTTGCTGATTTGTAGATGTGTAGATTTGCGTGGCGGGGGCGGATATGGAATTTCAATGGCCGGTGATGTTATGGGGATTGCTCTTGACGCCTGTGCTGGCGGCGCTGTATATCCTGGCGCAGCGCCGGCGGCAGCGGTATGCCGTGCGCTATGCCAGCCTTTCGCTCGTGCGCGAGGCGCTCGGTCGCGGGCCGGGCTGGCGGCGCCATGTGCCCCCCGCGCTCTTCTTGCTGGGGGTGACGGCGATGTTGTTTGCCCTGGCGCGCCCGACGTCCGTGGTCACGCTCCCCAACCAGGAGGGCACGGTCATCTTGACGATGGACGTGTCAGGCAGTATGCGGGCGGATGATCTCAAGCCCGACCGCCTGGGGGCTGCCAAGGCGGCCGCCCGCGCATTCGTGGAGAAGCAGCCGCCGGGGGTTAAGCTTGGCGTTGTGTCGTTCAGCGATAATGCCTTCCTGGTGCAGGCCCCGACTTCCGACAAAGAGGCGGTCATCGCCGCGATCAACCGGCTGACGACGCAGCGCGGCACAGCCATCGGCAGCGCGTTGCTCACATCGCTCGACGCGCTGTTCGAGGACTCCAGCATCGAGGGCACGACACCCTACTCGCCCAACCAGCCCACGCCCACGCCCATGCCGACGCCAACTCCTCTGCCGAAAGGGGTGTATGAGCCGGCGCTCGTCGTCCTATTGACCGATGGCGAGAGCAATCGCGGGCCGCGGCCGCTGGATGTGGTCGAGCGGGTTGCGGCGCGCGGGGTGCGCGTCTATACGATCGGGGTCGGCAGCCTGGAAGGGACCGTCCTGCGCACCGGCGGCCGCGCCATGCGCGTGCGCCTGGACGAAGACACCCTCAAGGCGATCGCCCAGGCGACCGACGGCGCATACTTCAACGCCTCGACTGAATCCGACCTGCGCAGCATCTACGAGAACCTGAGCACGCAGTTGGTCTTCCGCAAGCAACAGACCGAGATTACCGCCCTCTTCACCGGCGCGGCGGCCGTGCTGTCGCTCATCGCGGGCGCGCTGTCGCTGTTGTGGTTCAATCGCCTGCCGTGAAACCGCTATTCATTGAAATCGGCGCCTGACACGACCAAAGTGCGCTGAAACGCACTCACTAACAGGGCCTGGCGCGTTTGTCCAACCTGCTTCAGCAGGTTGCGACTATATCAGCCTGTGGCTTCAACCACAGGCATTTTTCGTGCCGGCCGATCCTCATCGCCATTCTTCCGCCCCATCGGCTCTCCATCCTCATCAAGTTTTCAGAACTCCATGCTATACTTGTTTCGTAGCGTCTGGCTCGCGCCGCGATGAAGTAATCGGTCATTTTAACTCTTATGGAGGACGTAACACTGTGTCGCAGAACCCTGCTCTGATCGCGATAGAGGGTGTCACCAAAGTCTACCGGATGGGCCAGGTGGCGGTCCACGCGCTGCGCGGCGTCTCGTTTCGGGCGCCGGCCGGCGAGATGCTGGCGATCATGGGCCCCTCCGGCTCCGGCAAATCTACCCTCATGAACATCCTCGGCGCGCTCGATACGCCGACGAGTGGCACGTACCTGCTCGACGGCCAGGATGTCGCCAAGATGGATCAAAACCATCTTGCCGATATCCGCAACCACAAGATCGGCTTTGTCTTTCAGAGCTTCAACTTGCTGCCGCGCATGTCTGCGCTGGCGAATGTTGAGCTGCCATTGATCTACGCTGGGGCCAGTCGGGGCCGCCAACGGTGTATGGCCGCGCTGGAGTTGGTCGGGCTGGGGGATCGCATGGATCACCGGCCGAATGAGCTTTCCGGCGGGCAGCAACAACGCGTGGCGATTGCCCGCGCGCTGGTGAACGAGCCGAGCCTGATCCTGGCCGACGAGCCGACGGGCAACCTGGACTCGAAGGCGGGCGAGGAAGTGATGCGGGTCTTCCGGGAGTTGAACGAGACGCGCGGCATCACCATGGTGTTCGTCACACATGAGCCGCTGGTCGCCGCGCACACGCGGCGCATCATCCGGCTGCAGGACGGCTTGATCGTGAGCGATGAACCGGCAGCGCAGAGCCGGTGGGAAGGAGCGGCGGTATGAGCAAGGTGCTCCGGGTCGCGCTGATCGTCTTGACTGTCGGGTTGGTCAGCGTCGGCGGCTACTGGACCTATCAGAATCGCCTGGCGTCGCCGGCTGGCGCGGCAGGCGGCGTCTATACCCAGGTGGTCGCGGTGCGGCGGGGGAGCCTCAGTTCGACGGTTAACGTCGTCGGCCAATTGGAGGCGGCGCAGCGCGCCGAGCTGGCCTTCAGCCGGATGAGCAGCACGGCGCGGCTGGCGAGCCTGACGGTGAAACCAGGCAATGTCGTGACGGCTGGTCAGGTGTTGGCGACCATTGACCCCGCGCCGTATCAGCAGGCTTATGACCAGGCGCGCAGCGACGTGCGGGCGGCCGAGAAGACGCTGGCTGACCTCACTACCCCGCCGACCGCCCTGCAGATCGCCCAGGCCGCCCTCGCCATCGCCAAAGCGGATGTGCAGCTTGGGCAGGCCAAAGACGCGCTCGACAAGCTCCTGAAGCCCGACATTGCCAGCCTGCAGGCTGCCGTGGCGACCGCCCAGAGCGCGCTTACTAAGGCGCAGGCCGACCTGCTTGCGCGACAGCAAGACACCGCCGCGAAGGATACGCTGACCCGGCTGATCACTGCCGAGGCGACGCCGACCGCGCTCTATAACCGCCTGGCCGCCGAAACTTATTCCGATGCCTACTATCGGGACCGACTGGAGATGGCCTACAACCGCATGATGGATGCCCAGGACGCACGCGTGACGAACGAGCTCCAGGCCCAGATCAACCTGTTGCAGGCGCAGATCGCGGTGCGCAAGAGTGAGCGCACGTTGGCCGCGGCGCAGATTGCGTTAGCCGAAGCGCGCGCCGGGCCTGGGGCCACGCCAGCTTCGGCGCTGGCGTTGGCGCAGGCGCGGTTGGCCGTGCAGGAGGCGGAGGTGGCGCGGCTGTCGGCTCAAGAGGCGCGTGCCAAGCTATCTGTCGGCGCCGATGCCGTGGTGGTGGCGAATGCCCAGGCCGATCTCGACAAGAAGCGGCTGGCGCTGGCTGCCGCCGAAGCGGCGCTGACCGGCACGAAGCTCACGGCGCCCTTTGAGGGCACAGTGCTGCAAGTCCGTGCTGCGGTGGGCGATCAGATCTCCGCCGGCACGGCTATCGTGACGCTCGCCAACCTGAAGACGCTGCAGGTGGTGGCGGCGATTGACGAGATCACGATCCGTCGGGTGGCTGCCGCTCAGGAGGTCGTGGTCACGTTCGATGCGTTTCCGGGGCAGCGTTTCCGCGGGCAGGTGCAGGCGGCGCCGTTGCAGGGTGAGTTGCAGGGTGGGGTGATGGTGTACGATGTGCCGATCTCGCTGACGGGGGTCGAGAAGTTGCCGTTGCTGGTGGGCATGACGGCGAATGCGCAGATTCAGGTGGCGCGGGCTGTGGATGCGCTGCTCGTGCCGGCGATGGCGGTGCAGCGGAGCGGGGGCGTGTATCAGGCGTTGGTGCTGAACGAGGCGGATCCGCAGATGCCGGCGATTGCCGTGCCGGTGGAGGTGGGGCTGAGCGACGGGGTGAATGTGCAGATCCTCAGCGGCCTGCAGGCAGGCGATCGGATCGTCGTCGAGATCGAGGCCGCGCAGACGACCAACGCCAACAACCGGGGGACAATGCAGAACCCGTTCTCGAATATCCTTCGGCAGTTCAGTCGGCCGATGGGGCGGTAGCGTATGCGAAAGTTCCTGATGGTCTTGCGCGCCGCCTTCAGCGCGCTGACGCTCCACAAGCTGCGCTCTTCTCTTACGATGCTCGGCGTCGTGATCGGGGTCGGCGCGGTGATCGCGCTCGTAGCTGTGGGCGAGGGCGCGCAGGCGCAGGTGGTCAGCCAGTTCCAATCGTTGGGATCGAATCTGCTGACGGCGACCGCGCGCACCAGCTTCGGCTTCCAACGGGGCGGCCTGCGCCAGAGCACCCGCCAGCTCACCCTGGCCGACATGGAAGCGATCCGCGGGTTAGCCTCGAGTGTCAGGCTGATCGCGCCGGACTTCGCCAGCAACGCCACCGTCACCTTCGGCGGCAAGACGACTTCCACCAACATCACCGGCGTGACGGTGGAGTACAGCGCCGTGCGCAACTGGAGCATCAGCCGTGGGCGGTTCATCACGGCCGAAGACAACGATAACCTGGCAACTGTGGTTGTCCTGGGCCAGACTACGGTCAAAAACCTGTTCGGCAGCACGCAGGCCAACCCGGTCGGCGAAATCATCCGCATCGACCGGCAGAATTATGAGGTGGTGGGGGTCCTGAAGCCCAAGGGTCAGAGTGGGCCGCAGAACCAGGACGACGTGATCTTCATGCCGCTGCGGACGGCGCAGCTCAAGTTCGGCGGCGCGGGCACGACCCGCGTGCGTTCCATCAGCCTGCAAGTGCGGTCGGCGGCCGAGATGGATGTGGCCCAGGCCCAGGTGACGGCGATTCTGCGCACGCTTCACGATCTGCCAGCCGGCGCGCAGAACGATTTCATCATCCAGAACCAGGCCGATCTCTTGGAGAGCGTGGCGCAGACGTCGGGAACCTTCACCACCCTGCTCGGCAGCATTGCGGCCATCTCACTGCTCGTCGGCGGCATCGGCATCATGAACATCATGCTGGTCAGCGTGACCGAGCGCACCCGCGAGGTGGGCCTGCGGAAGGCAGTCGGCGCAAAGAACCGTGATATTCTGGTGCAGTTCCTCGTCGAAGCGGTGACCCTCAGCGTGCTCGGCGGCCTGATCGGCGTGGCAGCCGGCATCGGCGCAGCCCAGCTCATCACGCCGCTGCTGGGTGGCACGCGCGCGCTCGTCACGCCGCAGAGCGTGGCGCTGGCGCTGACGGTGTCGCTCGGCATCGGCATCTTCTTTGGCCTCTATCCGGCCAACCGCGCCGCCCGGCTCAACCCGATTGACGCATTGCGGTACGAATGAGAAAGCTCATTTTTCTCACTGCAAAATGACGCCGCGCATATACTGTTTGCATGACTTATGCTACAATAGCGTAATATCAGTTCGCGCCGCGGTCTCTGTCCAGCGCGTGGCGCACGCCCACACTGCGAGGAGTATCATCATGTCACAACCTATCAGCCGCCGCGTGTTCATCAAACGTTTGCTGGCCGTCTCGACCGCGGGCGCGGCGTTGGGCGCCAGCGGGTGCGCGTCGAAACCGGCGGCCGTCCCGCCGACCGCTATTCCACCGACCGCCGCGCCGCCCACGATCGCGCCGACGACGGTCCCGCCCACCGCCGTCCCACCGACCGTCGTCCCGCCCACTGCGACGGCCGTCCCGCCTACGGTGACGGCTGCGGCCAAAGTCAGCGCGCCGACGGCCACTGCGGCGCCTGCGGCGCCTGCGACCGCAGCCCCGGCATCGGCTGCGTATCTGGCCGTCGCCAAAGGCCCGAACGCCGACCCGGGCGAGATCACGCGGCGGGCCATCGCGGCGATCGGCGGCATCGAGCGTTTCGTCAAGAAGGGCGCTGATGTCATCGTCAAGCCCAACGTTTGCACGGCCTACTACCCCTTCGAGTACGCGGCCACGACCAACCCGCAAGTGGTCGCAGCCATCGTTCAGCTCTGCCTGGGGGCCGGGGCCAAACGTGTGCGCGTGATGGACTTTCCATTCGGCGGCACGGCCCAGGCCAGCTATGACAAGAGCGGCATCGCGGCGTCGGTGAAGACCGCGGGCGGCGTCATCGAGGCGATGAGCAGCATGAGATACCGCGACGTGGAGATCCCCCAGGGCAAGCGCCTGAAGCAGTGGAAGGTCTACGGCGACATCCTGGATGCCGACGTGGTCATCAATGTGCCGATCGCTAAGGATCACAGCAGCGCGCGGCTGACCCTCGGCATGAAGAACCTCATGGGGGTTGTGCTCGACCGCAACGGCATGCACTCGCGCGGGCTGCATCAGTCCATCGCCGACATCAACACGGTCGTCCGGCCGCAACTCACGGTCGTGGACGCCATCCGCATTCTGACGGACAACGGCCCAACCGGCGGCAACCTGAACGATGTCAAGAAGCTTGACACGATCATCGCCAGCGCGGATGTGGTCGCGGCCGATGCCTTCGCCACGACGCTGTTCAACCTCAAGCCGGCCGACATTGACTACATCCGCTTCGGCGCGGAGATGGGGCTGGGGAAGATGGATCTGAACGCGCTCAAGATCGAGCAGGTGACGGTGTAGACAGGGGTCAGGAGACGGCGTGCCCTGGCCGGTCGCCCAGGTCACTTTCCGGATGGCGTAGCCTCCTGAGCGGAGACCTGCGGGGTGTGCAGGTCGCAGTCGAAGGATATGACGTAGCATCCTGAGTGGAGGCCTGCGGGTTGGCAGGTCGCAGTCAAGGATATGACGTAGCATCCTGAGCGGAGGCCTGCGGGGTTGGCAGGCCGTAGTCAAGGATATGACGTAGCATCCTGAGCGGAGGCCTGCGGGGTTGGCAGGCCGTAGTCAAGGATATGACGTAGCATCCTGAGCGGAGGCCTGCGGGGTTGGCAGGCCGTAGTCAAGGATATGACGTAGCATCCTGAGCGGAGGCCTGCGGGGTTGGCAGGCCGTAGTCGAAGGATGCGGTCAGTTTCCTACGAGTGAGTTCATGCGCGCACTGAGATTACGAAAACTTCGCCCCTGGGTGCAAGCCGCGGCGTTCGCCCTGTTTGTCGTCTTGCTGCTGCGGGCCGGGCAAACCGCCTTCCTGACCGCCGACAGCTTTTTCCGGCTCGATCCGCTGGTGGGGCTGGCGAACATGATCGCCGCCCGGCAGATCATCCCGGCCATGCTGATCGGCGCACTGGTGGCGCTGGCCGCCGCGGTCGTGGCGGGCCGGGCCTGGTGCGGCTGGATCTGCCCGCTTGGGACGTTGCTGGATTGGGCGCCGGCGCGCGAGGCGAAGCTCCACGAAGCGGATCCCCGGCCCTGGCTGCGCCAGGTCAAGTACTTCCTGCTGCTGCTGATCGCCGTGCTCGCACTGTTCGGCAACCTGACCTTCCTGATCCTCGACCCCATCACGCTGCTCTATCGGGCGGTGACGACGGCATTCTGGCCGGCCCTGGCCGCGCTGATCACCGCGATCGAGCCGGTGCTTTACAAGATCCCGCCGCTGCGAGGGCCGATTGACGCGTTCGAGGGCGCGGCCCGCGGCACGCTCCTGCCGGTCGCGCAGCCGGTTTACGGACTGGGGATCCTCCTGGCGCTGCTCCTGGCCGGCATCGCGGGGCTGAACCTGGCGCGCGACCGCTTCTGGTGCCGCTATCTGTGTCCGTTGGGCGGGCTGCTCGGCCTGGTGAGCAAGGTCGCGCTGCTGCGCCGGACGGTGGGGGATGTGTGCATCGAGTGCCACCGCTGCGCCCGTGCCTGTCCCACCGGCGCAATTGACGAGGCGCGCCGCTTCGAGAGCGACCCGTCGGAATGTACGATGTGCCTGGAATGCGCGCCGACCTGCTCGCGCAGCAGCCAGCATTTCACCTGGCACACCCGGCCCGCCGTGTGGCGCGCCTATGATCCGACGCGGCGGCAATTCTTTGCGGCGGCCGGGACTGCCGTGGTCGCCGCGGGCCTTTTCGGCGCGGAGCCGACCAGCCGGCAGGATCACCCGCTCCTCATCCGCCCGCCGGGCAGCCAGAAGCCCGAATTCCTCTCGCAGTGCATCCGCTGTGGCATCTGCCTGAAGGTGTGCCCCACTTCCGGCCTCCAACCGAGCATCGAGCAAGCAGGCTGGCGCGGGCTGTGGACCCCCGTGCTGACCCCGCGATTGGGCTATTGCGACTATGGCTGCAACGCGTGCGGCCAGGCTTGCCCTACCGGCGCCATCCCGCCGCTCAGCCTGGCAGACAAGCGCACCGCGGTCATCGGCTACGCGTATGTGGATCGCAACCGCTGCATCCCCTGGGTGGACAGCCGGAACTGCATCGTCTGTGAAGAGATGTGCCCGACCCCCGAAAAAGCCATCGTCCTGGAAGACGCCGATGTGCGCCACCCGGACACCGGCGAACTGGTGGCCGTGCGCCGGCCGGTGGTGATCCACGAGCGATGTATCGGTTGCGGCATCTGCGAGAACCGCTGCCCGGTCAACGGCGAGGCCGCGATTCGGGTCTATGTGCCCACGGACCTGAGCGCCATCGGGTAGCGCAGCCGTCGGCTGCGCGTTTGCCCATCCCTGTGCAGAGAGGTTGCCTTCATGATGTCGAAACAGTCTGAAGCGGTCGAGCAGGCCCTCGACAAAGTCAACACCCGCTCCCGCCCATCCGATCTCAAGATCACCGACCTGCGGATGGCGGTGGTCTGCTCGAACTACGACTATCCGATCATCCGCATTGACACGAACCAGGGCATCTATGGCATCGGCGAGGTGCGCGACGCGGGGCACAAGGAGAACGCGCTCCAGTTCAAGAGCATGTTGTTGGGCCAGAACCCGTGCAACGTGGATATGATCTTCCGCGCGATCAAGCACTTCGGCAATTGGGGCCGCGAGGGGGGCGGCGTCTCCGGCCTCGAGATGGCGCTGTGGGATCTGGTCGGCAAGGCCTACGGCGCGCCGTGCTACCAGTTCCTCGGCGGCAAGTATCGCGACCGGGTGCGCATCTATGCGGACACGCCGACCCCGGAACAGCCGACCCCCGCAGCCTACGTCGAGCGGGTGCTCGGCCGGAAGGCGCTCGGCCTGACCTTCATCAAGTTCGACATCGGCCCGGCGGTGTGGCAGGCGAACCCCGGCAGCCTGATCGGCGCGCCGGCGCAGGGCGAGTTCGCGATGGGGCAACGCTGGCGCGCGCCCGGCGCAGGCTTCGGCAGCCGCGTCACCGACGCGGGCATCGAGCGGATGCGGGAGATCGTCGCCGCGGTGCGCCAGGCGGTCGGCTGGGACGTGTCGCTTTGCATTGACCACTTCGGCCACGGCGCCATGACCGCCAAAGAGGTGATCCGCCTGGGTCGCGCCCTGGAACCATATGGGCTGGCCTGGATCGAGGACCCGATGCCGTGGTGGGATATCGCCGGACACAAGGAGGTGACGGACGCCATCGGCGTGCCCACGGCCGCGGGCGAGGAGCTGTACCTGTGGGACGGCTTCCGCGAGCTGATCGAGACCCGCGCCGTGGACATCCTCCACCCCGACCTGCTCACCTCCGGCGGGATGCTGGAGACCAAGAAGATCGCGGATTACGGCGAACGCTACGGCCTGCCGACCGCGCTGCACTTCGCCGGCTCGCCCATCGCGTTCATGGCGAACCTGCACACCGCGGCCGCCATCCCCAGCTTCGTCGGGCTGGAGCACCACGGCCTCGACCTGCCGTTCTGGAGCAGCCTGGTGAAAGGGCTGCCGGAGCCGCTGATGGCGGGCGGCTTCGTCGCCGTCCCGGAAACCTCCGGCCTGGGCGTTGACCTGAACTACGCCGGGATCGAAGCCAACCTGCGCTTCCCCGGCCTCTTCGAGCCGACCGATGAATGGAACACGCCGAAGTTGGGCTTCTGGCAGCCGGACAGGCGATGGGATAAGTAACGGTTGAAGGTCACAGGTTGAAGGTTATAGGTTGAAGGTCGCGCCTGCATCTGTGATCTTCAACCTTCAACCTTCCAACCTTCAACCTATCACGAGGTTGCCCATGACCGAACCACTACTCGCGACCACCCTCGACCCCGCCGGCCAGACCCTGCTCAAGCGCCATGCCGATTGGTGGCAGCGCAAAGGGATGCTGGTGGCGCGCGTGCAGGGCGCGCCGCTGGAGCCGCTGTGGCTGCCGCTGGCCGATGGCACGCTGGCGCAGGACGATATGGATCTGACGCCGGAGATGCTCGACCTGGATCGGTTGGCGGGTGAGACGCTGACGCCCGGCCCTCTGGGAATCAACGGCGATCTGTTCGAGACTGCCGCGCCGTTCACGCGCGTGCCGTGGGTCGAGGCGATCCTGGGCAACCCGGTGCGCGCGACGATCCAGGGCGGCAGCATGCGCACGAGCACGATCGTTCGCGAATGGCCGGATTGGGAGAGGCGGGCGGTGCGGCGGCATGAAGGGTGGCTGGCTGCGCTGGCGCGCCTGACCGAGCTGCTGGCGACGCGCAGCGGGGGGCGCCGGGCCGTCGTCCACACCCTGATGCGCGGGCCGAGCGACCTGGCCGAGGCGGTGCTGGGGCCGGAACTGATGTGCCTGTCTCTCTTCGAGCACCAGGCCGAGCTGCGGAGCTTCCTGGAAGAGGCGACCGACACCTTCCTGGCGATCTTGTTCGAGCAGTTGCGGCGCATCCCGCAGGTGGCGGGCGGCTACGTCAACCCGTTCGGCATCTGGGCGCCGGGCACGGTGGTGCGTACCCAGTGCGATGCCTCGGTGCTGCTTTCGCCCCGGCACTATGGCCGCTGGTTCCTGCCCTACGACGAACGGATCAGCGCGGCCGTGGACTATTCGATCATCCACCTGCACTCTTGCTCGCTGCACGTCGTGGACGAGCTGTTGAAGGTTGAGCGGCCCCAGGCGATCCAGGTGACGATCGAGACCGGGCCGAACGTGCCGACCCTCGCGCAGTTGGCGCCGATCTTCCGCCGCATCTTGACCGCCAAGCCGCTGATCGCCGACGGGCCGATGACCGACGACGACGTGCGCCTGCTCCAGGACGCGCTGCCGCCCGACGGGCTGTGCATCATCGCCCGCCAGGCGGCGTGGTGAGGCGGCAGGGGGCAGGAGTCAGGGGTCAGGAATCAGGAGGCAGGGGCGCGTCCAGGTTGATTTCGATGGCGCCGTCGCTTTTGCGCGGCCGTGGTTTCGTGGCCGGCTTGGGTTTGGCGGAACCTGTGGGCTTCGGCTTGGTCGCCGTCGAGGTGGTCGGCTTGGGCTTCGGTTTGGCCGAAGATGTGCTTGCGGACGGCTTGGGCTTGGCCGCCGGCTTGGGTTTCGGTTTGGCGGCGGGTTTCGGCTTCGGTTTGGCGGCCGGCTTCAGCCCCGGAAGGTTGAGCAGTCCCGCGAGCGCGGGCAGGAGCTTCTGCAGCGCCCGGAGCGCGGCGGCCAAATCCAGGCCAGTTGTCTTCATCAGTTCTTGCGGCAGCCCGCTGGATTTGAGCGCGACCTCGTCCAGTTCCGCGCTGCTGCGCGCCTGATCCAGCAGCGCGGCCAGATCGGCCCCGCCCGATTTCGTCGTCCCCGGCTTCCCCATCTGCCCGATCAGCAGCGCGACGACGGCTTGCACGATGGCCGGCATCACTTGCGCTTCTTCGGCCAGGCCGGCCACGTCGTTGCCGCCTCCGCCGGAACCGCCGCCCAGCAACGCCGCCAGCGCCCCGTCGAGCGGATCGCCGCCCGTCGCTTGCCCGCCGCCGGCCCCGCCCAACAGCGCAGCCAACACGCCTTGCGCGCCGAGCGGCGCATCATTCTGCCCGCCCTGCGGTTTGCCCGCGCCGCCCGCCAACGTCTGCAAAAGCTCGTCCATGCGCTATACCTTCCATTCGTGAGAATCACCTACAATTCGGTCTTCTTTGCGACGCAAGCAACCTGAGCGGAACACGAGGCCTTTTCCGTGCGCAGTCGAAGGATGCGGCCATGCATCAAAGGCGCATCCTTCGACTACGACCTGCACACCCCGCAGGTCTTCGCTCAGGATGCCCGATCAGGCCGGAAGAGAAACACCTCACCAGTTGGTCAACGACCCATCTTCGCGCTGCAAGTGCGGCAGCTCGCGCATCTGGAAGGGGCGCCGCCGCGCGGCCTCCCGGTCGAATTCGATCCCCAGGCCCGGCCCCATGGTCGGCAGCAAATAGCCGTCCGCCCACGCGAAGGGGGGCGAGAAGATGTCGGGCAGAACAGGCGCCGGCTTCTGCGCGCCGTTGATCGCCCATTCTTGCACGCCGAAATTCGGGCTGGCCAGGTTCAGGTGCAGGCACGCGGCCGTCGAGACCGGGCCGAGCGGGTTGTGCGTCGCCAGTTTGATATAGTGCGTCTCGCACCAGCCCGCGATCTTGCGCGCCTCGGTGAACCCGCCCGCGATGCACAGGTCAATGCGCGCATAATCAATCCACTCTTCTTCGATCAGTTGCCGGAATTCCCACTTCGAGCTGAACTGCTCGCCGGCGGCCAGCGGCACGGCCGTGCGCGTGCGCAGCGTCTTGAACGAGTCGGGATTCTCGGAGCGGAGCGGATCCTCGACGAAGAAGGGGCGCAACGGCTCCAGCTCGCGGCAGAGGGTGACGGCATCCGGCAGGTCGAGCCGGGTGTGCACGTCCAGGACGATCTCCATCTCGTCGCCGAGCGCCGCGCGCACCGCCTGCACCTGCTGCACGGCCAGCCGCACCGACCGCCGCGGCTCCAGGATGCTGCCTTCCTGGGGCAGGCCCCAGCGGACGAACTTCCAGCCCGCCTCTTTGGTCTTCAAGCACGATTCGACCAGCCGCGGGATGGTGGTCGTGTCCGGGTTGTGCGGGTAGATCACCACCTTGTCGCGCACCTTGCCGCCCAGCAGATCGTACACCGGCGCGCCGAGCGCCTTGCCTTTGATGTCCCACAGCGCGATGTCAATCGCCGAGATCGCGGCCGACAGGATCCGCTCGGCCGGGAAGAAGCCGCCGCGGAAGAGCAGTTGCCAGATGCGCTCCGTCTCCAGCGGGTTCTGGCCGATCAGCAGCGGCTTGAAATGCTCGAGCGCGCCGATCACCGCCAGCTCGCGGCCGGTCAGCCCGGCCTCCCCGATGCCGGAGATCCCCGCGTCGGTGTCCACTGCGACGAAGAGAAAGTTGCGCGCGCCGTTCCAGACGGGGAACGCTTCGATGTTTGTGATTTTCATTGCTGATACACCTTTCATGCATCCGGGACCAGTTTCAGCGCGTTGCCGGCATAGAGCTTGCCGCGGACCTCCTCCGGCAGGCTGAGCGAATCCAGGAACTCCTGCATCCGGCCATCGAAGGCGTCGCGGCCAAAGAGCAGCCGATCCTGGAATTCCAGCAGGAACTCGCGCGCGAAGCCGGGATCGCGGGAAAGCGCGGTGAGCGCGGAGCCGGCCGAGAGGTCGGCGTAGAGATTGGGATAGGCGCGCAGCATGGCCGGCACCTTGCCGCCCGCCAGCACCGGGCCGGTGGGATAGAGCGCCTTGTCGAACTGATCGTCGCCGGAGATGTGCGCCCAGAAGCCCGGCGCGTGGCCGATGAAGATCGTCTCGGGGCAGGCGCGCACGGCCCGTTCGAACGGCTCGATGCCGCCGCCGTACCACCAGTTGGGCCGCGGATACTTGCGGCCGGCGTCGAACTCGTAGTCAATGTGCACCGTCACCGGCAGCCCTTTCTGCCCACAAAAGCGGAAGACGCGCAGCGCGTCGGGGTTGTCGTACATCATGCGCAGCTTCAATTCGCCGTATACCTTGACCCCGTAGATCGTCATCGCGGCCTCCAGGCGGTCAATGGCGTCGGGCCGCCGCGGGTCGGGCGCATAACCGAGCACGAACTTGTCGGCCGCGGCTTGTTTGTAGGCCAGGCACCGCTCGAAGGGAATCGGGTGGCCGCGGTAGTCGCCGGGTATGACGTTGTTGTACTGCGGGTCGTACTCGTCGGCCGGGCATTCCCACGAGAAAAGCCAGGTCTGCTCGATGCCGTGCTGCGCCATGTTCTGCAGGAAGCGCGCCAGGTCGTGCCCGTGCCAATCCGGGTGGTTGTGGGCGTCAATGATTTGCATGGGGCCGTATTCTTTCTGTTATCGTCACTTGAGCATCCTGAGCGGAGCATGGCGTCTTTTGCCATGCGCAGTCGAAGGATGTGGCTTGGGCTGCAAGGCCGCTGCGCATCCTTCGACTACGCAGCCAAAAACCGGCTGCTCCGCTTCGGCAGGATAAGCTGCCTTGTCCACGGAATCACGCCAGATGGATTCGCATCACATCCTGGCCGTAGGTCATGTCCATCGTCTCGGCCGGATACTCGGCCGCGCCGAAGATGCTCTCGTGGTGCGCAAAGCCGGTGATCGGCTCTTCCGCGCCGTTGCGACGCAGCGGCCCGGTCCAGTCGAACTCCAGCCGCTCGCTGCGGATCGTCTGCCATGTCACATGCAGTCCCTCGATGACCGGCGCCTGCGCCAACACGCGCTGGCGGAAGTTCTCGAAGCTGGTGTCGCTGTCCCTTGACCCCAGTTGACATAGCCAGACGTTGCGTAACCCTTCCGACCGCAGCTCGCGCTGCGCATCCGGCCCGTGGCGCATCAAGGTCAGTCCGGCCGATGCGTAGAGCGCCAGGTAGGCATCGCCCGCCCGCGCGAAGGCCCAGCCGTCCGCCAGCACGTGCTCGTCGAACGCATAGATCGGGAAGTAGGCGTGCGTGAAGCCTAGCCAATCATCATCGGGCAGGTTGTAGAGCGCGATCAGCGCATCCTTCCACTGCGCCACGCGGGGCAGCCGGCCATTGCCGCACCACCAGCCAGCCTCTCGGCTGTCCGACTGGCTGAAGCTCGTCGGATGGGTGGTGTAGACCAGCGCCTCGGGGCCGAGGGTGGCCTGCCAGACCTGCTCGCGCCGCCCGCGTTCGCCCGGCCGGTGATCCTGCGCCGAGCTGAGCATGAAATCGGCGGTGCGATAGGCGACGGTGTTTACTTCGGGGGTCCCGTCGGCGCCGGCCTGGCGTTCGCGCGCCCAAACCTCGGTCTCCAGATCGGCGGCGACCGCATGGATGATAGACGGCAGCTCGTAGCTCTGCCCCGCCAGCATCAGGCTGACGCCAGCGATGAGGCCGCCCTGTTGGCCGCCCATCCCCCACAGCAGCCGGCCGATGGCCGCTTCGGGCGCAAAGCGCCCGCTGCGCAGCGTGGCCGGGTCGGATTGGTCGCGGCTGCCGGCGAAGACGCCGCAGAAGGAGTGAATCGCCACGCCGAAGAGGACTTTGTCCAACAGCACCGCGGCGCGATCCACGATCTCCTCCGACTTGGCCAGGTCTACCAGGTGCGCCAGCGCGGCGACGATGAGGTCGGTTTGCGAGTTCCACGCGCCGAAGCCGGCGCGGGCGTGCGCTTGCAACCACGCGGTCGCCCGGCGCTCACCGCGGTCGCATTCCTGGCGGCCTGTGTCGCCCGACACGGCGAAGCGCTGTCGGGCAAACAGCTCGCCGGCGACGATCTGGGACGTGTAGAGGAGGACCTGCTCCGCCTCGCTGAGGGGCGGAGCGGGGAGCGTCGCTCCGCTGTAGTCGAAGCCGATGAGCGCCGCGTCCAACTCCTCCAGGAGCTCGGCCGGGAACTTCTCGTGGCTCGCCATCCGTTGGCGTATGCTGACCAGGCCGAGCAGGTCAGGCAGACACCGCGCCTCCGATCGGGTCACCCGGCCGATGGCCGCGCGGATGATCTTCGGATCCACCGTGCCCCACCAGTCGGCCGCCATCTGCGCCAGCTCGCCGAACACCCCCCCGCTACGGGACGCCTCGCGCAGCAGTTCGTTCACGCGTTGGTCATAGGCCGGATCGGGGGTCTGGGTGAAGTTGCGATTGGCGACCCAGAAGCGATGGCTGCGTTGGGCGCGCAGATGCGCCTCGTAGTATTGCGTGTGCGGCGGCATGACTACGGCCTGCATCAGGCCCGGAGGAAGCTGCAGGGCGTTCACGCCGGGGATCTCACCGCCAGCCCGCACCGAGCCGAACGACTCGCCGTAGATCCAGCCATCGAGGGTCTGCATCCGCAGCACTGACTCGAAGGCGCCCGGAACGTCTTCGGAGCCGACCAGGTGGGGCGTGTCTTGGGGGGTGATGACTGCGCGATCCACATAGGTGGCGTCATAGGCGCGCTCGATGACCAGCCGTTCTTTGGCGTCGAGCGTCAGGGTCGGTACTTTGACTCTGACCCGCCGAACAGGCGTGGCGGGCGCGCCTTCAACGCGCAGCGCAAACGCCAGCGCCGCGTCACCGATGGCGACCTGGTCCAGCCGGACCAATAGCGAGTTGTCGCGCGCTCGCAGGTTCACTTCGGCGGTAACGCCGACCGGCGCAGTCGGCGTGCGCGGAGTCTGATCGGCCAGCTCGACCACGCCGGTCGCGGCCGCGGGGAAGCCGACCGGCCGGTCATTCAGCCACACGGTTGTCGGGCAGGTGGCCGTGAGCCGGAGGGTCGCCCCCTGCGCCGTCTGGCTGGAGAGCACGACGTAGGCCCAGGCGCGGCGCCAGGTGTAGATCGGGAAGAAGCCGCTCCATTCGACCTGGTGATCGGCCTCGCAGCGCATCGCCTCCCAGAACCGGGCTTCCTCCGTGCCCTCGCAGGTGAAGCGGTTAAGCTCCATCGGCGCGTGAAAATCGGGTTTGCCCCGATCGGACGCGGCAAGCAGCCGCGCCCGGAATACCAGTTCAGTCTCGCCAGGCGTGGGTCGGGCCTCGACCGCGACATCGCACGGGCCCATGGCGAGCCAATTATGGATATAGCCATCCGAGAGTTGGTAGGTGAGGAAGGATTTCGTCATGGTGTTCATCCAAGTGAGAGTTGGGTGATGCAAGAACAGCGCATTGCAGAATAGCATACCCGCTCGCGGGTGTCAAAGTCATTCGGTGATGCGGTCGCGCGGGGCCAGCGTCGTCGCCAGCAGCCCCAGAAGCGCCGCGATGAGCGCGGCCACGAACACCGCGCCAACCGCATCGGAGAGCGCGCCGCGGACCGTGCCCTCCAGGCTGGAGAAACTGGCGCCCGGGGTTCGGGTGTGCAGCAGATTGCTCAATGACACGGCATCGGCGTCGAGCCCGGCCGCGGCCAGGTTCGCCGCAAACCGGGCGCTGAGGATGGCGCCCATGATGCTGACGCCCAAGGCGCCGCCGATGCTCCGGCTGAATTGCAGCGTGGCGGTCGCCGTTCCCATCTGGTTGCGCCGCACGCTGCTCTGGACCGCGATCATGAACGCGGGCACCGAGAACCCCATGCCGAGGCCCATCAGCCCCAGGTTGACCATCAATATGGGCACAGTCGTGGCCGGGCTGACCTGCGTCATCAGCAAGCCGCCTGCGCAAAGCGAACTCATGCCGGCCAGCGCAATCGTGCGATAGCCGAAGCGCAGCAAAAGGCGGGCGCCGATGATGCTGGCGAAGACCCAGCTCAGCATCATGGGGGTCAGGGCGCTTCCCGCGGCCGTCGCACTGACGCCGAGGACACCCTGGGCAAAGAGCGGGACGAAGTTGGTGCTGCCGAACATCGCCCAGCCGGCAAGCAACCCATGCGCGATGCCGGTTGCAAAGAGTCGGTTGCAGAAGAGCTTGAGCGGCAAGACGGGATCGGCCGCGCGGCGCTCGACCCACAGCAGGAGCGCAAAGAGCGCGCCGGCCAACAGCAGCAACGTCCAGCTCAGCGGCGCGCCCAGCTCGAAGAGGCCCAACAGCAGGGCGATCACGCCGGCCGAGAGGAGAGCGGCGCCCGCGTAGTCAATCGCAGGTCGGGTCGCGCCGGCCGACCGCTGATGGTCACGCCAGCCCAGGCCCACCAGCGTCGTCGCCAGCAGCCCCGGCGCCAAGTTGACGTAAAAGACCCACCGCCACGAGACGCGATCCACCAGGAAGCCGCCCAGCAGCGGCCCGATGATGGAGGCCACGCCCCAGACCCCGGAGAAAAGCCCCTGCATCCGGGCGCGCTGCGCGAACGAGAACAGGTCGCCGATCATGATGAAGGCCAGCGGCATCAGCCCGCCCGCGCCCAGCCCCTGGAGGGCGCGGAAGAGGATGAGCTGCGTCATGCTCTGGCTGAGGCCGCTCAGCATGGAGCCGGCGAGGAACAGGCCCATCGCGACGAAGAAGATCGGCCGCCGGCCATAGATGTCGGAGAGCTTGCCGAAGAGCGGAACCGTGGTGGTGGAGGCCAGCATGTAGGCCGAGAAGACCCAACTGAAGGCTGCCAGGCCGCCCAACTGCCCCACAATGGTGGGCATCGCGGTCGCGACCACCGTGGATTCGATCGCGGCCATGAAGAGGCTGAGCATGATGCCCGCCATGATGATGATGGTGCGTTGTTTGGACATGTACCCTACTGTACCGCAGATCGGATGTTTCTCCAAACATGATGATGCGGTTTTGCCCCTTCCGCGGCTTCATGCTACGATTGTCTGCGGCGCAGGCCGGGAAGGCGCCGGCCTGCCCAACCGAGCTTTGACCGACTGGATGAGCGATGCATCATGTCCGATAAGATCCTGGTGGTTGACGACGAACCGAACCTGCGTGAAACGCTGGCCCTCAACTTGCGCGCGTCCGGCTATCAGGTCGTGACCGCCGCGGATGGCGCAGCCGCACTGACGCAGGCGCGCGCCGAACAACCCGACCTGGTGATCCTCGACCTGATGCTGCCGGAGTTGGACGGGCTGACCGTGTGCCGCAGCCTGCGCCAGGTCTCCGATGTGCCGGTCCTGGTGCTCACCGCGCGCACCGGCGAGTTGGACAAGATCGTCGGCCTCGAAAGCGGCGCGGACGACTACATGACCAAGCCGTTCAGCCTCGGCGAGCTGCAGGCGCGCATCCGCGCGTTGCTGCGCCGCGCCAACCCCCGCCGCGCCGGTGATGAGGTCGTCTCCGGCGATCTGGCGCTCAACCTGGTCAGCCGCCGCGCGTTCCTGGCGGGCAAAGAATTGGTGCTCAGCCCCAAAGAGTTCAGCCTGCTGCTCGAGCTGATGCGTCACCAGGGCGCGGTGCTCTCCCGGGACCTCCTGCTGACCCGCGTCTGGGGCTATGACTACTATGGTGACAGTCGCACTGTAGATGTCCACGTCCGCTGGCTGCGCGAGAAGATCGAGCCTGACTCCGCCCGGCCGGAGCGGATCGTCACGGTGCGCGGGATCGGGTATCGGTTTGAAGGGTGATGTGTTCGACTATCTCCTCATCGGGTTGCTGATTATCGGCTGCGGCGCGGCGGTCTGGCTGTGGCGGCGCGCGGCGGCTGCGTGGGGCGAGGCACGCGCGGCGGCCCTGGCGCGCGCCGAGGCGGTGGCGGGCCGCGCGGCCGCCGAGCAGGCGCGCCAGCAGGGCGCCAGCCATCTGGCCTGCCTGGGGGAGGCCAGCCTGGCTGCGCTGCTGTTGATTGACGCCGACCGGCAGATCGTCTGGGGCAATGTCGCGGCCTGGGAGATGTTCGGCGCGACGCCCACCGCCGTCGGTCAGGCGTTCATCGGGCTGGTCCACGATTACGAGTTGCACCAGGCTGTGCTGGATGCCATCTCCGGCGGCCGCGCCATCATGCGGCAGGTAGTGGTCAACGGCCGCACCCTGCGTATCCGGGCGATCCCCGTCCTCGAGACGGGCGGCGCGGCCGCAGCGATCGAGGATGTCACCGAACTCCAGCGGCTCGGCCGGGCGCGGCGCGATTTTGTCGCCAATCTCTCGCACGAGCTGCGCACGCCGTTAGCCAACATTGACCTGGCGGCCCAAACGCTGCAAGACGGCGGGACGCGCGACCCGGCGCTCACCCAACGGATGCTCAGCCAGATTCAGACCCAGGTGCAGGCGCTCAGCCAGTTGAGCCAGGAGATGATGGATCTGGCGCAGATCGAATCGGGCCAGGTGCTCCTGAAGCTGGTGCCCGCGCCCATCGCGCCGCTGGTGCAGAAGGCGCTGGCGGCCATGGCGCCGCAGGCGAAGCACAAGGCCCAGCACATCAGCCTGGTGCTCCCCGGCGGCCTCCAGGCGCTGATGGACGAGCAGCAGATCGCCCGGGTGATCGGCAACCTGCTCCACAACGCCGTGAAATTCACGCCCGAAGGTGGGATCATCAGTATTTCAGCCGAAGCGGTGGCGGATGATATCCGCATCTGCGTGTCGGACACCGGGCCGGGCGTCCCGCGCGATGAACAGGCCCGCATCTTCGAGCGTTTCTACAAGCATGACCGGGCCAGATCGAAGGGGGGCACCGGCCTCGGCCTGGCGATTGCGCGACACATCGTCGAGGGGCACGGCGGCCGCATCTGGGTCGAAAGCGCGGCCGGCGAAGGCGCCCGCTTCTATTTCACCTTGCCCAAGGCGTAGGAATGAGAGCTGCGCGCTTCGCGCTCGTCTTCCTGCTGATCGAGTTTCTCGATGAATTCGTCTTCGGCGTGCGGGAGGCCGCCTGGCCGCTGATCCGGGCCGACCTGGGTCTGACCTACGCGCAGATCGGCCTGCTGCTCGGCGTGCCCAGCCTCGTCAGCAACCTGGTCGAGCCGTTCCTCGGTATCCTGGGGGACGTGTGGCGACGTCGCGTGCTCGTGTTGGGCGGCGGCGTGATCTTCGCTGGCGGCCTGCTCCTGACCGCGCTCAGCCGCGACGCGGGCCTCCTCATGGTCTCCTTCGTCGCCCTCTATCCGGCCTCCGGCGCGTTCGTCAGCCTTTCGCAGGCCACGCTGATGGATTTGGCCCCGGCGCGGCGCGAGCAGAACATGGCCCGTTGGACCTTCGCCGGGTCGGTGGGGGTGGTCGGTGGGCCGCTGGTCCTCGCCGCCGCAATCAGCCTGAACCTTGACTGGCGGGGGCTTTTCGTCGCGCTGGCGGTGTTGGCGCTGGCGGTGTTGGCGGCGGCTTGGCGCGTGCCGTATGATGGCCTGGCGACGCAGTCCACTGACGTTAAGCCGGCCGGGGGCCGCAGCGGCCTCGCTCTGCTGGCCGCGGGGCTGACAGATGCCCTGCGCGCCCTGCGGCGGGGCGAAGTGTGGCGGTGGCTGATCCTGCTGGATGCCTCCGACCTGCTGCTCGATGTGCTGCTCGGCTTCCTGGCGCTCTACATGGTGGACGTGGCCGGCGCGACGGCCGGGGAGGCCGCGACAGCAGTGGCGGTCTGGACGGGGGTCGGGCTGGTGGGCGACCTGCTGCTCATCCCACTCCTGGAGCGCGTGCGTGGGCTGAGCTATCTGCGGGTGAGCACGGCCGTGGAGCTGATCCTGTTTCCGGCGTTCCTGTTGGCGCCGGGCTTCTGGCCCAAGGTCATCTTGCTGGCCGCCCTGGGCTTCTTCAACGCCGGCTGGTACGCCATCCTCCAGGCGGGGCTGTATGCGGCCATGCCGGGTCAGAGCGGCACGGCGCTGGCCGTCAAAAACGTCTCCGGTCTGGCCGCGGGGCTGATCCCGCTGGCCCTCGGCCTCGTCGCGCAACAGTTCGGCCTGGAGGCCGCGCTGTGGCTGCTACTCCTTGGCCCGCTCGCCCTCCTCATCGGCCTCCCGCGGCCCGTGGCCTCCTGACCCCCTGACTCGCCAAGACCGCGGTGCAGGACGTGCGGGAAAAGATCGCCAACGTCCATATTTGGCTTGTCACGCTTTGCGTGAGCGGATCTACGGCTCAACACCCGTTGCGGCGAGCCTCTAGCGAAGAATCTTTGACCCCGCGGTCAGACTCTTCGCTGGAAGTACGCCGTAATGGACTGTTTGGTAGTGGTCAGATGGTAAGTGATGATAGCTCAAGATTGTATTCGGCGATAAACCATTTGGTGACGATGTTGTGATAGACGTCCGATTTGGAGAAGGAGAGCGTTTTGCGCA